>TARA_R110000824_G_scaffold207334_2_pt1 | contig 61126 bp, 62 predicted proteins | sample TARA_R110000824 | Tara Oceans TARA_R110000824 (sample SAMEA4397747) | marine metagenome | biome: Polar Biome; feature: [MES] marine water layer (ENVO:01000295) within the mesopelagic zone...; material: water (ENVO:00002006), including particulate matter (ENVO:01000060) such...
ACCGATATTGCCTTCCTGAATCAGGTCGAGGAACTGCAAGCCGCGATTGGTGTATTTCTTGGCGATGGAGATGACGAGGCGGAGATTGGCTTCGACCATTTCCTTCTTGGCGATGCGCGCTTCGCGCTCGCCCTTCTGCACACCCGATACGATGCGGCGATATTCGGAAATGTCGAGGCCGGTTTCGGAGGCCAGCGTCTGGATTTCCTGACGCAGATCCTTGACCTGGTCGCGTTCGTCCTTGGTGAAGCCGGCCCAGCCCTTGCCCTTGAGGCGGCTGACGCGGCGGATCCAGTTGGGATCGAGTTCGTTGCCGAAATACTGCTTCAGGAATTCCTCGCGCGGAATGCCGTGGCTTTCGGCAAGGCGCAGCAGCCGGCCTTCGAGGCCCATCAGGCGCTTGTTGATCGCATAAAGCTGCTCGACCAGACTTTCGATACGGTTGTTGTTGAGCGAGAGGCTCTTGACCTCGTCGATCAGGTCCGAGGTCAGCTTCTGATATTTCTTGTCGGCCGCACCGCCGAAATCCTCGCCCTTCAGCGCCAGCTCGACCTTCTGGTCCTGCAGCTTGCGGAGCTTCTTGTAGTCGGCGGCGATCTTGTCGAAGGTCTCGAGCACTTTCGGCTTCAGCTCGGCTTCCATCGCGGCCAGCGACATCGAATTGTCGTCCTCGCCGTCCTCGTCGACTTCTTCCTCTTCCGGTTCGATGCGCGGCGGCGCCTCGCCGGCAAGCGCGGCCTGGCTGTGATCGACCTTCTTGGCGTCGGGGCCGGCAAAGGTCGCGTCGAGATCGATGATGTCGCGGAGAAGGATCTTTCCTTCGTTGAGTTCGTCGCGCCAGATGATAATGGCCTGGAAGGTCAGCGGGCTTTCGCAGAGCCCCGCGATCATGGTTTCGCGACCGGCCTCGATGCGCTTGGCAATGGCGATTTCGCCTTCGCGCGACAGCAGTTCGACCGAGCCCATTTCGCGCAGATACATGCGCACCGGATCGTCGGTGCGGTCGAGCGCCGTGCTGGTGGTGGTCGTGGTGGCGACCGCCTTGCCGGTGGGGCGGTCCTCGTCGTCGCTCTCGCCGTCGGCATCGGCCTCGCCGTCGCCTTCCGCCTGATCCTCGACCTCGTCGTTCTCGACCACGTTGATGCCCAGTTCGGAGAGCATCGAGAGCGTGTCCTCGATCTGTTCGGAGGAGAATTCTTCCGACGGCAGCACCTTGTTGAGCTCGTCATAGGTGACGAAACCGCGAGACTTGGCAGCCTTGATCATCTTCTTGACCGCCGCATCGGACATGTCGAGAAGCGGCCCGTCCTGCGCCACTTCGGGCGCCGCTTCGGGGGCTTCTGTCTGTTCCGCTGTCTTGCTCGCCATTCAGTCGTTCTCCGCCTGATTGAGGCCCGGCGCAGGCGCCGGGTTCATGCTGTCATTTAGGGCCGTGGCCGCCGGGGTCCAGCGAGAGCGCGGCGATCAGCACCAAACATAAAAGAAAGACGTACCGCCGGACGCCGCCCGGCCGCCACGCTTCCCTCGTTCTCGTCTGATCTCTTGTGCGCTCGCGTTTCCCCGGATGGCCTTCAAGCCATCACCCGCCAGCGCCGCACGCCCTCGAAAATCCCGCTGGTTGACCCGATCCCCTGAAACTCAAAACCCGAAATCCTATCCCAGTCCGTCGGCCAGTTCGGAGCGCTCGATCTGCTCCTGAATGGCCCTGAACCGGGCATAGTTTTCTTCCGTCATCTCCTCGGCCAGCACACGCTCGGCAGCTTTCAATTCGGCCTCCAGCGCGATCGCGCGCCGGTGCCGCGCCAACGTGTGCAGGAAGCCCGCTTCCGCCTCGTCGGGCGGTGCATCGGGCCAAGCATGACGGTCGCCGACAAAGGCCGGACCGGCCTCAAGACGTCGCGCAATTTCCGCCAAATCCCTGCTCAGCAAGTGGTCCTTGAGCGCCTCCCTTTCAAGAGGCGCATGAAGGGCGGCTATATCTATGATTTCATTGCGTAATCTGTCAAGCGCCGGGGTCCGGATCTCGACACTGGAGAATTCCTCGGCGTAATTCTCAAGGAGTTCCGGGTGGTTAAGCACCGTGAGGACCAGCAGGCCTTCCCGGCCCTGACCCCCGGCCAGACCGCTGGCAATGGCCGAACGGCGCAATTCGGGCGTGACCGGGGGCACATAGCCATGGCCCTGCCCGAAGCCCTGGCGGCCGCGCCAGGGCCGGCTGCCGCCGGCGCCACCCGCGCCGAAACGGCCGGACTGCATCGGCCCGCCGCGCCCCGGCTGGCCGCTGCCGCGCGCGCCACGCCCGAACATCCGCGCGATGCGGCCGCGCAGATCCTCGGCATAATGACCGCGCACCTTCGCATCGCCGATCATGCCGATCACGGCCTCGATCCGCGCCTCGAGCGCGGCGCGGCGCTCCGGCGTGTCCCAGGTGCCGGCGGCGACTTCCTTTTCCCAGACCATTTCGGCCAGCGGGCGCGCGGCATCGAGCACGGCGCGCATCGCCGCCGATCCCTCCTCGCGCACCAGATCGTCGGGGTCCTTGCCTTCCGGCAGAAGCGCGAAGCGGAGCGAATGGCCGGGCTTCAAGAGCGGCAGCACGCGCTCGACCGCGCGGAAGGCCGCGCGCAGCCCCGCCTTGTCGCCGTCGAAACAGAGGATCGGTTCGGGCGCCATGCGCCAGAGAAGTGCGATCTGGTCTTCGGTGAGCGCCGTGCCGAGCGGCGCCACCGCGTGGTCGATGCCGCCCTGGGCGAGGCCGACCACATCCATATAGCCCTCGACCGCGATCACCGTGCCTTCGTCATGCGCGGCCTTGCGCGCACGGTGCAGGTTGTAGAGCACGCGGCCCTTGTGAAAGAGCGGCGTGTCGGGCGAATTGAGATATTTGGCCTTGGCATCGGCCGAAAGCGCCCGCCCGCCAAAGGCAATGACGCGGCCGCGCGCATCGGCGATCGGAAAGATCACGCGGTTGCGGAAACGGTCGTAAGGCTCGGCAATGTCGGGACCGGAAATGACGAGCCCGGCCTCGGCCATCTGTTCGGGCGTCACGTCGCGCGACTTGAGATAGCGCAACAACGCCGTGCGGTCGGCACGGTCGTCGCCCGGCGCGTAGCCGACGCCGAAATCCTCCAGCGTCTTGCCTTTCATGCCGCGGCGTTCGAGATAGGCCCGCGCCTCGGCGCCCGCGCCCTCGGCCAGCTTCTGGCGGAAGAACTGCGCCGCCATCTCCATTACGTCGATGAGGGAGGCCGCCTCCTTCTCGCGCTCGGCCTCGCGCGGATCGCGTTTCGGCATTTCCATGCCGGCTTCGGCCGCCAGCCGCTCCACCGCTTCGAGAAAGGAGAGGTTCTCGGTCTTTTCGAGAAAGGAGATGACGTCGCCATGCTCGCCCGACGAGAAGCAGTGATAGAACTGCTTGTCGTCATTGACGGTGAAGCTCGGATTCTTTTCGTTGGTGAAGGGCGAAAGCCCGACAAACTCCCGGCCCCGCCGCGTCAGCCTGACCTTGCGGCCGACGACCTCCGAGACGCGGATGCGCCCCTTCAGTTCGTCGAGGAAGGATTTGGGGAAGGACATGGGGGTCGCCGCTCAAGCTCGGGATCGGTCGGCCATTGTGCCACCCGGCCCCGGCCATAGCGAGTCGGCGCGTTCAGGCCAGCTTCGCCTTGACGATGGCGCCGGCCTTGCCGAAATCCATCTGCCCGGCATGGCGCTTCTTCAGCTCGCCCATGACGCGGCCCATGTCCTTGATGCCTGCGGCGCCGGTTTCGGCAATCACGGCGGCGACCGCCGCTTCCGTTTCGGCATCCGAAAGCTGTTTCGGCATGAAGCTTTCGATGATGTCGATTTCCTCGCGCTCCTGCTGGGCGAGTTCGACACGGCCGGCCGCCTCGTAAGTCTCGGCCGATTCGCGGCGCTGCTTGACCATCTTGGCCAGCACTTCGAGAATTTCGGCCTCGCCCACGCCGGCGTCGCGCCCGTCGGTGCGGCCGGCAATGTCGCGGTCCTTCAGCGCCGCCTGGATCAGCCGCAGCGTCGACATGCGCCGCTTGTCCTGGGCCTTGGTGGCCTCGGTCAGGCCCGCCTTGATGCGGTCGCGCAGGGTATCGCTCATCCGGTCGCTCCATGATGACGCCGCGGCGCAAGGCCGGGGCCGGAATCGGCGCCACGCTAAACCAATCGCCTTGGCGGCGCAATTCAAAGACACGCCGCCGCACATCTCGTAACAGGCTGATTTTGTTGATCTATTTCGGCGACACGCCGCCTTGACGGAAATCCGCCGATCCCTTAGTGTCCGCCAAATTCAACGGGAAACCGAGTCTGCCGCCGGGGGCTTCCGCCCCCTGCCCGCTTGCGGGCAAGCCGAAGGCAGGCGCGTCCTCCCCTGGAGTCGTCAGTATGAAGGTGTCGACGAAAGCCGCCACGGAACGGCGCGCGCCCGAGGGCCCGCAAAGTTCCGGGGAGGAATCGGCATGAGCCTGACGACGCCTGAAGCAAAGAGCCGGACCATGACCGACGCCGAAAAGCCGACCGCCCTCCTGATCCTGAAGGACGGGACGGTGCTTTCAGGCCGCGGCATCGGCGCCACCGGCCAAGCGGTCGGCGAGGTCTGCTTCAACACCGCAATGACCGGTTATCAGGAAATCCTGACCGACCCCTCCTATGCCGGTCAGATCATCACCTTCACCTTCCCGCATATCGGCAATGTCGGCACCAATGACGAGGACATCGAAACCTCGAACATGGCGTCGGCCTCGGGCGTGCGCGGCACGGTGATCCGCGCCGATATCACCAACCCGTCGAACTACCGCGCCGCGCAGCATCTCGACGGCTGGCTGAAGGCGCGCGGCATCATCGGCCTTTCCGGCATCGACACGCGCGCGCTGACGCGGCGCATCCGCGAAAAGGGTTATGTGGACGGCATCATCGCGCATGATCCTGCCGGCCATTTCGACGTGCCCGCGCTGCTCGAAAAGGCGCGCGGCTGGCCGGGGCTTGTCGGCATGGACCTCGTCAAGGACGTCACCTGCGGCCAGCCCTACAAATGGGACGAGGCGCGCTGGGTCTGGGGCGAAGGTCACAAGCCGGCGGCAAATCTCAAACATCACGTCGTCGCCATCGATTACGGCGTCAAGCGCAACATCCTGCGCTGCCTTGCCAGCGCCGGCTGCCGCGTGACGGTTGTGCCGGCCGAGACGAAGGCCGAGGACATTCTGGCGCTGGCGCCTGACGGGGTGTTCCTGTCGAACGGTCCCGGCGACCCGGCCGCGACCGGCGAATATGCGGTGCCCGAAATCAAAAAGCTGGTTGCCAGCGGCAAGCCGGTTTTCGGCATCTGCCTCGGCCATCAGATGCTGGCGCTGGCGCTCGGCGCGAAGACCGAAAAGATGCATCAGGGCCATCACGGCGCCAATCATCCGGTCAAGGACCACACGACCGGCAAGGTCGAGATCACCTCGATGAACCACGGCTTCGCGGTCTCGCGCGAAAGCCTCGGGGCCGATCTCGAGGAGACGCATGTCTCGCTCTTCGACGGCTCGAATTGCGGCATCCGGCTGAAGGGCAAGCCCGTCTTCTCGGTGCAGTATCACCCGGAGGCCTCGCCCGGGCCGCAGGACTCACATTATCTCTTCGACCGCTTCGTCAAGCTGATCGAGGAGGCACGCGGATAATCCATGCCCAAACGCACCGACATAAAAAGCATCATGATCATCGGCGCCGGGCCGATCATCATCGGCCAGGCCTGCGAGTTCGACTATTCGGGCACCCAGGCCTGCAAGGCGCTGAAGGACGAGGGCTACCGGATCATCCTGGTCAACTCCAATCCGGCGACGATCATGACCGACCCGGAACTGGCCGACGCCACCTATGTCGAGCCGATCACGCCGGAAGTCGTCGCCAAGATCATAGAGAAGGAGCGGCCCGACGCGCTGTTGCCGACCATGGGCGGGCAGACCGCGCTCAACACCGCGCTGGCGCTGGCCGATATGGGCGTGCTCGAAAAATTCGGCGTCGAGATGATCGGCGCCAAGCGCGAAGCGATCGAGATGGCCGAAGACCGCCAGCTCTTCCGCGACGCGATGGACCGCATCGGGCTTGAAAGCCCGCGCTCGCGCGTCGCCCACAACATGGAAGAGGCGATGGCGGCGCTCGACTTCGTCGGCCTGCCGGCGATCATCCGCCCCTCCTTCACCATGGGCGGCACCGGCGGCGGCATCGCCTACAACAAACAGGAATTCGCCGACATCATCGAAAGCGGCCTCGACGCGAGCCCGGTCAACGAAGTGCTGGTCGAGGAAAGCGTGCTCGGCTGGAAGGAATACGAGATGGAAGTCGTCCGCGACAAGGCGGACAACTGCATCATCATCTGCTCGATCGAGAATATCGACCCGATGGGCGTGCATACCGGCGACTCGATCACGATTGCCCCGGCGCTGACGCTGACCGACAAGGAATACCAGATCATGCGCAACGCCTCGATCGCGGTGCTGCGCGAGATCGGCGTCGAGACCGGCGGCTCCAATGTGCAATTCGCGGTCAACCCCAAGGACGGGCGCCTCGTCGTCATCGAAATGAACCCGCGCGTCTCGCGCTCGTCGGCCCTCGCCTCGAAAGCGACCGGCTTTCCGATTGCGAAAGTCGCCGCAAGGCTCGCCGTCGGCTACACGCTGGACGAATTGCAGAACGACATCACCAAGGTGACGCCGGCGAGCTTCGAGCCGACCATCGATTATGTGGTGACCAAGATCCCGCGCTTCGCCTTCGAGAAATTCGCAGGCGCCGAAAAGCTGCTCGGCACGGCGATGAAATCGGTCGGCGAGGCCATGGCCATCGGCCGCACCTTCCAGGAAAGCCTGCAGAAGGCGCTGCGCTCGATGGAAACGGGGCTCACCGGCCTCAACGAAGTCGCGGTGCCCGGCATGGGCGAAGGCGACGACAAGAATGCGATCCGCGCCGCGCTGGGCCGGCCGACGCCGGACCGCCTGCTGGTGATCGCGCAGGCACTGCGCCACGGCATGAGCCACGACCAGATCCACGCGGCCTGTTCCTACGATCCCTGGTTCCTCGAACAGTTGCAGGGGCTGATCGACGCCGAGGCGGCGGTGCGCGCGGACGGCCTGCCGGCAACCAAATCCGATATGCGCCGGCTGAAGGCGATGGGATTTTCGGATGCGCGTCTGGCCGAACTTTGCGGCATGGAAGAAGACGCGGTGCGCGCCGCGCGCCGCGCGCTGGACGTGCGGCCCGTCTACAAGCGCATCGACACTTGCGCGGCCGAGTTCGAAAGCCTGACGCCCTACATGTATTCGACCTACGAGACCGATTTCGACGGTCACGCCGATTGCGAGGCCGATCCGTCGGACCGCAAGAAGGCGATCATCCTGGGCGGCGGGCCGAACCGCATCGGTCAGGGCATCGAATTCGACTATTGCTGCTGCCATGCCGCCTTCGCGCTCGACGAGATCGGCATCGAAAGCATCATGGTCAACTGCAATCCGGAAACCGTCTCGACCGACTACGACACATCGGACCGTCTCTATTTCGAACCGCTGACGGCGGAAGACGTGCTGGAACTGATCGATGTCGAGTGCTCGAAGGGGACGCTGGCCGGCGTCATCGTGCAGTTCGGCGGGCAGACGCCGCTGAAACTGGCCGGCGATCTCGAACGTGCGAAAATTCCGATCCTCGGCACCTCGCCCGACGCCATCGATCTGGCCGAGGACCGCGACCGCTTCTCGGCGCTGCTCGGCAAGCTCGGCCTGAAGCAGCCGCCCAACGGCATCGCCCGTTCGGCCGCGGAAGCGAAAGCGATTGCCGAGCGCATCGGCTATCCGGTCGTCATCCGCCCCTCCTATGTGCTGGGCGGGCGCGGCATGGAGATCGTGCGCGACGCGGCGCATCTCGACCGCTACATCACCGAAGCCGTGATCGTCTCGGGCAAGAGCCCGGTGCTGATCGATTACTATCTGCGCGACGCCATCGAAGTCGATGTCGATGCGCTGTGCGACGGCAAGGACGTCGTCATCTGCGGCATCATGGAACATATCGAGGAAGCCGGCGTGCATTCGGGCGACAGCGCCTGTTCGCTGCCGCCCTATTCGCTGAAACCCGAAACCATCGCCGAGATCGAACGCCAGACGCGCGAGATGGCGCTGGCGCTGAATGTCGGCGGGCTGATGAATGTGCAATATGCCATCCAGGACGGCACGATCTATGTGCTCGAAGTCAATCCGCGCGCCTCGCGCACTGTGCCCTTCGTCGCCAAGGTGATCGGCGTGCCGGTGGCGAAGATCGCCGCCAAGGTGATGGCCGGCAAGAGCCTTGCCAGCTTCGACCTGAAGCCGAAGGTCGAGGGCCGCGTCGCGGTGAAAGAGGCCGTCTTCCCCTTCGCGCGCTTCCCCGGTGTCGACACGATCCTCGGGCCGGAAATGCGCTCGACCGGCGAGGTGATGGGTCTCGACAGGAGCTTCGCCGTCGCCTTCGCCAAGAGCCAGCTCGGCGGCGGCACGAAAGTGCCGGTCGAAGGCACGGTCTTCGTGTCGGTCAAGGATGCCGACAAGACGAAGATCATCGCGCCGGCCAGAAAACTGATCGCGATGGGCTTCAAGCTGGTGGCCACCGGCGGCACGCAGCGCTATCTGGCCGAACAGGGCGTCGAGGTCGCGACCATCAACAAGGTGCTGGAAGGCCGCCCGCATATCGTCGACGCGATCAAGAACGGCGAGGTGGCGCTGGTCTTCAACACCACCGAAGGCGCACAGGCCCTGACCGATTCGATGTCGCTGCGCCGCGCCGCGCTGATGATGAAGGTGCCTTACTACACGACCGTGGCCGGCGCCCGTGCCGCCGTCGAGGGCATTGAAGCCATCCGCAAGGGCAAACTGGAAGTTGCCTCGCTGCAGTCCTACAATATGGGGCAAAACGCGGCGGAATAACGAGGCCGGGCGGCGGCGGGCACAAAACGGATTTGACCTTTCCCGCCGCGCTGACCCACAATCGTCATCCGTCACCCGCCTTCATGGGCGCCCCGAGCGCCTGGCGGGATTTTTCATGATGCGGACCGCACCCGCCGACCCGGGATTTCCGGGCGGGGCAAACCTTGAGAGAGATCGTCGAGCGAGATGGAAAAGGTTCCAATGACTTCCGAAGGCTACAAGGCCCTGGAAGACGAGATCAGGTTTCTCAAATCCGTGGAGCGCCCGCGCATCATCAAGGCGATCTCGGAGGCGCGCGCCCATGGCGACCTCAGCGAGAACGCCGAATATCACGCGGCCAAGGAACAGCAGGGCCTCAACGAGAGCCGCGTGGCCGAGCTCGAGGACAAGATTTCGCGCGCCGATGTGATCGACGTCTCGAAACTCTCGGGCGACACGGTGAAGTTTGGTGCGACCGTGACGCTGGTCGACGAGGATAATGACGAGGAATCGACCTATCAGATCGTCGGCGAGCTTGAAGCCGATGTAAAGAAGGGCCGCATCTCGATTACCTCGCCGCTGGCGCGCGCGCTGATCGGCAAATCGGCCGGCGACTCGGTCGAGGTCGTGACGCCTGGCGGCGGCAAAAGCTACGAAGTCCTGAAGGTGGAATTCAGATAGGCGGCCGCTAGTCCTCTTCCAGCGCTTCGAGCGGCACGCCGGGCTCATGCTTCGACTGCCGGATGGTGAGCGAGGTGCGCACGCTGGCGACATTGGGTGCCGGCGTCAGCTTCTCGGTCAGGAAGCTCTGGAAGGTCGAAAGGTCCGGCGCGACGCATTTCAGGATGAAATCGATCTCGCCGTTGAGCATGTGGCATTCGCGGACCAGCGGCCAGGTCGCGACCGCGGCCTCGAAGGCCTTGAGATCGGCTTCCGCCTGGCTGTGCAGCCCGACCATCGCGAAGACGGTGACCTCGAAGCCGAGCGCGCGGCCGTCGAGATCGGCGTGATAGCCCTGAATGAGGCCGGCCTCCTCCAGCGCCCGGACGCGCCGGAGACAGGGCGGCGCCGAAATGCCGACACGGGAGGCCAGTTCGACATTGGTGATCCGCCCGTCAGCCTGGAGCTCGGCGAGGATTTGCAGGTCGATCTTGTCGAGCTTGGCCCGCTTCATGGATCGGCGCCTTCCCTCATGGCTTGTGATTGGCGGCGTAATCCTTACTCTCAACGCCGCCGCGATTCAGCAATAAAATTACCCAGTAGCGCACGATTATGACCGAAATTCCGCCTGTCAGCGAGACCGCCCGCAATCTGCGCGTCTGGGTTCTGACCAACGGCATGGCCGGCTTCGAAAGCCAGGCCATCGGCATCGCCGAGGCGCTGGGGGCGGCGCCCGAGATCAAACGCGTGGCGCCGAGAGGCCCCTGGAAATGGCTGGCCCCATGGGGCCCGGCGGCGCCGCAAGCCGACATCGCTCCGCCCTGGCCCGACCTGCTGATCGCCTCGGGCCGCCAGTCGATTCCCTATGCGCGCATGATCCGCCGCCAATCGGCCGGCCGGACCTTCACGGTCATCCTGCAGGATCCGCGCGTGGCACCAGCGCATTTCGATTTCGTCTGGGCGCCAGCCCATGACCGGCTGGAAGGGCCGAACGTGCTCTCGACACTGGCCTCGCCACATCGCCTGACACGCGAGAAACTGGCCGCCGAGGCCGCGCGTTTCGCAACGCAAGTGGCGCATCTGCCGCATCCGCGCATCGCCGTGTTGCTGGGCGGCAGCAACGCGGTCTATCGACTGAGCGAGGATACCGCCGCCCGCATCGCCGCGCAGCTGGCCGGGCTGGCCGAACGCGAAGGCGCCGGCCTGATGGTGACGCCGTCGCGGCGGACCGGCGCGGCGCAGACCGAGACGATCCGGGCCGCGCTCGAGGACAAGCCCGCCATCGTCTGGGACGGCAGCGGCGACAACCCCTATTTCGGCTTTCTGGGCCTGGCCGACGCCGTCATCGTGACCTGCGATTCCGTCAACATGGTTGGCGAGGCAGCCTTCACCGGAAAGCCCGTGCATGTGATCGAACTGGAGGCACACCGCCGGAAAAAGGAAGCCAAGTTCCGCCGCTTCCTGGACGGCATCTATGCCAGCGGCGCGGCACGACCCTTCACGGGCCGCCTTGAAAGCTGGGAGTACGCGCCATTAAATGCTACCGATGAGATCGCGGAAGCGATCGCCCTGCGGCTGCGCGCATGCATGGCAGAAGCCCGAAAGGGTTAACAAGGCGCGGCAAGGCGTCGCCGCGACATTTGTGTTGTTGCGAAGCGCGCAGGGGCTTCCGAAAATCGCCGTCACGAAGCCGACGGGCTGGACCAATCAAGGGCATCGAACCATGAGCCTTCTCGATATCGACGCGCTGCGCGCTACGCCGCTGAAGACCGATCCTTACGAATATCTGGTGGTACCAAATTTCATCCGCGCCGCCGAATTCGACAAGGTCGTCGCCGATTTTCCGTCGATCACCTCGACCGGCTCGATCCCGCCCAGCGAACTGGAGATCAAGGGGTCCTTCGAGGAGCTGCTCGAGGAGATGGAGGGACCGGCCTTCCGCCAGGCGATCGAGGAGAAATTCGGTCTCGATCTCTCCGCGAACCCGACCATGGTCACGGTGCGCGGCAACTGCGCCAGGAACAACGGCAAGATTCACACCGACACGGAATCGAAGATCATCACCGTCCTGCTCTACATGAACCAGGAATGGGACAAGGATGGCGGCCGGCTGCGCATCCTGCGCTCCGCAACCGATCTCAACGACGCGGCCGAGGAAGTCTCGCCGAATGGCGGCACGCTGCTGGTCTTCAAGCGCTCGGACAAGTCGTGGCACGGGCACGAACCCTTCGAAGGCCCGCGCCGCGCCATCCAGCTGAACTGGGTGCGCGACGAAACGGTGGTCGCGCATGAACAGCGCCGTCACCGCGTTTCGGCCTTCCTGAAGCGCATCAACCCCTTCGGAACGCAATCCGCCGCCGGAACTCATTGAGCCCCGCCTGCGGGCAAGACAAAGAACAAGGACAAGAGGCATGGCGCTTCAGATCGAAACCTTCAAGAACGCCGATCTGTCGCATGGCTGGCGGCCCGGAAACAATGCCGGCGGCGCAACGCTGTTCAAGGCGCTCGGCCATCCGCTGACGGCACCGAAAGGCAAGGCGCTGATCGCCGACCTCGCCGGCGCCGGGCCCGTCGCCATCTACGATCCGCTCGGCACGGTAAGTGATTTTCACGCCTATTACGATCTGTCGCGCCTGAAGATCGCCGGCTACTACGTGCAACGCGTCGAGGATCTTGGCGGCGCCTTTCTCGGCCACGACGCGCAACCGGTCAGCGCCATCGCGGCGTCGGGCGCGAAGGCGGTTCTGGTGCTCACTTTCGATGCGCAGAAGACGCTGCCCTCTATCGCGCATGTCTTCCCGAAAGGCGCCCGCATCGCGACGCTCGACGACATCCGCCTGCCCGACGACATGCTGACCAACAAGGCGAATTATCTCGACCCGATGAATTTCGCCACCAACTTCGCGCTGCTGCGCGACCGCAAGGGCGCAAACGGCGCCGACGGCCTGCACACCCGCGTCGCCAGCGCCAATTACTGGGCGCTGCATGGTGCCGAGCAACCGGAACTCTGGCTCTGCCTCTTCGACGAAAAGGGTGCCGAACTGGCCGAATGGCGCGAGCCGCTGCCGGCGCCGGGCGCGCCCTTCATCATCGACAGTGCCGAGGTGCGTCACCGTTTCGGCCTCGACGACTTCGCCGGCTCGCTCTTCATCCATGCGATCCGTATCAAGGGGCACGACGTCGTCAAATATGCCCTCGATATCTATGGCGAAGGCGGCCTGGCGCTCTCCTGCAGCCACGACGCCAATGCCTGGCCGGCCGACTATTATGCCGGCATGCCGGCCGGCGACGCCGATGAGAGTGTGACGCTCTACATCCAGAACTCGCATCCGATGCCGATTCCGCCACGCACGGTCGGACTCAACATCATGGGTGCGCAGGACATCGCCTGGTACGAGGACGAGATCCCGCCCTTCGGCACCCGCGCCATTCCGGTCGACACGCTGTTGCCGCAGGCGAAATGGCCCGACCAGATCGAGATCGTCGCCGGGCGCTATTTCGTCCGCCCGCGCTACGAGGTCTTGCGCGAAACCGGCCAGCGCCGTCTCGCCCATGCCAATGTCGAGCGCACCGACCTGAAGCCGAACCCGGAAATCGCGACACTCGAAAAGCACATGGGCAAGGGCTACATCATGCCGCTGCCGGTGCTGCCGCGCGACAAGTTCTCGACCGTGATGCTGCCGACGCCGATGGCGCGCGACGAACATGAAATGCCGATCCGCGCCGAAATGATCGACGCCACCGGCACGACCGTGGCAACGAAATTCCTCGGCCGCATCCCGCGCCGCGAAAGCGTCGAAGTCGATATCGAAGCCTGGATTGCGGAAGAGGCCGTCAAGCTGCCGTCAGGCTATGGCCATGTCGAGTTTCTCTACGACTTCCGCGACGGCGGCGACGGCAATGGCTGGCTGCACGCGCTGGGCCGCTTCGAACAGAAAGCGAGCGGTCACCGGGCCGAGACGATTTTCGGCGCCCATATCTACAACACGGCCGTCATCTACAAGGACGAACCGCAAAGCTACACCAACAAGCCGCCGGGGCTGACGACACGCCTGTTCCTGCGCATTGCCGGGCCGGCGCTCGAAGACGGTGCGCTCGACACGCTTTGCCACCTGATCTATCCGGCCTCGACGCCCTGGCACCCGAAGAGTTCGACGCTGCTGATCCTGCATGACGCCGAGGGCCGGCCGGTTGCCGAAAGGAAGATCGAAATCGCCTGTGGCGGTTCGTTCCACTGGCGCCTGTCGGAAGTGTTCGATGCCGAGGAGCGCGAACGGATGGGCGGCACCGGCTATGTGATCATCCGCGACACGACCTGCCGCCTCTTCGGCTTCCACGGCCTCGTCAACGGCGACAAGAGCTTCTGCCTCGATCACATGTTCGGATTCTGATCGGAGTCTTGCCCCCGGCCGGTGCGGCGGCCGTGAAAGCCGCACCGGCCGGAGTAAGGACTTACAGCCGGTCGAGCGTGATGGCGCCCGGATCGAAGGCGGCCTTCTTCAGCAAGTCCGCCGTGTAGCGCGCAGCGCCCGCATCGCCTGCCGCCTCCTGCGCCTTCATCAGTCCGTAGAGCGACCACGCATTGTTGGGGTGACGGACAAGCGCGGCCCGGAACTGCTCCACCGCCGCATCCGCCTCGCCGGCTTCCAGCAACACGGCGGCCAGTGTCTGTTCGACCGGATAGTACCAGTAGGGCGGCTCCGAATAGATCAGGCCGTCCTGGAGCACGAGCGCCTGTTCGAGTTTCACGCGCGCCGCATCGAGATTGCCTTCGTGCTGGTCGATACGGGCGCGCAGCACCGTTTCGGAGAGAAGCAGGATATCTCCCGCCGGCACATTCGCGGCGGCAAGTGCTGCCAGTGCCCCGTCGTCCCGCAGCACGGCGATGGCATCGGCCTCGGCCCGCGCCGCCGCGAGATCGCCGGCCCGCGCGGCGGCGACACCCTGCACATAGCGCCAGATTCCCTTGACGAAAGGAAGATTGGCGGGCGGTTCGGGCATGTTGGGGATGTCGTCCGACGTTCCGAATTCGAGGAAGGCATAATAGGGCGCCACCTTGACCGGCTGGACGATGGCGGCGGATGTCACCGCCTCGAAGGGAATGAGCCCGTCAAGTTTCCGCGCATATTCGAGCGCCGTTTTTGCATCGCCCGCCATCTGCGCCGAGACCAGAACGAAATGGACGTTGTGCGGATAGTAGCCGTAGCGATAGATGGGCGACCCTTCTGTCTTCGCCAGATAGGCTTCGTCCACCGCAACCGCGCGCAGATTGGTCTCGAGTGAATCGAGATAGCGGCCGATGCGGAAATAGATGTGGCCCGGCATGTGAACGAGATGTCCGGAGCCCGGCATCAGGTCGGCCAGACGATCCGCGCCTTTCTCCGCGCGCTCCGGCATGGCGGAGGCTTCCATCAGATGAATGTGGAGATGGATGGCGCCCGCATGCTTCGGATTCGCGGCGAGCACCCGCTCGACAGCCGCGATCGCGCCGGCAATATGCGGCTTCGGCGTCCGGTGATCGCGTTCCCAATAGTTCCACGGCGACAGATCCATCTGCGCCTCGGCATAGAGCACGGCGATGTCCTGATCGCCGGGATAGCGCTTGTGAATTTTCTCCATCGCCTCGGCATAGTGCTTGTCGAGGTCCGCGCGCGTCGCCTCCTGATCCGCCACGTAACGCAACGCCAGCGCCTCGATCAGCAACCGCTCTTTTGTGGAAACCTTGTCTGCAAGCGCCAGCGCCTTGTTGATCGCGGCAAGCGCGGGATCTTCCTCACCCGCATCCATCGGCGCATTGATGTTGGGCCCGCGCGCCTTCGCTTCGCCCCAGTAGCACATCGCGCAATCGGGATCGATCCGCTGCGCCTCCTGAAAGGCACGGATGGACTCCCAGTGATTGAAGCCGTAGAGCAGCGCAAAACCCTGATCGAAATAGGCCTGCGCCTCATCGCTCGCAGTCGTGATCCGGACGGTACGGTCGCCAAGGCCGGGCCAGAGCGGCAGTCGCTCGGCCGGGTTGGTCGACGCGCGTGCCGACGCCGCCAGCGCCCACTGAAAGGACGGCTTGAAGAACGCCGCACGCTCCCTGCCCCCGCGTCCGCACTGATTCTGCGCGACGAGCCGCGGATCCAGCAGGATCGCAAGGTCGGCTTCGGACGGCGCTTTGTCCTGCACCGGAACGCTCGCGAACAACGCAAAGCCCGCAGCGGCGGCAGCGGCACCAATGGCAACGAAAGACGACATTCTGGCCATGGCTCATCATCCTTTTTTCTGAACGGGAATTGTCTGCGCGGTATCTGCCCGAACCGCACCCGAACGGCAATTGAACGCATGGAACAAAGACGTCATGGACAAGAGATAAGGATTTTCGGTCAAGCGCCAGCGCCAATCATCAGCCTTGGCCGCCGGCCAGACGCGCCGCGAAGAAGCCGGTGCCAGAATGACGACCTCGTTTCGGCCACAGCCTCCCGCCTCATACGACCGAGCCAGTTTGTCGCAGTGCAGCATTTTCGCTTGAACAAATTTTAGAATGCGTCTAATTAACGGAAAACCACAGGCCCGCCCAACGAACAATCTGCAAAGGAGTTTCCGCAATGGCCGTTCTCGTAGGCAAACAGGCCCCCGATTTCACCGCCGCCGCCGTCCTGCCGGATGGCGCGATCGTCGAGGATTTCAATCTCCGCGCCCATCTCGACGGCGCCTATGGTCTGGTCTTCTTCTATCCGCTCGATTTCACCTTCGTCTGCCCCTCGGAAATCCTCGCCTATTCGAACCGCGTGCCGAAATTCGAGGCAATGAACGTGAAGGTGGTCGCGGTCAGCGTCGACAGCCAGTTCACCCATGCCGCCTGGCGCAACACTGCGCCGAAGGATGGCGGCCTCGGGCCGGTGAAGTTCCCGATGGTGGCCGACCTGACCAAGCAGATCGCGCGCGACTATGACGTGCTGATCGAAAAGGACGGCGTGGCGCTGCGCGGCACCTTCCTGATCGACCGCCAGGGCGTCGTCCGCCACCAGCTCGTCAACGACCTGCCGCTCGGCCGCAACGCCGACGAGGCGCTCCGCATGGCCGATGCGTTGCAGTTCCACGAAGAGCATGGCGAAGTCTGCCCGGCAGGATGGAACAAGGGCGACGAAGGCATGAAGGCCGATGCGGCAGGCGTCGCCAGTTATCTGGGCGCCCACGCCGAAGCGCTCTGAAACCGGACCCTTTGGCGGGCCCGCCAGACCCCTATATAGTGGGGTGCGGACCCGCCGCCCCTGCCTCATCCCGAAGCGACACGGAAACATCATGTCCGACAAGAAACACGCAAAAGTCCTGATCGTCGGCGGCGGCGCGGCCGGATATACGGCCGCCATCTATGCCGCACGCGCCATGCTGGAACCGGTACTCATTCAGGGCATCCAGCCCGGTGGCCAGCTCACCATCACGACCGAAGTTGAGAACTACCCGGGCTTTGCCGAAGCCATCCAGGGCCCGTGGCTGATGGAGCAGATGGAGGCACAGGCGCGTCATGTCGGCACCGAGATGGTTGCCGACACGATCGTCGAGGCGGATCTTTCGAAGCGCCCCTTCGTGCTGAAGGGCGACAGCGGCACCCTCTACACCGCCGATGCGCTGATCATTGCAACCGGTGCCCAGGCGAAATGGCTCGGCATCCCGTCCGAACAGAAATTCCAGGGCTTCGGCGTTTCGGCCTGTGCCACCTGCGACGGTTTCTTCTACCGCGGCAAGGAAGTGCTGGTCGTCGGCGGCGGCAACTCGGCCGTCGAGGAAGCACTGTTCCTGACCAACTTCGCCACCAAGGTGACGGTGATTCATCGCCGCGACACGTTCCGCGCCGAAAAGATCATGCAGGACCGCCTGTTCAAGCATCCGAAGATCGAAGTGATCTGGGATTCGGCCATCGACGAAATTCTCGGCACCGACAATCCGCCCGGCGTCACCGGTGCGCGCATCCGGAACGTCAAGACAGGCGAGACGCGCAACTTGAAGGCTGACGGCGTTTTCATGGCGATCGGCCATGCGCCGGCCACCGAACTCTTCAAGGGCCAGCTCGACATGAAGCCGGGCGGCTATCTGAAGACGGTGCCGGGCACGGCAACGACGAATATTGCCGGTGTCTTCGCAGCCGGTGACGTGACCGACGACATCTACCGTCAGGCGGTGACGGCAGCCGGGATGGGCTGCATGGCCGCTCTCGAAGCCGAACGCTGGCTGGCAGCCCAGGAAGCCCACGCAGAGGCCGCAGAGTAGCTTCCGGCGCGCAGGGCCCGACCCCCGGCGACACAGACCTCGGAACAACGCCATCCGGACGCCAATCCGGGTGGCGTTTTCGATGTCGATTCTTGCTTTCCAGAACCCTCCGCACAGGGATAGTCTTCGCCGCCACCCCTGCTGCAAGGAAACCCCAATGGACTCGGACGTCACCTGGCCCAAAAAGAGCCGCGAGCTGCACAGCAACCACTTTCAATCGACAGTCTGGAATGATTTCAAATTCCGGAACGACGACATCGTGATCTCGACCTATGGCAAGGCCGGCACGACATGGACCCAGCAGATTGTAGGCCAGCTGATCTTCAACGGCGCCGAAGACGTTCCGGTGAGCGAATTGTCGCCATGGCTCGATCTGCGCGTACCGCCGCCCGAGATCAAGCTGCCGCTGATGGAGGCGCAAACGCATCGCCGTTTCATGAAGACACATCTACCGGTGGACGCCCTCGTTTATTCACCCCAGGCCAAATACATCTATATCGGACGTGACGGACGCGACGTCCTCTGGTCGATGTATCATCATCACGCCAATGCGAATGATGCTTTCTATGACGCATTGAACGAAACGCCGGGTCTCGTCGGCGAAAAGCTCGGACGCGTCACCACGGATGTGAAGACCTATTTCAATACATGGATCGAGAAGGACGGCTATCCCTTCTGGTCCTTCTGGGAGAATGTGTCGGGCTGGTGGGCGATCCGGCACTTGCCGAACATTCTCGTCGTGCATTTCGAGAATCTGAAACGCGATATGCCAGGCGAAATCCGGCGGATTGCGGCATTTCTCGATATTCCCATCGATGAGACCAGGTGGCCGGCGATACTGGAACACTGCAGCTTCGACTATATGAAGAAGAACGCCGACAAGTCCGCACCGCTCGGCGGCGCGCTCTGGGAAGGTGGCGCGTCGACCTTCATCAACAAGGGCACCAACGGCCGCTGGCGTGACGCTCTGAGCGCGGAGGAGAGTGCCGCCTATGAAGCGCTGGCACGCGAGAAGCTTGGCGATGTCTGCGCCCGCTGGCTGATGACCGGCGAAGGCCTGGACGTTGCGAGAACGGCCTAGCCCAGACCGATAAGCCCCGGCAGGGCGCTCATGTCGTCAAAGACACGAGCGCCCGCACATTCAAGCGCGGCTGCATCCGTATGCGGGTCGCCGGCATAGCCGAGTACCGGCATGCCGGCCGCTACTGCGGCCCGCACACCCGGCACGGAATCCTCGATGACGAGACAGGTCTCGGGTACATGACCCATCGATGCCGCCGCATGCAGAAAGAGATCGGGCGCCGGCTTTCCGTGCGCCACTTGCTCGGCACTGAACAATACTCCCTCGACCAATGGCAGAAGCCCGGTCCTGCCGAGCGTGAACCGCATCTTTTCGAACTTGCCGGAGGACGCAACGCAACAGGGAATACTGCGGTCCGCGAGCAGCCGTAACACTTCCTGCACGCCGGACACCGCAGATACGCCGGACGCAAAGGCCTTCAGCGTCTCGTCGCGGATATGAGCCGGCCAGTGATCGCCCAGCGGGCGGCCGATTGCCGCCTCGACATGCGCCATGACCGATTCCATCGTTCGCCCGACAAAGAGCCGACGGCATTCCTCGTATGAAATGTCGAAACCGTCTTCCGCCAGCACGCGCACAAGCAGACGGTTGGCCACCGGTTCGGTATCGACCAGCACGCCGTCGCAGTCGAAAATCACCAGAGACGGAGAAACGGAAAGCGCCATGACCGGGATTTATATCCGCAGTCACGGCGCTTGCCGCATCAAATCGCGTGACGGAAAGTTACAGCGCCTTATTCGACAACGCTCCGCAACATCCATGCGGTCTTTTCGCTGGCCTGCATCCGCTGCACCATCAGATCCGCCGTCACCTCGTCATCCGCCTCGCTGGCTTCCTTGAAGAGATCGCGCGCGGTCTTGACGACCTGCTCATGGCCCTTGACGAGATTCTTGACCATCTGTTCGGCGCTCGGCACGCCATTGTCTTCCTGCAGCGAGGTCAGCTTGCCATATTCGGCATAGGTGCCCGGAGCAAAGGCGCCCAGCGCCCGGATGCGCTCGGCAATCTCGTCGGTCGCCGCCCAGAGTTCGCGGTACTGCTCCTCGAACATCAGATGAAGGGTGCGGAAATGCGGGCCGGTCACGTTCCAATGGTAATTGTGCGTCTTGAGATAGAGCGTGTAGGTGTCGGCCAGAACACGCGAGAGCCCCTCGGCGATCTCGCTCCGGTCCTTCGCTGCAATGCCTGTGTCAACTTTCACATTTGCCTCCTTTCAAAGGGTACACACTCCATATAGTTCAGGAACAAAGGATTGCAAGGCTTATTAGAATTTCTCTAATGTAAATCGTATCATATTCAGGCGACATGACCGTTAACCCTGCCCTAGAGTGCCAACGCGTCGACCCATCCACTGGAGGCTGCCGATGGAGACAACATTCCGTTTTCTCGACACGAAGCCGATCGAACTCGACCGGCGCCAGCTCGTGCGCGGCCTCGCGGCGGGATATGTCGTTGCACTGACCGGCTGTGTCGAAAACAAGGCACTCGGACGGCAGCAGCTGCTGCTGGTTTCGGAAGCGCAGATGAGCCAGCTCTCTGCATCCGCATGGACCCAGCTGCGGCAACAGAAGAAGGTTTCGACCAACAGGAAGCTCAACACGCGCCTGCAGACAGTCGGACGAAAGATTGTCACCGCAGCCAACCTCCAGAACCAGCCATGGGAGTTCACGGTCTTCGAAGGCAAGGAAGCCAATGCCTTTGTGTTGCCAGGCGGCAAGGTCGGATTCTACGAGGGCATTTTCCAGCGCATGGAAAACGACGATCAGCTCGCCACCGTCATGGGGCACGAAACGGCACATGTGACAGCGCGCCATTCGGCCGAGCGCTATAGCCAGCACATGGCGGCCGGCGTCGGCATGCAGGCGGCGCAGATCGGATTGCAGAGCGCCAATGTCAGCAATCCCGGGGCCATTGCCGCTATACTCGGCGCCGGCCTGCAATTCGGCGTGCTGCTGCCCTATTCGCGCCAGCACGAACTCGAAGCCGACCGTCTGGGCGTCGCCTACATGCAGAAAGCCGGCTACGATCCGCGGCAGTCGCTGCGCTTCTGGCAGAACATGTCCAAACAGCGCACCGGTCAGGCGCCGCCTCCGGAACTGATGTCGACCCACCCCTCCGATGCCACGCGCATGGCCGCTTTGCAGGCGCAGCTTCGCAGCATGGGCTATCAAGTGTAATGAAATTGGGCCCCGCGCTTCGCGCGGGGCCCTTCGGTTTCAGATTTCGTCAGCGCAGGCTGGCGCAGAAGCGTTGAATCCGTTCGCAGGCCTTGACGAGGTTCTCAGTCGAGGTCGCATAGGAGATTCGGAAGAAGGGCGCCAGACCGAATGCCTCACCATGCACGACGGCAACGCCTTCTTCTTCCAGCAGCGCTTCGGCAAAATCCTTGTCGGTCTCGATCAGCTTGCCCTTCGGCGTCGTCTTGCCAAGACAGCCCTCACAAGACGGATAGACATAGAACGCGCCTTCCGGCGTCGGACATTTCATGCCCGTCGCCTGATTGAGCATCGATACCACGAGATCGCGACGCTCCTTGAAGCTCTGCGCGCGTTCCGCAATGAAGTCCTGCGGTCCGTTGAGCGCCTCGACAGCCGCCCACTGGCTGATCGAGGTCGGATTCGACGTCGACTGGCTCTGGATCGTCGTCATTGCCTTGATGAGTTCGATTGGCCCGGCACAATAGCCGATGCGCCAGCCGGTCATCGAATAGGCCTTCGAGACGCCGTTCATCGTCAGCGTACGGTCGTAGAGTTTCGGCTCGACCTGCGCCGGTGTCGCGAACTTGAATCCGTCATAAGTCAGATGCTCGTACATGTCGTCGGTCAGCACCCAGACATGCGGATGCTTCACCAGTACGTCGGTCAGCTTCTTCAGTTCGTCCCATGTATAGGCGGCACCTGTCGGGTTCGACGGCGAATTGAAGATCAGCCACTTGGTCTTCGGCGTGATCGCCTTTTCCAGCGCCTCCGGCTGCAGCTTGAAACCTGTCGCCATGCCCGCTTCGGCAAAGACCGGCGTACCGCCGGCCAGCAGCACGATGTCGGGATAGGACACCCAGTAAGGCGCGGGAATGATCACCTCGTCGCCGGGGTTCAAGGTCGCCATCATCGCATTGTAGATGATCGGCTTGCCGCCGGGCGCGACAAAGCACTGGGCGGGCTTGTAGTCGAGCCCGTTCTCCCGCTTGAACTTGGCCGCTATCGCCGCCTTGAGCTCGGGGATGCCGTCGACGGCCGTGTACTTGGTTTCGCCGCGCCGGATAGCCGCGATGGCCGCTTCCTTGATGTTGTCCGGCGTATCGAAATCGGGCTCGCCCGCACCAAGGCCGATGACGTCGACACCGGCCGCTTTCAGGTCGCGTGCTTTCTGGGTCGCGGCAATGGTTGCCGACGGCTTGATGCGCGATAGCGAGTCCGAAAGGAAGCCCATGACACGGTCTCCATGAGGGCGGTTGGTCCGAAAAGCGGCTGCAACCTATGCCGCCCCGAGGGCCCACGCAACCGCCTTCCTAGCCGCGAAGCCAATAAAGCACGAGGGCAACGAACAGCAGTCCCGAGCCGGCCACATCCGCTACCGCCACCTTCGATATCCATCGGCTCGGGTCATCCTGCAGCCGGGCGAAGACCACAAAGGAGAGCATGCTGGCGAAACCGAGAACAAAAGCCGCTAGCTGAAGTTCGCGGCGGAAGGCCGCCACGATCAGGAAGGCACCGACAAGCCCCAGCATGACGGCCCGATGCTGCATCAGGGTCAGCAGGTTGGTGTCGGTGAAGGTGAGACCGTAAAGTCCGGCAAGTTGCTTCGCGCCCAGCATCCCGATGGCCGGATAGGCGTTGAGCAACCCGACCAGCACAAATATCCCGCCCACAATAAGTCCATGCATCAGACAGCCTCCCTCTCCATTCTCATGGCTTCGGCGAGCGCCGCATCGCCGCCTTCCCGTTCGAGCCCGGCGACGGCCCCCATGCGGTCCGCCTCCGCCATGTGCTGACCGAGCTTCCATTTGCCCTCAAACCGTGCGACCGGCATCTCGAAGACGACAAGCGCGGTCAGCAACTTCCCGACATCACGATTCGGCAGCACATCCACGGACCACGGCGCGGGACGCGCGCGCTCGAAGCGATCGGTAAGCGCCGCAATCATCGCCTTGGCGGCACCGGCATCGTCGACGATGCGCGGCACGCCATAAGCGTGCACGGCAATGTAATTCCATGTCGGCACGCGCCCCGCCGTCGAATACCAGGCAGGCGAGATATAACCATGCGGCCCCTGAAACACGGCAAGCGCCTCTCGTGCGCCGTCGAAGGCCTGCCAATGCGGATTTGCCCGCGCGACGTGGCCGACAAGCACAACCTCCTCGCCGCGCCGCTCGACATGAAGGGGAATATGAGTAGCGAAAGGCATGCCGTCCGCGCCCGCCGTCACGAGGAGGCCGAACGGCTCCCGTTCGATCAGCGCTATACATTCGTCACGATCCGCCTGCGCGAAACGCGGTGGCACATACATGATCTCTTCTCCTAATCCGCCTGCACGGCGGCAATGTCGCGCACCGGCTCGCCGAAAACCGTCTGCATCGGCACGATGCCGGCCCAGACCGGCAGGTCCATATCTTCCGGATCGTCGAGCGGCCCGCCACTGCGGACCTTGGCGGCGACCTCGACCAGCGGCAGCCGCAACACCTGCGTCGCCTTCAACTCCTGCGCATTGGCGGGCCGTGTCTCGGGCGGGTGCCCCTGCCGGACACGGGTCGTGAACAGGTCAAGTGCACGCGGCTTCTCCGCCTCCGCGACGGTCTCGGCGACGCCATGCGCCATCACCGAGCGATAATTCATCGAGTGATGGAAGGCCGAGCGCGCCAGCACCAGCCCGTCGATCAATGTGACCGTCAGACAGATCGGTACGCCGCCGCCGATCATCCGCATCAGCCGGCTCTTGCGCGAACCGTGCAACAGAACGCTTTCACCATCGCGGACATAAACCATCGGCAGCGCCACGGGGCCGGCCCCGCCCATGAAGGCGACATGCGCGACATAACCGGCATCGAGAATGTCGTGCATCGTCGGCCGGTCGTAAGTTGCGCGCTTCGGCACCTGCCGCACCCGGTGCGCCGCCGACGTCTCATAGTTGCTCATCACAAACTCCCTTCAGACGTCCAGCGTCCGCGGCGGCCGCGTCAGAAGCGCACCCCCGCAATTCGGACAGATGTGCCCCATCGTCTCGGCGCAACCGGGACAGAAGGTGCATTCGAAGCTGCAGATTTCGGCCGCGCCGTCTTTCGGCGTCGGCGCCGCACACTTCTCGCAACTCGGTTTCATTTCCAGCATGGCGCTCTCCTCGGCTCCGGATTGACCCGGCCCGCACCATTTGCCGAAATTGGCTCTATCAAAAGGTCCATTTGACAAAATATGATAGGTCCACTGAAGTTCACGAGGAATGCCGCCATGCCCGCAAGCCCCCTGCCCCTCGGAACGCTGGCACTCGACAATGGGGCCGAGGCCCCGCTTTATCGCCAGCTCTACGACGCACTGCGCGAGGCCATCCTCGATGGAAGGCTGCACCCCGGCGCGCGCCTGCCCTCGTCCCGCAGCCTTGCCGGCGACCTCGGGGTCGGGCGCAATACTGTGCTGACCGCCTATGATCAGTTGACCGCAGAGGGCTATCTGGAAGGACAGGTCGGCGCCGGCACCCGTGTCGCTGCAGTCCTGCCCGACAGCCTGTTGCAGATGGACCGGCAGGCCCGGCGCCCGATCCCGGAACGGCCGACAGGCAATACACGCGGTCTGTCGGAGCGCGGACAGGCGCTGTCAGCCACCCGCCGCGCCGCGCCCACCTACAGGCGCGGCGAAGGCCGGCCCTTCCTGCACGGCCTGCCGGCGGTCGACCGGTTTCCGAACCTCCTGTGGAGCCGCCTGCTCGCCCGTCACGCGCGCGACCCGCGACGGGGCAATCTGGGCTACGAAGTCGGCATCGGCCTCCAGGCGTTGCGCGAGGCGATTGCAGCCTATGCAGGCGCGGCACGTGGCGTCGTCTGCACGGCCGAGCAGGTGATCGTGACGGTCGGCGCGCAGGGCGCCCTCGACATGACGGCGCGCATGCTGCTCGACCCCGGCGATCCGGTCTGGATCGAGGATCCGGGCTATCTCGGCGCGCGCGGCGCCTTGATGGGCGCCGGTGCGGCGCTGGTGCCGGTGCCCGTCGATGCCGACGGTATCGATGTCGCGGCGGGCATCGCCCGGCACGCAGCGCCCCGCCTGATCTATGTCACGCCATCCCACCAGTTTCCGCTCGGCGCAACGCTGTCGCTGCAGCGCCGCCTCGCCCTGCTCGATCATGCGCGCCGCTGCGGTGCCTGGGTGCTCGAGGACGACTATGATTCGGAATACCGCTATCAGGGCCGCCCCATCGCCTCGCTGCAGGGCCTCGACCGTGCCGGCTCGGTCATCTACATGGGCACCTTCGCCAAGACGATGTTTCCGGCCATCAAGATCGGCTATCTGATCGTGCCTGAAAATCTGGTCGACGCTTTCGGCACCGCCATCCGCATCACCGGCCATGTGCCGCCCGCCACCATTCAGGGCGCCCTGGCCGATTTTATCGGGGAGGGACATTTTGGCGGACATGTACGACGCATGCGGGCGCTCTATGCCGAGCGGCGGGACTTGCTGCTCAAGGCGCTGGAGAATGATCTCGCGCCCTGGCTCGAAGCAGCGCCTGGCGAAGGCGGTCTGCAGCTCTCGGCCTTTCTGGCGTCCGGAGCCGACGACACGGCGCTGGCCCAGACCGCAGCCGCGGCCGACATCCATGTCAGCCCGCTTTCGCTATACCGGCTGGAACCCGGCCGGCCGGGTCTATATATGGGCTATGCCTCGGTGCCCGAGGCAGAGATCGGCAAGGCCGCGACACGCCTCGCCGAGGTACTGACATCGGCCGGTTGCCCCCGGCGCACCTGACGGAATCTCGCTCATGCGCCTCTACCAGATGCAGGACAGCGGCAATTGCTACAAGGTGAGGTTGCTGGCCCACCAGCTTGGACTGCCGCTCGAACTTGTCGATGTCGATATCCTGAAGGGCGAGAGCCGGACAGATGACTTCCTGAGCCTCAATCCGAACGGCCGCGTGCCGACGGCTGAATTCGAGGACGGGCGCACGCTGGCGGAATCGAATGCCATCATGTTCTACCTGGCCGAAGGCACGGCCATGCTGCCCGAAGACCGCATGGCCCGTGCGCAGGCCCTGCAATGGATGTTCTTCGAGCAATACAGCCATGAGCCCTATATCGCGGTCGCCCGTTTCTGGCAGTCGATCAAGCCCGGCGGCTTCGAGGAAAAGAAGGACAGCTTCCCTCTATGGCACGAACGCGGCTACCAGGCCCTCGACGTCATGGAACGTCACCTTGCCAAGCATGACTGGTTTGCCGGCGGCCGGCACTCCATCGCCGACATCGCGCTTTACGCCTACACGCATGTTGCCCATGAAGGCGGATTCGACGTCACACCCTACAAGGCGATCGGCCGTTGGATGGGCCGCATACGGAGCGAGCCAGGCCACGTCCCGATGGACTGGCGGCCCTGACAGAACGGGGCCGTCACAAAATGGCCTCAAAATGGCGCGGCTCTCGCCGGTTTTCCGGACCCGGAACGCCCCATTTCCCCGCGACACTTTGTCCGCCTGAGGAGGATCGGCTCCTCACGCATCAGCACATTGCGGGGACATCATCATGGATTACACATCGCGCCGCGCCGCATCTGCCCGGCCACGGCAGAGCCGGCTCCAGGCCCTTGGTCAAATTCTCTTCATCGTCTGCATTTCTCTCTTTGTTTTCGTCAGTCTTGCTCAGCATCAGGCCCGTGCCGACAGCACGGGCCTTGTTCGTCTGGCGGATGTGGAAAGCGGCGCCCTGCTGCTGAACTCGACCGAGCCCGGCAAGTATGTACCGGCCCCGCTTCTGGCCACGGACGTCAAGATCGACATCTCCGGCCCGATCGCCCGGGCCCGCGTGACACAGCATTTCATCAATCCGGGCGACGGCTGGGTGGAGGGAAAGTATGTCTTTCCGCTGCCGGAGAACTCGGCCGTCGACACGCTGAAAATGGTGATCGGCACCCGCATCATCGAAGGGCAGATCAAGGAAAAGCAGGAAGCGCGGCAGATCTACGAGGAAGCACGCGCCGACGGCCGCCGCGCCAGCCTGGTCGAACAGCAGCGCCCCAACGTCTTTACCAATTCGGTCGCGAATATCGGTCCGCAGGAAACGATCGTCGTCCAGATCGAGTACCAGCAGACGGTGCGCCAGGACGGCGACGCCTTCTCGCTGCGTTTCCCGATGGTCGTTGCGCCGCGCTATGTGCCGAAGAGTGCCACGCCACAGCTTGTCGACTTCAAGCCCGGCGAGGGCGGCTGGGGCGAGATACTGCCGCCCCGGGAACCGCTCGATCTCGAACAGCCGCCGGTCCTGCACCCGGACATGGGCCAGATCAACCCGGTGAGCCTCGCGATTTCGCTCGACGCCGGCTTCGCGCTCGGCACGGTCGAAAGTGCGCATCACGAGATTTTGCTGTCGCGCGACGGCACCCGCAAGGCGACGCTGACGCTGGCGGAGGAACTGACGCCCGCCAACAGGGACTTCGAGCTTGTGTGGAAACCGGCCGCTGCATCTGCGCCCGCCGCGGCCCTCTTTCGCGAACGCGTCGGCGACGAGGACTATGTCCTCGTCATGCTGACGCCGCCCGCGGGCAGCACCGTTTCGGCGGCAAAGCCGCGCGAAGTGATCCTCGTCATCGACAATTCGGGATCGATGTCCGGCCCGTCGATGGACCAGGCCAAGAAGAGCCTTATCTGGGCCCTCGACCGGCTGAAGCCCGCCGACACCTTCAATGTCATCCGCTTCGACGACACGACGACGGTGCTCTTTCCGCAGGCCGTCCCGGCGCATGGCGAGAACCTCGACCTCGCGCGCCGCTATGTCGGCAACCTTGAGGCAAACGGCGGTACCGAGATGCTGCCGGCGCTCAAGGCGTCGCTTTTGGACCCCGATGCCGGCGACAGCTCGCGTTTGCGCCAGGTCGTTTTCCTGACCGACGGGGCGATCTACAACGAACGCGAACTCTTCACCGAGATCACGAGCAATCTCGGCCGATCGCGCATCTTCACGGTCGGCATCGGTTCGGCGCCGAACAGCTACTTCATGGCCCGTGCCGCCGAAGCCGGGCGCGGCACCTTCACGCATATCGGCAGCGAGATGCAGGTTGCCGAACGCATGAGCGTGCTCTTCGAAAAGCTGCAGAACCCGGTCATGACCGACATCGCGGCAAGCTGGCCCGACGGGCGCAATACGCAGAGCTGGCCGAACCCGGTCCCCGATCTCTACAAGGGCGAACCGATCGTCCTGTCGGCCCGCATGCCGAAAGCTGAGGGTACGCTGACGCTGAAAGGCCAGCTTGCCGGCGCCCCCTGGGAAATCCGCCTGCCGCTCGACGCCGGCCAAACGCGGCCCGGCATCGGCAAGCTCTGGGCAAGGCGCAAGATCGAACAGCTTGAGGCCGATGCCCGCATCGAGGGCGACTGGCAGAAACACGACGGCGACATTCTGAAAACCGCGCTCGACCACCATCTGGTCAGCCGGCTGACCAGCCTGGTCGCGGTCGACGTGACGCCGGTGCGCCCCGATGGCGAAGAGCTGACGACCCGCGATATGCCGATCAACCTGCCGGATGGCTGGGACTACGAAAAGGTCTTCGGCAGCGAGACCGCGCCGGCGGCAAGGCGCACCACTTTGCACGCTGCTCCGTCACCGATGCTGGCGATGGCAGCAACGGCGCCAGCAGCTGACGCCGCAACGACCGGCCTCGCCTTGCCCCAGACATCGACCGACGCCGCCACAATGATCACTCGTGGCCTGTTGGTCATCATGCTGACGGCCCTGCTGGCCATAGGCCTCTGGCTGCAGCGGCAATGGCGCCGCCCTGCTGACTTCGGGCGGCCGCTGTGACCGCGATCCGACACGATGCGACGGCCCGTTTCCGGGCCGTCGCCATCATGCTCAGTCTCGGCCTCGGTCTCGGCATCTGGATGGTCGGGCAGGGCCTCTATATCAAGGCGAAAGCCGAAGTCGCGCAGATCCTGCTGGAACGCGCCTGGCAGCGGACTCTGACCAGCGGTCAGCCCCACAAGGCCTGGCCCTGGGCCGACGCATGGCCGGTTGCCCGGCTCGAAATTCCGGCAAGCGGCAAGAGCCAGATCGTGCTGTCGAATGCGAGTGGCGCGGCGCTAGCGTTCGGTCCCGGACACCTGGCCGGCTCACCTCTTCCCGGCAGCGGCGGCACGTCGGTGATTGCCGGACACCGCGATACGCATTTTTCGTTTCTGCGCGATGTCAAAAATGACGACACCGTCATCATCACGACAACCGACGGATTGCCACAACGTTACATCGTCGACGCGACAGAAATCGTCGATGCCAGACACGCGCAAATAGACCCGGGACTGGAAACAGGCATTGCCCTGGTGACATGCTATCCGTTCGACGCGAAGGAGCGCGGGGACTTGCGCTACATTGTTTTTGCGACGCCGGACGACGATGCGATCTGAAATCAAGACAGACTGATCCAACGTCGCGCCTCAAGCGTATAGGTCAACTGAGATTGACGCGCGCGTAAGGCAAGACGACGGTTTTCCCAATTCTGCTTGACCGATGAAGTGCAATTTCGCCGTATAGAGAACGGGGTATGCGTCGGCCGACTAGCGGCCTATGGAAGGCGGTTTGGGCTTGGGATTGGAAAACTATCGAAGGACGATCAGCGAAACGAAACGTGCGGCGATCCTGACGGCGGCACGCGAGAATTTTCTCAAGGGTGGCTACAGCCGCGCGGCTATGGCCGAGATTGCGCGCGATGCCGACGTGTCGACAGCGACGCTCTACAAGCATTTTGCGTCCAAGGAAGCCCTGTTCACCGCGGTTGTGGAAGCCGTCTACGAGAACATCGGCGATCCCGGCCTTGGCAATATCGAAGGCGCAACGGCGCGCGAAGTTCTGACGCGAATATGCGCCATCTATGCACGACAGCAATTCGAAGGCGAGATGAACGGCATACTCCGGATCGTCATCGCCGAAGTTCCGTCATCGCCTGAACTTGCGCGCGCCGTGTTCGAGCGCGGCGTAACGGCGCGATACGAACAGTTCAGGGCCGCACTCGATGCGCTTGTCGCACGCGGCGACCTGAAGCCTCACGACACGGCAACCGCAGTCCGGATGCTGGGCGGCATGGTGAAGGAATTTGTCGTCTGGCCCGCGCTGTTCATGAAGGACTTCGACCGGCCAAACGATATCGATCGCAAGATAGAGGCCTGCATAGACGCCTACATCAAGATGCATGAACGAATCTCGAAATAGCTGAAACCTTCAAGGGATAAGAAAATTGGGTCTGGACACGCATAGACGAAATGTCAGCGACAAGAAGCGCGCCGCCATTCTCAAGGCGGCCCTCGACAATTTCCTCCGAAACGGATTCAGCCGCGCCGGTATGGCCGATATCGCCCGCGAAGCGGATGTTTCGACGGCGACGCTCTACAAGCATTTCGATTCGAAAGAAGCCCTCTTCGCGGCAGTGGTCAAACAGGCAGCGCGAAGTGTCGGCGACTATTCCGGCCTTGTTGCACCAGACGACAGTGCCCGCGACATCCTGCGAAAGCTGTGCAGGGCCTATCTGAGCGTTCAGTTCGAGCACAATGCAAACGCCCTGATGCGTATCGTGATCGCAGAGGTGCCGGGTGCGCCGAAGCTTGCCGCCGAGATGTACGACGTGCTGGCAAATCGGCGCAACGACAGCGTAATGGCGGTCATGGATGCGATGATCGAACGTGGAATGCTGAAGCCGCATGACGCGGCCTTCAGTGCCCGGCTGGGCAGCGGCATGTTGAAGGAGCTCTTCGTCTGGCCGGCACTTTTCGACGCCGACTTCCAGCTTCCGGCCGACACCGACAGGAAGATCGACATGTGCGTGGATGCCTTTCTGGAACTTTACGGCGCCTGACGCATTCTAGCGCGTCGCCAGAAAGGCGTAGCGATTGACGCTGAAAAAGAACTCGCCGCGTTCGATCAGCCGAAGCTGATCCTCATGCCACGCCTGGGTTTCGGCATCCGTGAGACCGTATTTCGCACCATTGCCGCGCGCATAGCCGTGAATGGCGCGCATGATCCCCGCCGCATAGGAAACGGGCTGCCATTGCGCTGCAAGCATCGGCACGATCTCGACCCGCGCAACAGTGAAGCCGGTGCGCCGGAACAGCGGCCCGAGCTTTGCCGGCAAATGCGGATCAGCAAGATGTCCGTCCCAACAGGCAAGCATGCGCGCCATGCGCGCCTCATCGGACGAATGCCAGACCACGCTACGCCAGTCGGTATCGAGAATGAGCACCCGTCCGCCCGGTCGCAGAACACGATGAAGTTCCGCCAGCGCTTTCGGCATGTCAGCCACATATTCATAAACCTGCGTCGACACAGCCGCATCAAAGACACCCTCGGGAAAGTCGAGCGCCGTGGCATCGCCCGCAACACATTCTGCCTGCGGCAGCGCGGCCAGCCGCGTGCGCGCCATCTTGATCATGGCCGGTGCCATGTCGAGCCCGACGATCCGGCCGGTGTCGCCGACAAGCCGCGCCAGATCGTGTGCCAGCAGTCCCGGCCCGACGCCGATATCGATCACGCGTTCGCCGGGCTTCGGCGACAGCATGTCGAGCACGCGCATGCGCTGGCTGACGACATCGGGGGTCAGATACATGGCTTCGACGGACCTGGCCGCCGCTTCGTCGAATTCGATCATCTGGCTCACTTGCTGGTCTTCTCCCTGTCGACAAGGATTGCACGGACAATCGATTCCGGTTGCGCCAGATCGGCAATCATCCGCCGCGTGCCGTCGCTGAACGTCAGGGCCAGCGCACCCCCGCCGAAAAATCTCTGCGCAATGGCAGGACGCACCTCGGCGGCAGCCACATCGCGCACCGGCACGGCAAGCCGGCGGCGCCAGGTGAAGCCCCATTGCATGTCGATCTCGTCTGCCGCAACCTCGACACGCAGGTTTCGCGCCCGCATGAACGCATGGAACAGCAGAAGCGGGACCACCACCGCCTCGATCGCCAAAGCGATGCTGCGAATGGCGGCAAGCGGCGGTTGACGCGTATCGGCCCAGACATAGACCCCGACCCAGACCGCGGCGACGGCAAGCGATGGCAGGTAGATCGTCCAGTGGGCGCCTGAAACGGCTGACGGGGCGGCAGAATCGGTCATGGCCGCAGGATCGCAGAAGGCTCATGGCTTGAAAAGCGCCGGAACCCGCCTTCCGCCCGGAATGGCATGCATCGGCTGCCCAGACGCGCTATAAATGATACTGGCCGCGAAACGCGGGGCCCCGATAGTTCGTGCGGGCCTTCGAGACGGCGCCCGCACCCCCGACGGCAAGGACGACGGGAGGTAACATGACTGGCATTGTTCGCGATACCGACGACACACGACAGGGCGAGACCGGCCATGGCGTTCGCTATGTGCTCGGCATCTCGCTTTTCGCCGCATGGGCGGCGCTCAGTCTGATCGTCATTTTCGGCTGACCGTCACTCTGGCGAATCCGCGGCCATGGCCCCATATTGGGGCCATGGCGCGCGACAAGTTCAAATCATTCGGCCGGGGTTCGGAACGTCCCCTGCCCGCAAAAGGCGGTTCGGGCCTTGCCGAAGCGCCCGGCGCCGCCTTTGCGCCCGCGCCAGGCCGCGCCGACAGCGAAACCTGGGCGGGCGCGCTGCAGGGCGACCCCGCCAACTGGCCGCTCTTCGCGCCGCACCGGCCCGAACGCCCCGAAAAATCCGAAGGTGGCCGCACGCTGAAGCTGGTCTCGGAATACGAACCGGCCGGCGACCAGCCGACAGCCATCGCCGAACTTGTGGAAGGCATCGAGCGCGGCGAGAACGACCAGGTGCTGCTCGGCGTCACCGGCTCCGGCAAGACCTACACCATGGCCCAGGTGATCGCCCGCACCCAGCGCCCGGCGCTGATCCTCGCGCCCAACAAGACGCTGGCCGCCCAGCTCTATGGCGAATTCAAGAGCTTCTTCCCGGAAAACGCTGTCGAGTATTTCGTTTCCTATTACGACTACTACCAGCCGGAAGCCTATGTGCCGCGCACCGACACCTATATCGAGAAGGAAAGCTCGATCAACGAGCAGATCGACCGCATGCGCCACGCGGCGACCCGCGCCCTGCTCGAACGCGACGACGTCATCATCGTCGCTTCCGTTTCCTGCATCTACGGTATCGGCTCGGTCGAAACCTATTCGGCCATGACCTTTTCGGTGAAGCGTGGTGAGCGCCTCGACCGCAAGCAGCTGATCGCCGACCTCGTGGCGCTGCAATACAAGCGCAACGACCAGTCCTTCGTGCGCGGCACTTTCCGTGTGCGCGGCGACACCGTCGAGATCTTTCCGGCCCACTACGAAGACCGCGCCTGGCGCGTCTCGCTGTTCGGCGACGAGGTCGAGGAGATCGCCGAGTTCGATCCGCTGACCGGCCAGAAGACCGGCAAGCTCGACGAGATCAAGCTCTACGCCAATTCGCATTATGTGACGCCGCGCCCGACGCTCAATCAGGCGATGGAGGAGATCAAGCATGATTTGCAAGTGCGTCTTCAGGAGCTGAAGGGCCAGGGCAAGCTGCTGGAAGCGCAGCGCCTCGAACAGCGCACGCAGTTCGACATCGAGATGATGGAGGCGACCGGCAGCTGCGCCGGCATCGAGAATTATTCGCGCTACCTGACCGGCCGCAAGCCCGGCGAACCGCCGCCCACGCTCTTCGAATATCTGCCCGACAACGCCCTGGTCTTTGCCGACGAGAGCCATGTCACCGTGCCGCAGATCGGCGGCATGTTCCGCGGCGACTACCGGCGCAAATCGACGCTGGCCGAATATGGCTTCCGCCTTCCCTCCTGCGTCGACAACCGGCCGATGCGCTTTGAGGAATGGAACGCAATGCGGCCGCAATCGGTTTTCGTGTCCGCCACACCCGGCCCATGGGAGATGGAACAGACAGGCGGCGTCTTCGTCGAACAGGTGATCCGCCCGACCGGCCTGATCGACCCGCCGACCTTCATCCGCCCGGTCTCGACGCAGGTCGACGACCTGATTGCCGAATGTCACGAAGTGGCGGCCAAGGGCCAGCGCGTCCTCGTCACGACGCTGACCAAGCGCATGGCCGAGGACCTGACCGAATACATGCACGAGCAGGGCATCCGCGTCCGCTACATGCATTCGGACATCGACACGCTGGAACGCATCGAGATCCTGCGCGACCTGCGCCTTGGCGCCTTCGACGTGCTGATCGGCATCAATCTGCTGCGCGAGGGCCTCGACATCCCGGAATGCGCGCTGGTGGCGATCCTCGATGCCGACAAGGAAGGTTTCCTCAGGTCCGAAACCTCGCTGATCCAGACCATCGGCCGCGCCGCGCGCAACATCGACGGCCGCGTGATCCTCTATGCCGACAAGGTGACCGGCTCGATGGAGCGCGCGATCGCCGAAACCAACCGCCGCCGCGAGAAGCAGACGGCCTACAACATCGAGCACAACATCACGCCGGAAAGCATTCGCCGCAACATCGGCGACATTCTCGAAAGCGTCTATGAGCGCGACCATGTGCGCGTCGATACCGGCGAGGCCGACGAAGCCTTCATCGGCCACAATCTGCGCGGCCATATCGCCGAGCTCGAACGCAAGATGAAGGACGCCGCCGCCGACCTCGAATTCGAAACCGCCGCCCGCCTGCGCGACGAGATCAAACGCCTCGAAGCCACCGAACTCGCCATCGCCGACGACCCGATGGCAAGGCAATCGGCTGTCGAGGACAGCGTCGCCCGGACAACAAAGCCGAAGGGCCGTTCGACGAGCGGAAAGCCGGGAACGCGGGCAGGGAAGTACAAGAGACGGTAGGCCCTCAGACCACCATCAGGTATTCCACCACATCCTTCGCATCGAAGACCAGCGACACGATCATCGTCGCCAGCGCCGCGACGAACCAGACGCCGTAGACGCTCTTCTTGTCGATCTGCCCCCAACGGCGGATGAAGAGGAGGGCGACCGGCGTCCAGAAGACGAGATGCGTGACGCCCCAGAGCTTGTTCCAGCCGATGGTCATGCCGAGTCCCATCGCCGCGACGATGGAGAGGAAGAAGGCCAGCAGCAGCCAGCGCGCCTCGGAACGGAAGAACGAAAACACCAGGCTGCCCACGCCCAGCACGGCCAGCATCCAGAACATCCAGAACTGCACCCATTGCGGCAGTGCCGCCACATAGGCGTCCTGCGCCGCCTGCGCGGCGATGAAGGCGTCCAGAAACTCGGTCATGGCACTCCCCTCGAATGCGGCCGGGATTTTTGCAGAGGTCGGACTCCGGCCGCAGAAAATCAAGCCTGCGTCACAGAGACGTGATCGGCCGAAAGCGGGCCCGCCCCTTCGCTTGCCGGCAACCGGTTGGCTTATGTCCCTGCAGCGAGCGCTGTGCGCATCCGCGGCAGAAAGCGCTCGACATTGCGCCGGACGACGATCTGGTAGCTCTTGAGAATCGAAATCTGGACGTCGTCGCCGCTCAGGCCGGCGGGCCGCTGACCGATCGCGGCAGTCGACCCCGTGATGCCGGCGGCGACACCCTGGCCGACCGCACCGCCAATGCGCGCGCCCCATGCGATCGAATAAGGATCGACGCCGCTGTCTGTCACCCGCTCCTCATGCAGCAGGCGGCCATCTTCCGCCGAGGTCAGCCGATAGACGAAATCGGTTTCGTAACCGATGCCATTCGGTGTCGAGGCCACCCAGTACTTGTCGACCTTGACATCGAGCAGATATTTCGCGGCCGCCTTGTCGCGATTGTAGAGCTTGTTGCCATGCAGAAAATGTACGACCCACGACCGTGTATCGGGCTCGATACCGCCACTCTTGTCGACCCAGTGGGACATGAACTTCCGCTCCGACTCGACCGGGAACACGCTCTCCATCGTGTAGTCGCCGGATACACCGGTCACATGGACCGCGCCGAACAAGGGGTCGGTCTCGGTGACATGAACGACCGGCTGATAGGGCGTGCGTTGCGCGCAGCCCGCCAGCATGACAATCGCCAGCATCAGAGCCGGCATCAGAGCCGGCAGCCGCGCGGCCGCGAATGTGTTCGATCGAATGGACATCGAAATCTCCTGTCTGGCTGTCGTCCGGCGCCACCGCGTGCTGCGGACCGCGATCACTCCGCCGCAACGTCCTGCGCGGCGGCGGCCTCAAGCGCGGCTTGCCGGACCGCCGTGTTGTAGCTGATGCTTGAGGGCATATCGCTGTAGTACCTGTCGGCATTCCTTGCGATGGCATCGCGCCAGCCATAGACCAGCGCCTTCGCGAGAATGGACGGTTGCAGTCCCGACTCGGAGCCTGTCGTCATGCCGGGACCGTGGACGACGGCGGGAACGCCGGTCAGTCCGGCGGCCAGTCCTGCGCCTGCAGCCGCGAAGACGGCCCCCCAGGTGATGTTGTCGGGCTTGACGCTGAAGCCGCCATCGTCGAAGCGGCGATCGACCAGCGGCTCCGTCGTGCCGGCTTCGGTGATCCGGTAGACGAAGGATGTCCGATAGGCCATCCCCTTCGGCTTGCCGATCACCTCGATCGTCTGCACATCGACATCGAGAAAATATCTTGCGCTTTCGGCGCTGCCGGCTGCGAGCCCCTTCTCGCCCAGATAATGTCCGAGCCATTTGCGTGCATCGGCCGCAAGAAAGGCCTGATCGGAGGTCACGAGCTGGCGCTCCGCATCGACCGGAAAGACCTCGGCCAGCGTCGGCGCAAAATTGACATCGCGCAGCCATATGGCGGCGTGGAAACGGTTGCTCGCATCGTGAACCAGTTGGGGTTTGTAGGGGTCGCGCGGACCGCAGGCGACGAGCACAAATCCGCACAGGGCCAATATGGCCAATCGCCAGAATGACGTCATGTTCCATCCCCCCTCGATTCCCCGGATCATTTGGTGCCTTGCTGTCGGCATTGGCAACGACTTTCTGCAGGAAACGGGAAGGAGATCCCGTATACGGAGCACTGGTCCGCAGTTTGGATCTCGGGCGGAGCGCATGGTTGCGCCGGCGCTGATATGCGATTTCCTCCTCGATACATCGCCATGAATGCATGATAATTCCGCATGAGCACCGCCCTTCTCATCGGTACCACCGGCATGTTGTGCGATGCGGCTGCCCATGCCGCAGCACGGGTCAGGGAGGCGGTCGTCGTCTCGCGCCACGCCGACCGCTTTTCCTTCGGCAACGATGTGCTCGACGTCAAGCTGACGCGCATCGCGCAGGACTATGAGGATCAGGCCGCATTCCTGGCCGCGCTGGTGCGCCACGCGCCCTTCGATCTGGCGCTGACATGGATCCGCCCCCGCGCCGAACTGCTGCGCGCCGCGCTCGACGCATTGGTGGCGCCGGGCGGCTTGCTGGTCGAGGTGATGGGGTCGCGTTCGATCCTGACCAGCGAGAACGGTACGCCCTCGATCGCCGCCTTGCGCGGCGAGGCGCTGGCGCATCAGACGGGCTTCACCTATGCGCAGGTGGTGCTCGGCTTCGTGCGCGAGGGCGAAACGTCACGCTGGCTCAATCACGAGGAGATTTCGGCCGCGGCCATCGCCCAGATGGAAATGCCGCTCGCCCGCCGCATCGCCGGTACGCTGGAACCCTGGGAAGCGCGGCCACGATGACCCTCAGCGCGCGTACCAGCCGAACGGGCGGAACATGAAATGCAGCGCAAGCCCCAGCGCCGCGAAGACGAACGCCACGAGAAACCGTACCGAGATCAGGCTGAAGCCGATATGCGTCGGGAAGACATGCGTCTTCGAAACCGAGGCTTCCTTCAGATGCCGGATTTTTTCGGCATCCGGCCCCGTGATCATGTCGAGCATGTCGCGCATCGAACGGTAGCGCACGATGGCAACGAAATCCCAGGCATCGAGCCCTGCAGGCTCGATAAAGCGCGCGATCGGCCGCGACAGGAACACCGGATGCCCGGCGCGCGCGAAGAGCGCTGGCAGGATGACGCGATTATAGGCCTCGGCCGCAGCCATGTCGGCCGGGTCGTCGACCAGATTGACCATGAAGAATTCGCGACCGTCATCGGCACGCGCCCAGGCTTCCAGGGGCGCGCGCAGGCCTAGCGCCCCCTGTGTACCGCCAGCCAGAGCGTCGAGACGCGCCATGTAGCGGTCGACCTCCGCAGCCGAAAGCGGCTTTCCGGCGCCGCCATACCAGACCCAGAAGACCGCATAGAACAGCACGAGCGTGGCTGCGAGAATTCGGGGACCGGAAAGATGATGCACGGGGCTGCCCTCCAATTGTCGTGGGTAGCCTAGGTCCGGAGGCTTAAATTGGCAATAGATGTGTCAATATATGGGCTCAGGCGCTGCCGGTCGTACGCGCCCTCTGCCCGCGCCCCAATCGTGCGCGCGTGCGGCCGACAATGTTCATCAGCCGCTGGTCATGCTTGACCCGCCTTTTCAATGCCAGCACCGCATTTGCGGTGCCGGCGAAGGCGGCGCCGGGCAGGCTCGTCCCCTTGACAAAATTCCGCATTTTCATCGGCGTATCGCAGAAGCTTTCCTTGTAGGGAAGATAGCCGACCGAGAGATCATAGACCGTGTCGCCACGCACAATGCCGGCCTGAAGCAGTTTGAGAAGATGCATCCGGCCAGGGGAGAGGCGGCTATACGCGCCGGCGTCATAAGTATGCACCATCAACGTCGTGCGGCCCTGCCAGCGATGGCCGATGCTGCCGGAAAGAAACGCGCCGTCGAGCCGCAACTCGGCGACATCGAGCAATTGCCGTTCGGCAGGCAGCGCAGCCAAAGCCAGATAGGTGTCGCGATATGCCGGCTCGGCAAAGATCGAGGCGATGCCCTGCGCGGCAAGCTGCGCTGCCTTGCGCGCAAGAATTTCGTCTGTCATGGCAACACATTCTTCGGGCGTCTCCGCAAAGCGAAAGACAAGGTCCCCCGACGCTTCAAGTTTCCGCATCTTGGACCGATCGATGCGCCGGGTCTCGGCACGGTAGCGCAGCGTCAGTTCCTCGAAGCTCGCCGGCAGATCGAAGACATAGGCATCGTCGGGGGCAGCCACGCCGCCGAGTTCCATCAACGGATTGGCGACGGGTGCGTCCGGCGTACCGAGCGATACGGGTTGATCTGTCAGCATCACGAGATCGTGCCGCGGCAGCGCGCGCACGATCTGTCGCCACAGGGCCGGAAATCCATCCTGCGGAATGCGCGTCTCGAAATCGGGCGCCAACAGCGGCGCCTTGTAGTCAGCCATGCGTCCGCCAAGGAGGACAAGACGCCGGAGACCCATGAAACGTTCAATGCCGAAAGGTGCCAGCAGCACCGGTTGGCCCTGCCGCGACACGACGACGATCGCCGGCTCGACAGCCGCGCCGACATGGGCGTGCCAGGCGGAGAGCCAATCGAAACTCTGGAAGGCCGTACCGTTCGCACTCGCCTCGAATGCACGCCAGACTGGCTCCGCCGCCTCGAAACTCGAATAGACGGCAATGCCCGCCGCCCGGGCCAGACGCGCGGAGAAGGAAGCCGCCACGCCGGGATGGCGCCACCGCGGCGGCGTTGCCGAATCCAGATCCCGTTCGTCTGATGCCAGGCTCATCCTAAAATCCACTGTCCAGTTGCAATGCAGCGCGATCCCGATTCGGGACATGGCTCTGCCGTCGCCCAGATCCAAGCAAGCAGCCTGCCAGCAGACACATGCTAGAATTCAGCGTTTCAACCTGCCGAGGAGCGGCCCATGTCCCCTGCCCTGATCCCCTTCGACATTGACGGGATTGCGCCCGAAACCGGAACACCGACGCCCGAACGTCTGATAAGCGGCCACCCATCCAGCCGGACCTGGAACCTCCATGCATCTCCCGACGGCAAATTCTTTTCCGGCATCTGGGAAAGTGAGCCGGGCGCCTGGCGGATCGAGTACACGGAGCATGAATTCTGTCACATCATTGAAGGCATCAGCCGCATCACGCCAGACGGCGGCAATCCGGTAACCGTCAAGGCGGGAGACGCCTTTGCGATTCCGGCAGGTTTCCGAGGCATCTGGGAAGTTGTGGAAAAAACGCGGAAACACTATGCCATTTATGAAGCATGACGCTGCGTAAGTAGGCCGATTCTTGTCAGCCGCACTCCGGGGCCCTATATGGCATCGTGAACGCGTGAATGGCCCGGGGGCGGACCGTCAACGATCAAGGGGCTCGAAATCGGAAACCGGTTGAAAATTCGCTTTGGCGGCGGTCCTGCGAGCCGCATTTCCGGCAGGGAGCATCGCGTCTGATGCTGCCTGATTTTCTCGTTCTGGCAACTGGCCTCGTGATTCTGCTGGTCTGCGGCGACCTGCTCGTTCAGGGCGCCACGTCGCTTGCCACTCGCTATGGGCTCTCGCCGCTGCTGATCGCCCTCACGATCGTCGCCTTCGGAACCTCGGCCCCCGAACTGCTGGTCTCGGTACGCGCCGCACTGGCAGGTGCACCCGGCATAGCGCTCGGCAATGTCGTCGGTAGCAATACCGCGAATATCCTGCTCATTCTCGGCCTGCCCGCCCTGATTTATCCAATCGCCTGCGCCGGCCGCATCGTGCCGCACAACATGCTGATCATGATGGCGGCGAGCATTCTGCTGATTGTCCTCTGCTTCATCGGACCGCTCGGCTTCTGGCAAGGTCTGTTGCTGCTGGCGATGCTGACGGCCTATCTCGTCTATTCGGGCTGGGATGCCCGCATGAACCCTCACGAGCCGACGCCACTTGTGGCCGAAATGCCCGATGATGCGTTTGCCCAGAACCGGTCATGGGAGGACACCCGCGATCTTCCCCACGGCACATTGCCGCCTCCGATTCAGTCACGCCGCCTCATCGCGCTGAAGATCGTGTTCGGAATCGCCGGTCTTCCTCTCGGTGCGCGCCTGGTGGTCGATGGCGGCATCGATATCGCCCAGGTCTTCGGCGTATCTGACGCCGTAATCGGCCTGTCGATCATTGCGGTGGGCACCTCGCTGCCTGAACTTGCAACCTCGATGATGGCCGTTTTCCGCCGCAACGACGACATGGTGGTCGGGAACATCATCGGCAGCAACATCATGAACATCCTGGCCATTCTCGGGATTACGGCGCTGATCGCACCGCTGCCGGTCGACAAGGACTTTCTGTCCTTTCATCTCTGGGTCATGCTGGGCGCCGCGGTGCTGCTTCTGCCGATGGCAATGACGGGCCGCAAGGTTGGCCGCCTGGCAGGGGCCGTCTTCCTTGCCGGTTATGTCGGCTATCTCTACGCGATGTTCGCACTTGGCCATGTACCGCCCGAGGTCGAGAACGGACTGAACGGCTTCTGAGAGAACTCTGATGGCATCCAAAGGCACGGCACTCGTCACCGGCGCGGCGCAGCGTATCGGTCGCGCCATTGCGCTGGCGCTGGCCGGCGACGGATGGCGCATTGCCATCCACCATCGCAGCTCGGCCGCCGAGGCGGCCGAAGTCGTGCGTGAGATTGAAAAAACGGGAGGCCGCGCCGCTGCTTTTGCGGCCGATCTGGCCGACATGGACGAAACGCGCGGGCTGATTGCCGCCGTCGCGACAACCCTCGGCCCGCTGACACTGCTGATCAACAATGCGTCGCTCTTTGAGACGGACGAGGCGCTCAGCATGACACCTGAAAGCTGGGCCACGCATATGGATATCAATCTGCGCGCGCCGGCCTTTCTGGCCCAGGCCTTTGCAGCACAACTGCCGGCATCGGCCGAGGGCAATATCGTCAATGTGATCGACCAGCGTGTCTGGGCGCCCACACCGAAATTCTTCTCCTACACGATCAGCAAGATGGCCTTGTGGGACATGACGCAGGTACTGGCCCGATCATTGGCACCTCGTATTCGGGTCAACGGCGTGGGGCCCGGACCCGCGATGATCAATGCCCGCCAGTCCGAGGCCGACTTCGAACGGCAATGCGCGGCCACAATCCTGAAGCGGGGAACGACGCCGGAAGAGATTTGTGACGCCATCCGGTTTATCCTCTCGGCGCCCGCCATGACCGGCCAGATGATCGCACTTGATGGCGGTCAACACCTCGCATGGGAAACACCCGACGTCGCCGGCGTTGCCGAATAGAGACCCGCAAAAATGACCCAGCCCGATAACGTCACCCGCCTGAAGATCGCCAGTGCCGCCGAAGCCACACGCCATGTTTTCGTACGCGACCTGCTGCTGGACGCCCATATCGGCGTCTTCCGTCACGAGCGGGGATCGGCCCAGCCGGTCCGTGTCAATGTCGATCTGACGGTAACAGAAGCGGCCCATGGCGACGACCTGGCGAATGTTGTCTGCTATGCGACAGTGGTTGACCAGATCAAGACGATCGTCGCCGAAGGGCATCTCAACCTTGTCGAAACGCTGGCCGAGCGTATCGCGGCCGCTTGCCTGTCGGACGACCGGGTAAGGGTGGCGCTGGTGCGGGTCGAGAAGCTGTCGGTGATTCCGGAGGCGTCAAGCGTCGGCGTCGAGATCGAGCGTGTTCGCCCGCGTCCTTGAGTACGACAAACACGCTGAAAAGCGGCAATGGAATCAACATGTTGGATGGACCAAACGCCGCATACGGAGGGTTTGTACACAGCACGTCGGTGACGCCTCCGGGCGGCACAGATTATGCGCAAGGAATAGGCGCCGCAGCTGTGACACGAACACAGGTCACAAAACTCTATGTATTACAATGACTTAGAAACAGGGCGGTTTTTTGTCCCTGTCACAAATCCTAATTATTACAAGAAGTTGACGTCTCCGGGCGTCTCGAAACCGGAAAGTGTCAACACACTTATCCACAGGCGCCGCCAGGCCAGCCGCCCTTGTCGATGCTATACAGACCGAAATGGACGAGACCGAACACAAACCGGCCAGAGAGCCCGCCAATCCTGAAGCCGGCGCCGGGAGGCATGGCCATGCGAACAGGACGGGCGTGGCTTTGATTGCGGCCAAGGTCCGCCTGCTGCCCGACAGTCCGGGCGTCTATCGCATGTATGACGCCAGCGGCGAGTTGCTTTATGTCGGCAAGGCCCGAAGCCTGAAGAAGCGTGTGGCGAGCTACACCAAACTGGCCGGACAATCGAACCGCATCGCCCGTATGATTGCGATGACGGCGCAGATGGAATTCATCACCACGGCGACCGAGACCGATGCGCTGCTGCTCGAAGCCAACCTGATCAAGCGGTTGAAGCCGCGCTACAATGTGCTGATGCGGGATGACAAGTCCTTCCCGCATATCTTGCTGACCGGCGATCACGCATTTCCGCAGGTACTGAAACATCGTGGCGCACGCAGCCGGCAAGGTGATTATTTCGGCCCCTTTGCCAGCGCCGGTGCGGTCAACGCAACCCTCAACGCGCTGCAAAAGGCCTTCCTGTTGCGATCCTGCTCCGACAGCGTCTTTGAGAGCCGAACGCGCCCCTGCCTGCTGTTCCAGATCAAACGCTGCAGTGCGCCGTGCACGGGCGAGATTTCCGGCGAGGCCTATGCTGAACTGGTCGCGGAAGCGCGCGATTTTCTGAAGGGCCGCAGCCGCAAGACGCAGCAACAACTCGTACGGCTGATGGACGAGGCGGCCGCCAATCTCGACTATGAAGCCGCAACGATATATCGCGACCGCATCCGTGCCTTGACGCAAGTGCAGCAGCATCAGGGCATCAATCCTCAGACCGTGTCAGAGGCCGACCTGTTCGCGGCCTGGACGGAAGGGGGCCAGATCTGCATCCAGGTCTTTTTCATCCGCGCCGGCCAGAACTGGGGCAATCGTGCCTATTTTCCGCGCCATGACCGCGATTTGCCGACTGAAGAGGTGCTGGATGCCTTTCTCGCCCAGTTCTACGAGGACCGGCAACCACCGCGCATGGTTTTGCTGAGTCACGACGCTCCGGGCAAGGCGCTGCTCGCCGAGGCATTGACGATCCGTGCCGGCCGCAAGGTGGCGGTGGGCGTGCCCCGTCGCGGCGAAAAGCGCGAATTGATCGAACATGCCATGACCAATGCCCGCGAGGCTTTGGGCCGCCGGCTGGCCGAGAGCTCCAGCCAGCGCAGGCTGCTGGAAGGCGTGGCCGAGGTCTTCGGACTGGAACAGGCGCCGGAACGCATCGAGGTCTACGACAACAGCCATATTCAGGGCTCAAAGGCTGTTGGGGGAATGATCGTGGCCGGGCCGGAGGGATTCATGAAATCCCAGTACCGGAAATTCAACATCAGGGACGCGGAGATGGCGGCCGGCGACGACTATGCCATGATGCGCGAAGTGCTGACCCGGCGCTTCACGCGGCTCCTGAAAGAAAATGACGGCGACGGCAACGCTGCCGACACGGGGCCGGAGGAAACCCGTCCGGATGCCGCATGGCCCGATCTCATCCTGATCGACGGTGGCGCCGGCCAGTTGAAGGTCGCGCTCGAAGTCCTGAGCGAACTCGGCATCGACAGTGTGACGGTCGTCGGCGTGGCCAAGGGACCCGAACGCGATGCGGGTCGCGAGCGCTTTTTCATGGCGGGGCGGCGCGACTTCATGCTCGAACCGCGCAATCCTGTACTTTACTATCTACAGAGACTGCGCGACGAAGCGCACCGCTTTGCAATCGGTAGCCACCGCGCGCGCCGATCGAAAGCCATCGGCACCAATCCGCTGGACGAAGTGCCGGGCGTCGGGCCGGGCCGAAAACGTGCACTTCTGAAGCATTTCGGATCCGCTCGCGCCGTCGCCCGCGCCGGACTCGCCGACCTCGAATCGGTCGATGGCATCAGTACCCGGGTCGCTCGCGCCGTTTATGATCATTTCCACGGGAATCCGGACGGCACGGCTTGATAACCGCCGGCCTGTTCGCGACATTGGGCGTTGGGATGCTAGAATATAGGTATAACAAGACACGGAGCCAGAAATGGCGACCAGCCTGCCGAACCTGCTGACCTATTTCCGCATCGCACTCGTGCCGGCGGTCGTGGTCTGCTTCTACATCCCCGGAGATGCCGGCCATTGGGCCGCTTTGGCTCTCTTCGTCATCGCCGGTGCGACAGATTTCTTCGATGGCTATCTGGCGCGCGCCTGGGAGCAGCAGTCAAACCTCGGTCGGATGCTCGATCCCATCGCCGACAAGCTTTTGGTTGCCGTCGTGTTGATTGCGCTGACATGGCAGGATGTTATTGCCGGATTCTCGCTCTGGGCAGCGATCATCATTCTTTGCCGGGAAATACTGGTCTCGGGTCTGCGTGAATTTCTGGCCGAGTTGCGCGTCAGTGTACCCGTGACGCAACTGGCAAAATGGAAAACGGCGATCCAGATGGTGGCGCTGGGATTTCTGCTGGCAGGTCCGGCCGGCGACAAGGTTTTTCCGGGTATCACCGAAATGGGCATTACCCTGCTCTGGGCTGCGGCCATACTGACGCTCTACACCGGCTATGACTATTTTCGGGCCGGAATCCATCATCTGACGGACGAAACGCCGAAGCGGCGCGAGCCGTCGGCTGCGGCCAAACCGGCTGCCGAGCAGGATGGATGCGCGTGAAGCTGCTCTATTTTGCGTGGGTGAAACAAAGGACCGGCCTTGCCGAAGAAGACGTGGTGCTGCCCTCCGATATTCACGACGTCCATGGCCTGATCGCCTGGCTGAAAGCGCGTGGCGAAGGCTACGAGGCGGCATTTGCAGATATTGGTGCGATCCGCTGCGCCGTCGATCAGGAACATGGGGACCTCGACACGCCGATCGCAGGAGCAAGCGAAGTTGCCTTCTTCCCGCCGGTAACAGGTGGCTGAGCGCATGATCCGCGTACAGACCGGAGATTTCGATATCGGCGCCGAAGTCGAGGCATTGACCAGGAACCGCGCCGATATAGGCGCGGTCGTGACTTTTTCCGGCCTCGTCCGCGATGCAAGCGGCGGCAGCGCCGTCACATCAATGGACCTCGAACACTATCCCGGCATGACGGAGAAGGAACTCGCCCGCATTGAGGCCGAAGCCCATGATCGCTGGCCGCTGCAGGCGACATTGATCGTGCATCGCGTCGGCCGGCTGGCGCCCGGCGACAACATCGTCCTCGTCGTTGCAGCTTCGGCACATCGCAAGGCGGCATTCGAGGCCGCGGCATTCTTGATGGACTACCTGAAAACAAGGGCGCCTTTCTGGAAGCGGGAGGTCGGCCAAGGCGAGAGCCGCTGGGTCGATGCGCGGGAGGATGACGACAGGGCGGCCGAAAAATGGCGTGACTGAACGCCAATGACGAAGGGCGGCCGAAGGGCCGCCCTTTTCAATTTGACTTCGGAGCCCGCTAGGCGGTCGCAGCCTTTGCTGCCACCTTCGGATTGACGGCCGCCATATAATCCTCGAACAGCGTCGCGGTGATGACGCCAGGCGTAAACCGGTGCGGGCCGATCTCGCCGACCGGCGTCACTTCAGCAGCCGTACCGGTGATGAAGCATTCGCTGAAGTTCGACAACTCGTCCGGCATGATATGTCGTTCGACGATTTCATAGCCGCGCGCCTTTGCCAGCGCGATGACGGTCTGCCGCGTAATACCGTCGAGGAAGCAATCCGGGGTCGGCGTGTGAATGACGCCGTCCTTGACGAAAAAGATGTTCGCGCCCGTCGCCTCGGCGACATAGCCACGATAATCGTACATCAGCGCGTCTGCATAACCCTTGTTCTCGGCCGCATGCTTGGAGATCGTGCAGATCATGTAGAGGCCGGCGGCCTTCGCCATCGACGGCGCGGTTTCCGGCGAGGGGCGCTTGTATTTCGCAATGTCGAGGCGAATGCCGGCCTTGCGTTGTTCCGGATCGAAATAGGACGGCCATTCCCAGGCCGCAACGGCGAAATTGATGCGGTTCTTCTGCGCGCTGACACCCATCATTTCGCTGCCGCGCCATGCAACCGGCCGGACATATCCGTCGACTAGCTTCTGCGCCTGAAGCGCCGCGCGGCACGCCTCGTCGATCTCTTCAACCGAATAGGGAATCGTGAAGCCGAGAATTTCAGCCGACTTGATCAAACGCAGGGAATGCTCGCGCAGCCTGAAGATCTCGCCGCCATAGGCACGGCAGCCTTCGAACACGCTGCTCGCATAATGCAGACCATGGGTCAGCACATGCACCTTGGCATCGGCCCAGGGAACGAGTTCGCCGTTGAACCAGATGAAGCCGTCGCGTTTGTCGAAAGGAATGTCTGCCATGACCTGATTTCCTGGTATTTCCGCGCCGTGCGGGCTTTCGCCGTTGCCGACAGCACCCTCTCCCGCCCTTGCGGTCCCGCTTCTCGGGTTTGCCGGAGGCAGATTTACGCGGCAATCGTTTATTATACTGACAGTATAGTGACAGGAAGATTCGACGCTTCTGGCCTTGCCGCGCATTCTGTCTCAAGCGATTGGCAAGAGGTAGCACTCTGGTAAAAATATGTCAACATGGCTGACATAAAATGACGACGATTGCGAAATCGATGGGGAAAACCCAGACGAAGCGCCCGCTGGCGCCGGAAACGTCCATGCCGGACGCGAACACCGGAACCACGGCGGATCGCCTGACGGAAGCGATCGAACTGCTCTTCTTCGCTTATCGCGACTTCATCAGCGACCCCGACGCGATCCTGAGCGAGTATGGATTCGGCCGTGCCCATCACCGCGTGGTGCATTTTGTGGGCCGCAATCCGGGCATCACCGTGGCCGAACTGCTGGACATCCTGCGGATCACCAAGCAGAGCCTGGCCCGGGTGCTGAAGCAACTGATCGAACGTGGATTCATCGAACAGGAAACAGGCAAGCAGGACCGCCGGCAGCGCCTGCTTTTCCTGACGGTAACGGGCAGGGAACTCGAACAACGCCTGGCGGCACCACAGCGGATGCGCGTCGCCACGGCAATGGAGAAGGCCGGGCCCGATGCAGATGCGGCATGGCGAGCCATTCTCCTGGCATTGGTGAACGAAGAGGATCGTGCGGAAGTCGAAGCCCTGATCGCAAAGACCTCGGCAGGCTGAACGGCAACGCCGGGAAGGTTCACAGGTGACGACGGAAACCAAGATCGACAGTCCAGACCGGACGGCAGACAAGCCGATGCCCGCAGACGATGCGCCGCACATTCTGGTGGTCGACGACGACCGCCGCATCCGGGAACTGCTGAAGCGCTATCTCACGGATAATGGTTATCGCGTAACCGCGGCCGAAAATGCGGCCGAGGCACGGGCGCGGCTCGCCGGACTGTCCTTCGACCTGCTGGTTCTCGACGTGATGATGCCCGGAGAAAGCGGACTCGACCTGACGCGCGATCTGCGCCGCAATTCGACAGTGCCGATCCTGATGCTGACCGCGCGCGGCGAGGCGAGCGACCGCATCGATGGGTTGGAACGCGGCGCGGACGACTATCTCGCCAAACCCTTCGAGCCACGCGAACTTTTGTTGCGCATCGGCACCATCCTGCGGCGCGCGCAGGCGCCGGGAACGGTGCGCCATGACGAGGTTTCGCTGGGCTCGTGCCGCTTCAACGTCACCCGTGGTGAACTCTGGAACGGCGACGTCCAGATACGGCTGACAACGCGCGAGGTCCAGCTTCTGCGGCTGTTTGCCGCCAGCCCCGGCAAGCCACTGTCGCGCATGGACCTCTGCGACAACGAGGCCGCCGAACGCTCGATCGATGTCCAGATCAACCGGCTACGGCGCAAACTCGAAAGCGATCCACGAAACCCGGTGTATCTGCAGACCGTGCGCGGCGAAGGCTACGCGCTGATGCCCGATTGAGACCGGTCGACATGCAAACAGGAAAGTCAATGAACGCGCATTCGGAGCGCAAGACGGCGGCGCCGATGGCATGGCATCCGTTTCAGGTGATCAAACGGCTGATGCCGCGTGGCCTCTATGGCCGCTCGCTGATCATCATTGTCGCGCCGATGGTGCTGCTTCAGTTCGTCGTGACCTATGTATTTCTGGAGCGACACTGGCAACTCGTGACACAACGATTGTCTGCGAAAACGGTCGCAGAGGTTGCCCTGATACTCGCCGAATTCGAGGAAAACCAGTCGCCGCAGCAGGCGGCGAAGATCGCCGCACGAGTGAACGCACATATCGGACTGCCGGTCGCCTTTCTCGATGGCGAGGTTCTGCCGGAAACGCCCTCATCGTCCGGCAGCCTGCTCGACGAATCGCTCAATGACGAACTGCGTCTGCGCATCGCGCGACCTTTCTGGATCAATACCTCGCAATATGACAAGTATGTGGACATCCGGATTGCCTACAATGGCGGTGTCATGCGCGTCCTGACGCCGGCGTCACATGTCTATGCGTCGAACTGGCATATCTTCCTTGTCTGGATGTTTGGCACGTCGGTCGTTTTGATCATTGTCGCGATCGTCTTCCTGCGAAACCAGATCCGCCCGATCGAACGTCTGGCCGAAGCCGCGACATCCTTCGGCATGGGGCGCGACGTGCCGAGCTTCCGGCCACAGGGCGCAGCCGAAGTACGGAGTGCTGCCCAGGCCTTTCTCGACATGCGTGCCCGCATCCAGCGCCAGATCGAACAGCGCACGGCAATGCTGGCCGGTGTCAGCCACGATCTGCGAACACCGCTGACCCGATTCAAGTTGCAACTCGCAATGTTGGGGGAAGGTCCCGAAATCGAGGAGCTGCGCGCCGACATCGCCGAGATGGAACGGATGCTGGAGGACTATCTCGCATTCGCCCGCGGACATCAGGGCGAGACATCCGAGGAGACGGATCTGGCCGAGCTCATCGAAGAGGTGCGCGGCGATGCGCAGCGAAAGGGTCACGAGCTGCGGCTGGAACTGCATGGCGACCTCGTCCTGCCGCTCCGGCGGCACGCCTTCAAGCGCTGCCTCACCAATATCGTCGACAATGCCTGTCGGCACGCGGCACATGTCTGGGTAACGGCAATTCGCGATTCCGACGAAGCCGGCGATGGCGGCGGCATCGATATCATTGTCGACGACGATGGCGTCGGCATCCCCGACGAACAGCTCGAGGAAGTCTTTCGTCCGTTCTACCGGCTCGACGCGGCCCGCAATCTCGAAGATGGCGGCTCGGGCCTCGGACTGGCAATTGCACGCGACATTGCGCGTGGTCATGGTGGCGACATTCTACTCGCCCGGAGCCCGATGGGCGGCCTGCGGGCTGTCATCCATGTGCCGGTCTGACGACTTGATGCCGTTGTCGCCACGTATCGCAGAATAAGTCAGCAATATTGACATTTATCGCAATAACTGCATATTTTCAAGGTGTTTTTGGCAGCAGGGTCACGACTGAAGTCATCATGACAACGCCCGACATGGTCACCCGCTGGCAGGCTGCCTGGGAAAGTCTCGATCCCGCTCGGATCGAGGCGATCTATGCGTCCGGCGCCATCCATATGAGTTCGGTTGTTGCTGAGCGGATGAAATGTTCAGACGGCACTTTACGGGGACGGGCGGAGATTCGCGCCTATGCCGAAGCTTCCACCGCCCGGCTCAAAAGCTTCAAGGCAGACATTCTCAGTGTGATTGCCGACGCAAAGGACGGCACGGGGAGAGCCTCGGTCGAGTATTGGCGCATTCTTGACGGCGATGAGAAGCGCCGCGCCCGCGTCGTCGAGATTCTCGAGTGGGAAAACGACAGGGTCACGGCCTGCCGCGTCTTTCATTTCTGACGGCTCACGCCGCCGCTTCACGCCGTCCAAATCGCGACAGCCGCTCAATCAGCGCCTCGCCACGGCGCAGCCTGCGATCAAGCTCCGCCATCGTCCGGGCCTGGTCGTCGCCGTCTTCAAGCCACGTACGGAAAACAGCCCCCCAGATCAGCGCAATCCCCCGAACACGCATCGCGCCGGCAAGACCCGAACTGTCGATGCCTGCAGCTTCGAGCATCCAGCCCAGCGATTGCAGCATCGCTCGCACCAGACCCGCCGCCGCCACCGGGTCGCGTTGCATATCCCGGGAGATGCGTTTCAGTGCCGGCTTGTAGGGGGCGAGCGTGTCAAAACGCATCATCAGCACATCGAACAACCGGTCCCGTGCCGCTTCATCCGACAGGTCCTCCGCCGAAGCCGCCTTCAATACTGCGGCGTCAATGCGCCGGCTGAACGCGGCGAGAATTTCGCTTTTCGAGGCAAAGAAGCCGGAAAGCACGGGCAAGCCAACCCGCGCCGATTTCGCAATGTCGGCCAGTGACAGGACCGACCACCCGCGCGACGCTGCAAGCTTCAGCGCCGCATCGATGATTTTATCCTCGGGATCGCGCTTGGCGGCCATGTCTCGTTCCTCGATACGCATGAGCAACGAAAGATAGGGCGTTCGCGCAGGTTTGACGAGGGCGGCGGCCTATTTGCCGAGCTCGCGTGCCCGGTCCCGCGCCGCCAGCGCCGCCCGCCGCATCAGCGGCGACAACCCGCCCTCGCCCATCAGCACATCGAGCGCAGCCGCGGTCGTGCCGCCCGGCGAGGTCACATTGGCACGCAGCTGCGACGCCGTCTCCGGCGAGCGGTGCAGCATCTCGCCCGACCCGCTGACCGTCTCGCGCGCCAGCTTCATGGCCATCGCCGGATCGAGACCCAGAGCCTCGCCCGCTGCGGCGAGGCACTCCACCATGTAGAACACATAGGCGGGGCCGCTTCCGGAAATCGCCGTCACCGCGTCGATTTGCGCCTCGCTCTCGACCCACCCCACCTCGCCCACGGCGGCAAGCAGTGCATCGGCTATGTCGCGCTGCTGCTGTGTCACCCGATCATTGGCACAGGCAATGGTGATGCCGCGACCGATCGCCGCCGGCGTATTGGGCATGGCACGCACAGCATGCACCTCGGCACCCAGAAGTTCCTTGAGGCGGTGAAGACTCGTGCCAGCGGCAATGGAAATGAACAGCGTTTCGGGGGCGGTGAGAAGCGCGAGTCCCGGCAGCACCTCGCCCATGGCCTGCGGCTTGACGGCGATCAGCACAACCGCCGGCTTCGCTGCAGCGATGTCGTGCACCGGCGCATTCAGCGCAATGTTTCTCACAGTCACGATCTGGCCGATCTCGGGCGACGGCGCGGGATCGAGCACATAAACCTGCGCCGGTGAAAGCCCCTTGTCGAGCCAGCCCGAAAGAAGCGCGCCGCCCATCTTGCCGGCGCCCATCAGGACCAGCGGACGCTCGAGAGAAAGAGTCATGGCTGAAACCGTCTTCTGATTGAAATGGCCGGAACCGGACAGGCCGGGATCAGGCGCGGCCTTGCGTCTCGAACATGGCCGCCGCGATCGCTTCCTCGGCCGACTTTCCCGCCCACATGACGAACTGCATGGCCGGATAATAGCGCTCGCAGGCCTCGACGGCGAGACGCAGCAGCGCCTCGCATTGCTCGGGCGTCGCCGCGGCGCCGCCGCACAGCAGGAGGCTGTTGCGGAACAGTACGACACCGTCTTCGGACCAGATGTCGAAATGGCCCGACCAGAGCTGCTCGTTGATCAATGTCAGGAGATGACGCATGACCGGCCGTTTTTCGGGATGCACGCGCAGATCGAGCGCACAGGCCACGTGAAGGCCGGACAGGTCATCGCGCCAGTTGAGCGAGATCTGGTAGTCGCGCCAGTCGCCCGCGACACAGATGTTCAACTCGTCCTCGTGGCTCCGCTCGAAAAACCAGTCGCGAACGGACGCCACCTGTTCCAGTAGATCGAGAGGATTGCCGTCGAATTCCACAGCCTCGGCGACGGTGCCTTTCATTCGTTCCCCCGCATCGGATGCCTCGGATCGGGGCCAAAACCCCATATCTAGTAGGCAGTCCTGCCCCTGAACACGATACCTAACCTGCATGATGCGTTGAGTCGGCGCAACCCTGAGGGAAGGATCGTCGGTCGAAAACGGGACAAAAGCTGTGGGAAACTGGCCGCTCCGATCAATCGCCGTCACTTGCAGCCGGCGCCGGCTTGGCGGGCTTCAGCTTCTTCGCCGCAAGCGCAGCTTCCAGCACCTCGATGCGCGTCTTGAGGGCTTCGTTTTCTTCCCGCGCGAGCCGGGCCATGGCCTGTACAGCCTCGAATTCCTCGCGGCCGACAAGGTCCATATCGGCCACCAGCCGCTCGGCCTGGGCGCGGATCAGCGTCTCGACCTCGGTTCGCACACCCTGCGCGGCACCGGCGGCATTGGTGAAGAGCCGCCCGAGTTCGTCGAGAATACGGTTCTGGGTCTGTGTCATTATCGGGTCTCCGGTTGCGGCTTCGCGATCGAGGATAGCGCCTCCCGGCCCGAAAGCGAACCGGACCGAACGACGCGCTCCGCCCGGCACCTTCCTTGACATGAAGTGACCCCGGGGCAAACTAGCGCGCCATCGCCCCTGAGGGGCCATATCGAGGCCGAATCCCATGCCATTCCCCGACATCGACCCGGTGCTGATCCAGATCGGTCCCTTCGCGATCCGCTGGTATGCCCTGGCCTATATCGCCGGTCTCATCCTGGGCTGGCGCTATGTCGTTGCGCTGGCCGAAACGCCGCGCCTCTGGCCCACCAGGTCGCCGGTGACGCGGCTCGACATCGACGATGCGCTGCTCTGGGCCGCGCTCGGCGTGATTGTCGGCGGCCGTCTCGGCTATGTGCTGGTCTACAATCCGGCCTACTACTTTCAGCACCCGCTCGAAATTCTCTATGTCTGGCAAGGCGGCATGAGTTTCCACGGCGGTGCCTTCGGCGTTCTCGTCGCGATGTTCTGGTTTGCCCGCAAACGCGGCTTCCCCGCCTTGACGATGATGGATCTGGTAAGCGCGGCAGCGCCGATCGGGCTCTTTTTCGGCCGCATCGCCAATTTCATCAATGCCGAACTCTGGGGCCGCGTCACGGATGTTCCCTGGGGCGTGGTCTTTCCGGGCGGCGGTCCCCTTCCGCGCCATCCGAGCCAGCTCTATGAGGCGGCGCTGGAAGGCGTGGTGCTGTTCCTGGTTCTCCGCCTGCTGACGCATCGCTTCGGCATGCTGCAGAAGCCGGGCGTCGTGATGGGTGGATTCATCGCCGGATATGGCGTCGCGCGAACCATAGTCGAATTCTTCCGCGAACCCGATGCACAGATCGGATTCCTGTTCGGCGGCTGGGCGACCATGGGTATGGCGCTGTCGGTGCCGATGGCCCTGATCGGCGCCGCGATCATCTGGAAGGCGGCAACAGCCGACGCCGCAACGCCCAAGCCCAAACGGAAATGAGCAGCGGCCGCACGGCGCTCGCCCGCCACATTGTGCGCCTGATCGAGGAGACGGGCCCGATCCCGCTCTCGCAATACATGGCGCTCGCGCTCGGGCACCTCGAACACGGCTACTACATGACGCGCGACCCGCTGGGCATGCGCGGCGATTTCATCACTGCACCTGAAATCAGCCAGATGTTCGGCGAACTGATCGGCCTCTGGCTGGCCGATTCATGGATGGCGCAGGGTGCGCCGAAATCCTTTGTACTGGCAGAGCTCGGCCCCGGCCGCGGGACGCTGATGAGCGATGCCTTGCGTGCCATGCGCGCCGTTCCAGACATGGTCGCGGCGGCGGAAGTGCATTTCGTCGAGACAAGTCCCGTGCTGCGCAAGGCCCAGAAAGACCTTGTGCCCCAGGCAATATGGCACGACCGCATCGACAGCCTGCCCGATCGGCCGCTTTTCCTGGTCGCGAATGAATTCTTCGATGCAATGCCAATCATCCAGTATCAGCGGACCGGGCGCGGTTGGTGCGAACGCCAGATCGGCCTGACAGATGGCAGACTCTCCCCGGTTCTCGCTCCCGTTCCCCTTGCCGGCGACAAGGGACTGCCGCCCGCGATGCGCGACGCGCCGTCAGGCGCCATTGCCGAAATTTGCCCCGCCGCGACGGCAATCGCCGAAACCATATCGTCGCGTATTTCCGCAAGCGGCGGCGCGGCCCTGATCGTCGATTATGGTCATCTCCGCAGCGCGCCGGGCGACACGTTGCAGGCCCTGCGCGGCCACCAATATGTCGATCCCTTCGACACACCTGGCGAAGCGGATCTGACGGCACATGTCGATTTCGAGATGCTGGCGCTGGCTGTCCGCGACGGCGGCGCACAAGCGCACGGGCCGGTCGAGCAAGGCGCCTTTCTTGCGGCGCTGGGAATCGAGGCGCGCGCGGCACGATTGCGCGAGAAGGCAACCGGAAGTCAGGCCCGCGACATCGATGCGGCGTTGCGGCGGTTGACCGCGCCCGGCGAGATGGGCAGCCTGTTCAAGGTTCTGGCCGTCACGCCACAGGGCGCGGCGGCACCCGCTGGATTTGTCTGAGGTAGCGCCGATGCTGACCGCAAAGCCCCTCGAAGTCGTTCCGCATATCCGGCACGGGTTCTTTACCCGGAAGGGCGGGGCGTCGAAAGGCATCTATGCGTCGCTGAATTGCGGTCTGGGCTCGGGTGACGACAAGGCGGCCGTGCGCCGGAATCGCGCCCATGTCGCACAGACGCTGGGCGTGGAACCGGACAATCTGGTCACTGTCCACCAGATTCACAGTGCCGATGTGGTCGAGGTGACGACACCCTGGACGTGGGAATCAGCGCCGCAGGCCGATGCGATGGTGACGGCCGCGCCCGGGATCGTATTGGGTGTGCTGGCCGCCGATTGTGCGCCGGTTCTGTTTGCCGACAAGAAGGCCCGCATTGTCGGCGCTGCCCATGCCGGCTGGAAGGGCGCCCTGACCGGCGTCATGGAGGCCACCATTGCGGCCATGGAAGGGCTTGGCGCAACGCGCGGCAGCATTGCGGCCGCGATCGGCCCCTGCATCTCGCGCGAAGCCTATGAAGTGGGTCCCGAATTCCGGAATCGCTTCATCGAGGCGGATGGCACCAACGCCAGATGGTTTACTGCCTCCGAAAAGCCCGATCATTTCATGTTCGATCTGCCCGGCTATGCCGAAGCCCGGCTTCATGCCGCCGATATCGGCGCCGTCGCCATGCTCGGCCATTGCACCTATACCGAGAAGTCCCGATTCTTTTCCTATCGCCGCGCGACGCACCGCGGCGAACCGGATTATGGCCGCCAGATATCGGCCATCATGCTGCGGCCGGAATAGACGACAGGCCGGCAACGGCGGTCCGAATCGGACTAGACTGCTCGATCAGAGGCGCCCGCCATTCGGGCAGGGCAATGGGGCATCCGGCGGTGCTGGCACAAACGCGAACAGATGTCAGGCAGAACGCTTCGGACTGGAAACGGTCCGGCGCGCACAGGCTGCGCGTGGGCACAGCCATCGCCATTTTCGCCATGGCGGCCTGTGCCGACGACGCAGCATCGGACCGCAATGCGCGTGTCAGCGAACCGGCCGGACCGGCGGTCGCGATGCCTGAGGTGGTGCCGGCGATCGCGATTGCCGCATTGAGCGGCGTACCCGCGGCAGAGGCCGAGATGTTTGCCGCGCTGTTGCGGGAAGAAGCTGCAAGGGCAAGGCTGCCGCTCGCAGGCGACGGCAGCGGCCGATATGAACTGTCCGGCGCCCTGGGTGCCGGCGGGAATGCAAACGGCACCTATGTCGTGACGGTGATCGATATGCACGACGCGCAGGGCGAGCGTGTTCACCGTGTCGTCAACGAGGAAAATCTGCCGCGCCGCGCCGGGAGCAACGATCCCTGGGCCGATATCGACAGCAACGATCTGCGCCGCATCGCGGCCGGCGCGGCCGCGCAGCTGGCCGCCTGGCACCGGAACGAAGCCGGCGGCGGGGTGCAGGCTGCAGTCGACACCGATAGTGGCATCGTGACCGGCAGCATCGCCGGGAACATGGCAGAACTGCAGCCGGACCGCCGGCCCTTTGAAATCATCGTCGGCGCAGCACCGGGCGACGGCAACGCGGCACTGACGCAGGCCCTCGACGGCGCGCTGGCGCGCCGCATGCCGACGGCGACATGGCTGCGCAACGAGGGATACCGGATCGAGGGCAGCGTCGTCACCGCATCGCGCCGCGATGGACGCACCGAAGTCTCGATCCGCTGGGTGGTCACTTCACCGGAGGGCAAGCGGCTCGGCGAGGTGAAACAGCGAAATGCCATCGAGGCGGCACGTGTTGCGGGGAGTTGGGGCAAGCTTGCCGAAACCGCGGCCGAGGCTGCCGCCGATGGTGTATTGGCGCTTCTCGCCGCACCTGCCGGCAAGTCCTGAATGTCGATACAGGGCGTAAAAACAGGCAATTTCGGGCACGGAGTTGCGTGTTTACAGGCCCCGGTCCCCTTGTTACAAGGCGCTCGCACCGTCACCGGACCGTCATGCTTCCGGCAGGATCGGCGGCGGCAATGTGAGACACAGGGGCGAAGGACGGGGTTCACGGCATGAAACTGGTCGCAGGCAATTCCAACCGGTCGCTTGCCGAAGCAATCGCCGCCTATCTGAACCTGCCCCTGACCAAATCGGTGGTCCGCCGTTTCGCCGACATGGAAGTCTTCGTCGAGATCCAGGAGAACGTCCGCGGCGAAGACGTCTTCGTGATCCAGTCGACCTCCTACCCGGCCAACGACCACCTGATGGAAACGCTGATCATCATGGACGCGCTGCGGCGCGCCTCGGCGCGGCGCATCACGGCGGTGATTCCCTATTTCGGCTATGCCCGGCAGGACCGCAAACCCGGCGCGCGCACACCGATTTCGGCCAAGCTCGTCGCCAATCTGGTGACAACCGCGGGCGCCGACCGCGTGCTGACGCTCGACCTGCATGCCGGCCAGATTCAGGGCTTCTTCGACATTCCGACCGACAATCTCTTTGCCGCGCCGGTGCTGACGCGCGACATCGAGCAGCACTACCCGACCAACGGCAATGTGATGATCGTCTCGCCCGATGTCGGCGGCGTGGTGCGCGCCCGCGCCATTGCCAAGCGCATCGGCGCCGATCTCGCCATTGTCGACAAGCGCCGCGAACGCGCCGGCGAGTCGGAAGTGATGAACATCATCGGCGACGTGAAGGGCCGCTCCTGCATCCTGGTCGACGATATCGTCGACTCGGCCGGCACACTCTGCAACGCGGCCGAAGCGCTGCTGAAGGAAGGCGCGACCGAGGTTTCGGCCTATGTGACGCATGGCGTTCTGTCCGGCGGCGCGGTCGCCCGCGTCTCGGCCTCGCAATTGAAGGAACTGGTGATCACGGATTCGATCCAGGCGACCGAGGCCGTCCGCGTCAGCCACAACATCCGCGTCGTCTCGATCGCACCGCTGATCGGCGAAGCGATGCGCCGCACGGCCGAGGAACGCTCGGTTTCGAGCCTGTTCGACTGAGCCCGGCCGCCGCCGCCCCCCTTCCCGCCCCCGGTTGAGTTTTGCCCGATTGGCGGCTATAAGGCCCGCAATCCCGCACTTCCACACCCCTGGAGGAGACTTGCGGGTCATCGCATGGGCCCTTAAGGCCCTGTTTTTATTGGAGATTTTGTCATGGCCGAGACCAAGATTCTCGCTGCCGAGACGCGCGAGAAAGGCAGCAAGGGGGCTGTCCGCTCGCTTCGTCGCGAAGGCCGCGTTCCCGCCGTCATCTATGGCGACAAGAAGTCGCCCGAACTGATCGCCATCAGCTACAAGGACGTCTATGCGCTCTACCGCACGGGCACCTTCATGAGCCATGTGCTCGATGTCGACATCAACGGCAAGAAGGAACGCGTGATTCCGCGCGACGTGCAGTTCGAACCCGTGCGCGACTTCATCATCCATGTCGATTTCCTGCGCCTCGGCAAGAACGCGACCGTCACCGTCGACGTGCCGGTTCACTTCCACAACCACGAAGCCTCGCCCGGTCTCAAGGCCGGCGGTGTGCTGAACATCGTGCGCCACGAAGTCGAACTGATCTGCCCGGCCGACGCGATTCCCGAGCAGCTCGACATCGACCTCAAGGGCTACGAGATGGGCGACTCGATTCATATTTCGGCCGTCACGCTGCCGGCCAATGTGAAGCCGACCATCACCGATCGCGACTTCACCATTGCGACCGTCGCCGCACCGGCCGCCGTCGTCTCGGCCGAAGCCAGCGCCGGCGAAGAAGCCAAGGCCGAGGAAAAGACGGAAGAGTCTTCCGAGAAGGAAGACTGATCCGCCTGAACTGAAAGGAGCCGGCGATGATCCTGCTCGTCGGTCTCGGCAACCCGGGCGAGAAATATGCCCGCAACCGCCACAATATCGGTTTCATGGCGGCGGACGCGATTGTCCGCCGCCATTCCTTTGCCGCGCCGCGCGCGCGCTTCCAGGGCCTTGTCGCGGAAGGCATGCTGGACGGCGAAAAGGCGATCGTGCTGAAGCCGACCACCTACATGAACGAAAGCGGGCGCGCCGTCGGCGAGGCGATGCGCTTCTACAAGATCGAGCCGGCCGAAGTCGTCGTCTTCCACGACGAACTCGACCTCGCCCCGGCCAAACTGCGCATCAAGACCGGCGGCGGCGCGGCCGGCCATAACGGCATCCGCTCGGTCGCGGCGCATATCGGGCCCGATTTCCGCCGTGTACGGATCGGTATCGGCCATCCGGGCGGCAAGGACCGCGTGCTGGGCGCGGTGCTGGGCGACTTCTCGAAGGCCGAGATGAGCGCCTGGGTCGAACCGCTGATCGAGGCGATCGCCGATGCCGCCCCGCTGCTGGCCGAAGGCAAGGACGCGACATTCGCCAACAAGGTCCATCTGGCGCTCAATCCCGAGCCGCCGAAGACGAAAAAGACCGACGACACAAAGAACGGAGACGCCTAGGCCATGGGTTTCAAATGCGGCATTGTCGGACTGCCCAATGTCGGCAAGTCGACGCTTTTCAACGCGCTGACGCAGACTGCCGCCGCGCAGGCCGCCAACTATCCCTTCTGCACCATCGAGCCGAATGTCGGCGAAGTCGCGGTGCCGGACCCGCGGCTCGACGAGCTGGCGCGCATCGCGAAGAGCAAGGAAATCATCCCGACGCGCCTGACCTTTGTCGACATCGCCGGTCTGGTGAAGGGCGCGTCGAAGGGCGAAGGGCTCGGCAACCAGTTCCTCGCGACGATCCGCGAGGTCGACGCGATCGCCTATGTGCTGCGCTGCTTTGTCGACGACGACATCACCCATGTCGAGAACCGCATCGACCCGCTGGCCGATGCCGAGATCGTCGAGACCGAACTGATGCTGGCCGATCTCGAAAGCCTCGAGAAACGCGCCGCGGCGGCCGAGAAGAAGGCAAAGACGGGCGACAAGGAAGCCAGACAGCTTTTCGATCTGATGTCGGTGGCGCTTGAACTTCTGCGCGAAGGCAAGCCCGCGCGCATGGCAACGGCGCAGGGAAGGATTTCCGACGAGGACATCAAGGCCTGGGAGGGCCTGAACCTGCTGACCTCGAAGCCGGTGCTCTATGTCTGCAACGTCGAGGAAGCATCCGCCGCGACCGGCAACGAATATTCGAAGGCGGTCGAGGCGCGCGCGAAAGCCGAAGGCGCGCAGGCTGTCGTGATCTCGGCCCGCATCGAGGAGGAGATCGCGCAACTGCCGGCCGACGACCGCAAGGAATATCTCGAAACGCTGGGCCTTTCCGAACCCGGCCTCGCGCGTCTGATCCGCTCCGGCTATGCACTTCTCGATCTGATCACTTACTTTACGGTGGGTCCGAAAGAGACGCGCGCCTGGACGATCACGCGCGGCACGCGTGCGCCGGCGGCCGCCGGCGTCATCCATACCGACTTCGAGAAGGGATTCATCCGTGCCGAGACGATCGCCTATGACGAATATGTGAAACTCGGCGGCGAACAGGGCGCCAAGGATGCCGGCAAGATGCGTCTTGAGGGCAAGGACTATGTGGTGCAGGACGGCGATGTGATGCATTTCCGCTTTGCCAATTGAGCGTCGGAAATGCCATCTGATCACACCTCTCAAGGGGCGGGGATAACCCGGTTTGTGACAGCGGAAATCGACAGCAGACCCCCCCCTCTGTCACGGAACTGTCAAAAAACTGTCACAAATGGAATTCGGAGCCTCGCGAAAAAAAGTAATCCCCGGTTCTGAGGAGGCGCGGCATTCGCGTGACGGCGATTCGAGGGCCGGACGAAAATAACTTATCCCCGGTTCCGGGAGCGGCGGAAAGCGCGCGGCGCGATTCGGCGGCTGAAAAAAACTTATCCCCGGGGGTTACAGAAACGACTTGCGATGACCGACCACCCTCCCCTTGGGGATTCCTCTGCAAAACACAGTGTGCTTTGG
>TARA_R110000824_G_scaffold155226_7_pt1 | contig 60649 bp, 52 predicted proteins | sample TARA_R110000824 | Tara Oceans TARA_R110000824 (sample SAMEA4397747) | marine metagenome | biome: Polar Biome; feature: [MES] marine water layer (ENVO:01000295) within the mesopelagic zone...; material: water (ENVO:00002006), including particulate matter (ENVO:01000060) such...
AAGATCGTGTTATAAATCCAGACCCAGATCACAACCGCCACCGAGATCATCAACATGGTGGCGAAGGAATTGTCCATCGGCAGATCGAGGGCAAAACTATAGACCGGCGTCAGCAGCACCAGAGCTATGACCTCATAGAGAACGGCTTGCGCAAACCGCTCTCTGGCGCTGCGTTGGCTCATCAGGCCTTCTTTTCAAGCGGCATCGCCACACGAATATGAAGCTCCTTCAGTTGCTTGGGCTCCACCTGCGAAGGTGCCTGCATGAGCAAGTCCTGAGCCTGCTGGTTCATCGGGAACATCGTGACTTCACGTAAGTTCTCAACACCGGCCAGCAACATAACCATGCGGTCGATCCCCGGCGCGAGACCACCATGCGGCGGTGCGCCGAACTTGAACGCATTCAGCATGCCGCCAAACTTTTCTTCAACCACAGCAGCATCATAGCCGGCGATATTAAACGCCTTGTACATGATCTCGGGCTTGTGGTTACGGATGGCACCCGACGAAAGCTCGATGCCGTTGCAGACAATGTCATACTGATAGGCATTGATTGTCAGCGGGTCCTGATTTTCCAGCGCATCCAGTCCGCCCTGAGGCATGGAGAAAGGATTGTGTGAGAAATCAACGCGCTTCTCGTCTTCGTTCCATTCGAACATCGGGAAATCGACGATCCAACAGAACTTAAAGACACCCTCTTCGATCAGGTTCAGATCCTTGCCGATACGTGTGCGGGCAAGGCCTGCAAAGGCGGCAAAGGTCTTGGGCTGACCGGCAACAAAGAACACAGCATCGCCGTCTTTCAGGCCGAGTTCGGAGCGGATCTGCTCAGTGCGTTCAGGCCCGATATTCTTGGCCAGAGGGCCTGCGCCTTCCAGCTTGTCATTTTCGGTGCGCCAGAAAATATAGCCAAGGCCGGGCTGGCCCTCACCTTGCGCCCATGAATTCATGCGGTCGCAGAATGTGCGGCTGCCGCCCCCCGGAGCGGGAATGGCCCAGATTTCGACTTTGGGGTCTTTCTCGATCATGCCCGCAAAGACCTTGAAGCCCGAACCGGCAAAAATATGCGTCGCGTCGGACATCTCGATCGGGTTGCGCAGGTCAGGCTTGTCATTGCCGTATTTGCGCATCGATTCCGCATAGGGAATGCGCGGGAACGGATAAGGCGAGACTTTGCGGCCTTCGGCAAATTCTTCAAACAATCCATGAAGAACAGGCTCAATGGCAGCAAAAACATCATCTTGATCGACAAAGCTCATCTCGACATCGAGCTGATAAAACTCGCCGGGGCTGCGGTCTGCGCGGGCGTCCTCGTCGCGGAAGCAGGGTGCGATCTGGAAATATTTGTCGAAACCCGCAACCATGATGAGCTGCTTGAACTGCTGGGGTGCCTGCGGCAGGGCGTAGAACTTGCCCGGATGAACGCGCGAAGGCACGAGGAAGTCGCGCGCACCTTCAGGGCTTGATGCCGTCAGAATGGGCGTTTGGAACTCGTTAAAGCCCTCGGCAGTCATGCGACGGCGAACAGCGGCAATGATTTTGGAGCGCAGCAGAATGTTTTTGTGCAACGTCTCGCGGCGCAAATCGAGGAAACGATAGGTCAGACGGGTTTCTTCGGGATAGTCCGGCTCGCCAAAAATGGGAAGCGGCAGATCCTGCGCTTCGGACAGCACCTCAAGGCTTTCGACAGCAACTTCGATATCGCCTGTGGCCAGATTGGGATTTGTGGTGCCCTCGCCGCGGGCCACAACCTTGCCCTCGACCTTGATCACATATTCGGAGCGGACACGCTCGGCCAGACCGAAAGCCTCTGCGCGGTCGGGGTCGAAAACAAGCTGCGTCAGCCCCTCATTGTCGCGCAAATCGATGAAAAGCAAGCCGCCATGGTCACGTTTACGGTGGACCCAGCCGGACAGGCGGACCGTTTCGCCAACATTTGCGGAAGTGAGAGCGCCACAGGTGTGGCTTCGGTAAAGGTTCATAGTTCCAAGGCCTTGATAATCAAAGACGAATCGCCGCAACGTAGCGACAAATCACGCCCGACGAGGGGAAAAAGCGCATGGATAGGCTCGACTTGTCAAGGGTTGCAGCCCAAACATGCCCGGATCAGCCCTGCTGCGCGATGTCGCGTCACCGGCATGACAGAGACGCGACAAGAAATTCCTGATGGGTTATAGAGGCGCAGCATGATTATCGTCGAAACAACTTCCGAGCTTGAAGCCGTCTGCGCCCGCCTGTCGGGCGCGGGATTCATCACTGTCGATACCGAATTTATGCGGGATTCGACCTTCTGGTCCAAACTGTGCCTGATCCAAATGGCTGGTCCCAATGACGAGGTGGTCGTGGACCCGCTGGCACCCGGCATTGACCTGACCAGCTTCTATGACCTCATGCGCAACAAGAAGGTCGTGAAGGTATTTCATGCCGCGCGTCAGGATATCGAGATTTTCTGGCATGACGCCAAGACCATTCCTGATCCGCTGTTCGACACGCAGGTTGCCGCCATGGTTTGCGGCTTTGGCGACAGTGTGGGCTATGAAACACTCGTGAAGCGCCTGACCAATGGCAGCGTGGACAAATCCTCCCGCTTCACTGACTGGGCGCGACGCCCGCTTTCGGAAAAACAGCTCCACTACGCTTGTGGCGACGTCACTCATCTACGCAAGATTTATGAGGTTCTGGCCAAGCGCCTCACCCAGACAGGCCGTGCGCGCTGGGTGGCCGAGGAAATGGCCATCCTGCAAAACCCGGATACTTACGAGACTCTTCCCGAAGATTCATGGAAGCGCCTCAAAGCCCGTTTCAAAAACCGCAAAGGCCTTGCCGTCATGGTTGAGGTTGCCGCCTGGCGCGAGAGACAGGCACAGGACCGCAACCTGCCCCGCTCGCGCATCCTCAAGGATGATGCCGTCACCGAAATTGCGACGCAGATACCCCGCAGCGCCGAGGAGCTGGACCGCCTGCGTGCTGTTCCCAAAGGCATGGCCAATAGCCGCTCTGCTGCCGGTCTGATGGAGGCTATCGAGCGCGGCATCAATATGCCCGATGACAAGATCCCCGTGATCGAACAAACAGAGCCCCTGCCTGCCGGTATCGGGCCGCTCGTTGAATTGCTGAAAGTACTGCTTGCCATGCGGTGCGAACAGCATGATGTCGCGCAGAAGCTACTGGCCAAAGTGTCCGACCTTGAACAGATCGCTGCCTATGACGAAGCAGACGTGCCCGCTATGAGCGGTTGGCGGCGTGAGGTTTTCGGTGCGGACGCTCTGCGCCTCAAAAACGGTGAACTATCACTCAGCGCCAAAGGCCGGAAAGTCGTGCTGGTGGAAACCGGAAAAAACCCGGCATAAATCATAAACTGGATTCCAAAATCTGCCGTGTCGTTATTCAAGCTCCTTAAAGGGAGTTTTCGAATTGCACGATATGATCTGATCGAGCGCTTCTTCAACAAGCTGAATCGCATCGCCACTCGCTACGACAAACTTGGCTCAACCTTCATGGCACTGATCAAGCTTGCATCAATCGAGTATGGCTACGCACTTATGAAGTTGCTGCCTGGAACCCAAATACTTTTACACATTATTACAATCTCAAAAATCCAATTGAGCATTGAAAGTTACCCTCAAAAAGAACGACAATACAAATACTGAATAATAAAAATGTCTGTGTAATGTGATTTCCTAAAGTCCTCCCCCCTTATGAAGAACGGAGTTCAAATGGATGGCTACTCATACATCTATATATACGTACGCAACACTCGGATGAAATATTCGCATGCGTAACAACAGTATTCACACCAGACTTCTAGCGGGCGACTCTCAAACACTTAGTGCGCACGAACTACTCGAAGCTTTGCTTGAGTTTGGGGCTCAAAAAAATATCAACGCTAGTAGGCGCGCTCGCTTTTTCATACAACGCTTCGGTACACTTGGTGACGTTATTGCCGAGGATACAGATGTGCTTCTCGAGTCACGTCACATAGACGAAAGCGTGGTTGTTCTTTTCAGACTAGTCCACGCAATAGCCATTCACCTGACACGTGAAGAAGCAAAATCACGAGATATTATTTCCTCGCCTGATGCCCTAATTGACTATTTCAAAGTATCCCTATCTTCATTGAAGAGGGAACGCTTCGTGGCGCTTCTTCTGGATGCCAAGAATGCGCTCATTAAAGAAATTACGCTCGATGGCACCATCAATCACGCGCCCGTTTACCCTCGGGAAATAGCCCGGCAAGCGTTAGCTCTTAACGCCATCTCTATCATTCTCGTCCACAATCACCCGTCCGGAGACCCGCACCCTTCACTTGCCGACATACAAATGACAGATAAGATAGCAAGCATCTGCCATTCGGTTGGTGTGCGGGTGATTGATCATTTTATAATCGGTCGTTCACGGTATACGAGTTTTCACCAGTCCGGATTGATGCGGAAGTTTGATGAAGAGAACTAGAAAGAAAGCATACCTAGCGCCCGACACGGGTTTCGGCTTTACGGTCGATAGAACGCGCAAGTGCCGAGAGGCGCTTTGTCACCATTTCACCCAACAAGGCTTCATAACGGCGCGGCACCACCAGCGTGATGGTGCTCTTGTCGATCTCCAGCCTTGTTTTGGGCAGCATGCCGGGTGTGGCCGCGCAAAGCGTGAAGGCCAGCCGCAAAGCAAGGCCCAGAACAAGCGCGCGATAATTTTCAGCTTCGCTCAGCAAGCCCCCCAGATCGCCGATCAGTTCGGGTTCGCCGCGCCCCTCATGCCGATGGTAAAGTGTGCGAGCCAGCAAAAGACGGCTTGGGTGATCCACACCGGCAAAGGGCGCGAGCAATATCTGCGTCATGGACTGATGCGCGCGATAGTCAGGGTGCACATACCAGCCGATATCAGCAAGGATGCAAGCTGCATTTCGCAACCGCGCTTCAGCCGCTGTTTCACCGATGACTTCGGGCGCGAAAAGCGGCGCGGTCCATGGCCAGAGCTCGACGCCATGCTGCGGAAACCGCGCCAGACGATTGGCAAGATCGCGCGCGCCTTCAAGCAACGGGTCTTTGGCCTGCTCGCGCTTGTCCAGATGATCGAACAGGATGCCTTCACGCAATCCGTAAGCCGAGATCACAATGTCTTTGGCCTTCATCGCTTCGATCAGCTTGTCGAGGATGAGCGCGCCAACAGGCAATGTGTCCACGCGCCGCTCTGAAATATCAGGTATCTGGGCCAGTGATTTAGGCCCCAGTTTTTCGATCACGCGGGCAAGATCGGATGCATCTGCCGCGGGGATCACATACCCGTGCAGCACATGGATCGGATATTGCCTCTGTGCCATGTGAATACGCGCCAGATTGCGCCAGACACCCCCCACTACATAAAGCCTGCGGCCCTGAAACTCCTTGAGGAGATCAAGCCCCTTGAGCGTCTTGTCAACAATCGCGGCGGCTTCCGTCATCGAGCCTTTGGACATATCCATCAGCCGCAGAGGACCGATTGGCAAAGTCACGCCCTCGCCCTGTCGCTGTCCACCGCCAACACCGACCAACTCAAGGCTTGCGCCGCCGAGATCGCCCACCACACCATCCGCATCGGGCGTGCCGGATAGCACACCTTGAGCGGCAAGCCGAGCCTCCTCTGCGCCAGATACGAGTGTGATCTTGAAACCGCAAATTTCTTCGGCCCGCAGCAGAAATTCGGGACCGTCTTCGGCATCCCGTACAGCAGCGGTTGCTGCCACGACAAGCGTATCAATGCCAATCTGGTCACGCAGAGCAACAAAGCGTTTGAGCGCTGCCAGAGCGCGTTCAATCCCTTTGGGGTCGAGCCGTCCGGTACTGGCCAGCGTCCGGCCCAGACCGCACAGAACTTTCTCGTTGAACACTAAAACAGGGCTGCGGGCTGCCGCTGCATAGACGACAAGGCGCACGGAATTGGAGCCGAGATCGACAATACCAAAACGACCACCGCTTGCGCCGCGGGTCACAGATGCCCCATCAATTTGTGCCAATTTCGTATCTTCAATCCGTTCCACGTCCCCGAAATGCGGGACGCGCTGCGGATACTAATCCTTGCGCGCCTGAATGGCGAATGTTGGCGGCTCGTCTTGATGTAGTGATTTTCCACGACCAGAGAGGCTCGCATTATTCATGAAATAGGTGTGGGCATTAAACGGCTCACCACCCTCCGGCACAGTCTGGCGAATATAGGTGCCATCCGGGCGAAGGTACCAACTTTGCTGGTTGTCTTTGAGATTCGCAACCATGATCTGATCCAGCACTTGATCATGCACTGTGGGGTTCAAAATGGGAATAAGCGTTTCGACGCGGCGGTCGAGATTACGCGGCATCCAGTCTGCCGACGAAATATAGACCTTTGCCTTGTCGGATGGTAGCCCGTGCCCCTTGCCGAAACAGATGATGCGGGAATGTTCAAGGAATCGTCCGACAATGCTCTTCACACGGATATTTTCTGACAGACCGGGCACACCTGGCCGCAGACAGCAAATACCACGGATAACGAGGTCGATCTTGACCCCCTCACCGCTGGCCACATAAAGCGCATCAATGATATCAGGATCAACCAACGAGTTTAACTTTGCCCAGATGGCACCGGGACGCCCCGCCTTCGCATGATCGATTTCTGTCTGGATATGCGCCAGCAAGCGAGGACGCAAACTGACCGGCGACAAAGCAATCAGATTGAGATGCGACGGCTCTGCATAGCCGGTAATAAAATTAAAGATCTGCGACACATCTGCAGCCAGCAACGGATCGCAGGTAAACATCGATATATCGGTATAGATTTTCGCGGTAACGGGATGGTAATTGCCAGTACCGAAATGGACATAGGATCGCAACCCGCCACTTTCGCGCCGCACGACCAGCGAGAGTTTTGCATGGGTCTTCAATTCGATAAATCCGAAAACGACCTGCACGCCGGCACGCTCCAAATTGCGTGCCCAGACGATGTTGGCGGCTTCATCAAATCGGGCTTTCAACTCGACCAGCGCCGTTACCGACTTGCCTGCTTCAGCTGCTTCAATTAACGCCTGCACAATCGGACTGTCTTTCGATGTCCGGTAAAGTGTCTGCTTAATCGCTACGACATCAGGGTCCGCAGCCGCCTGACGAATGAACTGCACCACCACATCAAATGATTCATAAGGGTGGTGAACCACAATGTCCTTGGAACGGATGGCTGCAAAGCAGTCACCGCCATGGTCTCTGATGCGTTCGGGAAATCGCGCATTATAGGGCTGAAACTTCAAGTCCGAGCGCTGATCGACGATAAGCTGGGCAGTCTGCGCAAGCCCCAGCAAACCGTCCACCATGACAAACTCTTTTTCGCCGACACCTAACTCGCTGATTACAAGATCGCGCAAGGCAGGTGGCATTTTTGCCTGCATCTTCAGCCGGATCACACTGCCACGACGGCGACGCTTCAATGCACTTTCAAAATAGCGCACCAGATCTTCAGCTTCTTCTTCCAGCTCTATATCGCTGTCGCGCAGCAGGCGGAACGCGCCCTGCCCCATGACCTCATAGCCGGGGAAAAGACGGCTCAGGAAAAGACCAATCATGTCTTCCAGCGCAATAAAATGGATGTCGCTACTGTCTTCACGATCCGGCAGACGCACAAAACGTTCTACCTGTGTAGGGATCGGCAAGAGGGCATTCATCGTCCGACCGTCGGTCTGGCGGCTCAGTTGCAGCGCGAGGGCGAACCCAAGATTAGGAATGAAGGGGAACGGGTGCGCGGGGTCAATAGCAAGCGGAGTCAGAACAGGAAAGACTTGCTCCAGAAAACGCGTCTCCAGCCATGCAAATTCGTCGGGCGTGACTTCCTCCGGCTCCAGAACAGAAATACCCGCCGCACGCAATTCTTCGCTTATCCAAAGCCAGGTGCGTTGCTGTTCCTGAATTAGCTCGTTGGCGTTGGAATTGACCTGATCAAGCTGCTGGGCTGGCGTCAGCCCGTCCTGACTAACGGTTTCAACACCGGCCCGCACTTGTCCGCGAAGACCGGCCACGCGTACCATATAAAACTCGTCAAGATTGGACGCCGAGATCGACAGAAAGCGCAGCCGCTCAAGTAGTGGATGACTGGCGTTTGCCGTTTCCTCAAGCACTCGCGCATTGAAGGCAAGCCAAGACAATTCACGGTTTATGAAACGATCGGGCGAGGTAATGGAGATTGTCGGAACAATTTCCTCCGGTTTCCCTGCCAAAGATTTGGCCTCATCGTCCACATGTCCGGCACGAGGCGCCAATGGCGGCAAAGGACTGTGAGCCCGATCAATCTTCTCGGACTTGTCCTCATCACTCACAATGGTCGGGCGCGGCGTCGTGCTCATCGGATCTTTCTCACGGGGCTTTGTCATATGATTCCGCCGGACAGACGGGACCATCCCCCTTGTGAGCCAAGTTTATGTCAAAGAGATGACCGAGTCATTGCATCTGGAATATGGGCCCTCGAAATAAAGGCTGCTTCAGGCCAGCCCCATATCCGCCAGAACCTGTGTCGCCAAAGGTACGGTAACGGCTCGTTTACCTGACAGCGAGGCCCGATCAAGGGCCGCAACCACATCGCGGGCGATTGCAATCGAGCGCTCAATATGGCTTGCCAGATAGGCAATCAGCGGCTCACCCACCCGCAACTGACGGTCATCGAAAAGCTTGACCAGCACACCGGCCAGCAGCGCATCATCGGGTGGTCCCAATTCACTATGTGGCAGCGCCCGCATGCGGGAGGCCAGATCAGGCAACCCTATGGTGAGATGTCCGGGCGCAAGGCGAGAGGTCAGCAGGAGCGACGCGCCTTCTTCCTTCACCAGATTGAGCAAATGGAATAGCTGGCGTTCAGCACTTTCGCTCAAGGTTTCTAAATCCTCGACCAGCACAGCCCCCGCCGCCACCAGCGCGGGCACGTCTGCCGCCTCCAGCTCATTTGCCTCCAGACGAGCGGCACCGCTCATATCGTGCCAGACCTGCGCGAGATGCGACTTGCCGCTGCCCTGCGGTCCTGAGATCGCGACACTGGGGCCTGGCCAATCGGGCCAGGCATCAATCAGCGCCACCGCAGCCTCGTTGGACGGCGCGACCAGAAAGTCGTCGCGCCCACGCGCGGGCCTGTGACCAAGTTCAAGAATGAGCTGCCGTTGCATTCAGATATCTGATCCACTGGACGCTGCATTTCCGTTATTCGCACCCTCGCCCTCTGTTCCCAGATAAAGGCGGCTATGTTCGTAACGCGACACGGCAAAACGGGCGATCACACCCAATGTTGCGGCAACCGGCAAAGCCAGCAAAGCGCCTACAAACCCGAACAATGTTCCAAAGGCCAGAATGGCAAACATCACCCACACGGGGTGCAGGCGCACCTTGTCACCGATCAGCTTGGGCTGCAGAAAATTGCCTTCAATGAACTGGCCGAGCACAAATACAGCCGCAACCAGTCCAATCATTGTGTAGTCCGGCCAAAACTGAAAACAAGCAAGTGCGACAGAAGACACGAACCCCGTGATCGTTCCGAGATACGGAACAAAACTCAGAACCCCTGTAACTATTCCAATCACCAAACCAAATTTCAGGCCAACTAATGAGAGGCCGATGGCATAGAAAACGCCGAGAAAAAGGCACACCAGACCCTGTCCGCGCAAAAAGCCCGCCAAGACCTCATTCACTTCACGCGCGAGAGCACGGATAGTTTCTGCGTGCTCTCGTGGAAGCAATTCATCAATGCGATCGACCATGTGATCCCATTCGAGCAGCATATAGAATGCAACCACAGGCGTGATAAAGATCAGGGATATAAGCCCGAGAAAAGCCAGCCCTTGCGATCCGATCTGAGGCAACATGCCGACGATCCAGGACAGGCTTCCGGTTGTCGCACCCGATACGGCCTTTTTAATGTCATCGCTTTGTCCCAGCACATGCGCCAGATTTCCATTACTTATCTGGATCAGCACCGACCGGCCTTTCCGGATAATATCCGGCAGCACTTCAACAAAGGCGACGGTCTGCTGATAAAGCAGCGGAAAGAGCAGCAGCGCTATGGCAGCGGACATCAGAAACGCGCCAACAGATATCAGGCAGACTGCCATGAGACGAGACAACCCGCGCGCTTCAAGTCGGTCGGCAAGCGGGTCGAGAAAATAAGCCAAGGCCAGACCGGCCACAAAAGGAAGCAAGATTGACGAAAAGAGCCAAACGAAAAAGACGAAGGCCAGCACAACCCCAATCCAGATATAGGCCTGTCTTTGTATGCTCATTCGGCATCTCCAGTCATGAAATACTCCGCATCTCAGCGTGCCTGAAGCGTCCAGCTTTCATCCGCTGTTTTAGCCAGAACGACATTGGCCTGCGCCAGCGATAGCGCCAGCTTTTCAGGCGTGCCGCGATAGCTTACTTGCACTTCAGCACCCGTCGCCGTTATGCCTTCGACCTGCAATCCATTGACCAGCGGTGTCGAAGCCAGCCCCTTGCGGATTGCCTCCCATTGATCGAGACCGGAAAAGAATACAGCGGCAGTCAGCTGCGCTTGCGCTCCCGGCTCTACAATCGTGTCCTGCTTCCACTGCTCGCCCAACACAGCAAGCAGGCCGGCTGCGGCTTCGTCCAGCGACTGATAGGTCCGTTTCAGTGGCTCGCCGCCGTTGGGGCCGTAGCGATTGATCGTCAGACTGACGGACGTTCCGCTATCGTTAGAAGACGCAATCGCGACCACCACATCGTCGGCTCCATATCGCTGACCAAGATTCTTGATCGCCTGCTGGTCGCCATTCACGGCCTGCATGCTGGTCAGAAGGCCGAATTCCTGTACATCGCCCAGCGGCAGCAGCAGCGGGGTCATTGCATTGTCAAGATCACGGGCTACAACGGCATCACGCCAAGGATTGCTGTCATCCCAGAAAGCCTCTTTATCACCTTTACGGTAAATCGGAACGAGAAGAGCGGCCTTGGCCTGCGTCTCGCCGAAGAGAATATTGTTGCGTTTCAGCAGGTTGCGCACCGCATCAGGCCGGAAACTCACATTGAGGTCGGCGATATAGCGCGTTGAACTGGCTTTTTCACTGGCCACCTGAAATCCGCGCACAGCATCCTGCACCGCATTATCAGGCACGTTGGGCAAGCGCGACCAGTCAGACACCAGTGTCAGGCGGCGCATCAGATCATTGAGCGCGTCTTTCTGGCCACGCGCCTGTGCAATGGTGCGAGCCTCACTGGCACTTGCTGCCGTCACATCCACATGCACGCCTTTGATTGTGTAAAGATCGGCGGCATTGGCCGTTTCAGCAGCCTGAACACCAAGAAAAGCCATCATCAGGCCTGCAAAGGCTCCCAACCGAAAAATACGCTTCATTCTCTAGGCCCTTGATCCATCTCACGTTTGAGCGGCCGAAGTGAACCGCTTAGCGGCGCAGACTATAGCATCACTCCGGCTTGGCGAAGGGCCGGGAGCATTTATCTGCGGAGGTTTTTACCCCCATTTGCCCGCTGCTTCCTTATGGCCGCTTGCTAATGAGGGCATTTTCGGGTGTTTTGTGCCCCATCAGACTCACGATTCCAGATTTCGGACCCCCGCATGGCTGCCTCCAAAGACCGCCCCAATGGCTACACCTATGCCGAAGCCGGTGTAGATATCGACGCAGGCAACGCGCTGGTACGCGCCATTGCCCCGCTGGCCCGCTCCACAAGACGTTCCGGCGCGGATGCGGAACTTGGCGGTTTCGGCGGCCTGTTCGATCTCAAAGCCACCGGCTTCAAGGACCCTGTTCTGGTTGCAGCCAATGATGGCGTGGGGACAAAGCTCAAAGTCGCCATTGATGCCAATCTGCACGACACGGTTGGCATTGATCTTGTTGCCATGTCCGTGAACGATCTCGTGGTACAGGGTGCCGAGCCTCTGTTCTTTCTCGACTATTTCGCCACAGGCAAACTTGATGTGGCGACCGCCACTGAAGTCGTGGGTGGCATTGCAGAAGGTTGCCGTCAGGCCAATTGCGCCCTGATCGGCGGCGAAACCGCCGAAATGCCCGGCATGTATGCCGCTGGCGATTATGATCTTGCCGGCTTTGCCGTCGGTGCCGTGGAGCGCGATCAGGTGTTGCCGCGCAAGGATGTCGGCGCCGGTGACGTGATCCTCGGTTTAGCCTCCACCGGTTTCCACTCCAACGGCTATTCGCTGGTTCGTCGCGTGGTGGCCGATAATGGCTTTGCCTATGACGCGCCCTTCCCGATGGATGAAAGCCGCACGGTCGGTCAGGCGCTTATTGCACCGACACGTATCTATGTGCGCAGCGTACTTGCCGCCATCCGCGAAACCGGCGCCGTGAAGGCCCTTGCCCATATTACCGGCGGTGGTTTCGTCGAGAATATTCCCCGTGTCCTGCCCGAAGGCATCGTCGCCGAGATCGAGGGTAACTCATGGACCATGCCGGATGTATTCCGTTGGGTCATGCACCTTGGCGGTATCGAAGAATCCGAAATGGGTCGCACCTTTAATTGCGGCATCGGCATGATTGTCGTGGTTGCAGCCGACAAGGCCGCCGAAGTCTCCAAAGTGCTCGCCGATGCAGGCGAAACCGTATGGACCATCGGCCACTTGCGCGCCCAGTCGGGTGACGAGCCGCGCGTCGAGATCAAAGGCGCCATCGGAAGCTTGAAATGAAAGTCGGCGTCCTCATTTCTGGTCGCGGCTCAAATCTTAAATCGCTGATCGACGCCTGCGCTGCACCGGACTTTCCCGCCGAAATTGTATCGGTCATTTCCAATAAAGCCGATGCTGGCGGATTGCAATTTGCTCGTGACGCGGGCATAGCCACCTGTGTTATCAGTCACAGAGACTACGACAGCCGTGAGGCCTTTGACCGCGAGATGGACAAAGCCTTGCGTGAAGCGGGTGTAGATTTCGTCTGTAGCGCCGGTTTCATGCGTATCCTGTCTGACGAGTTTGTCGAGGCATGGCGCGACCGACAGCTCAACATCCATCCATCGCTGCTCCCCTCATTCAAAGGCCTGAATGTCTATCAGCGTGCCATTGATGCCGGTTGCAAGATCAGCGGATGCACCGTGCATTTCGTTCGCGCGGCAATGGATGAAGGCCCGATCGTGGCGCAAGCCGCTGTGCCCATTCTTGAGGGCGACACAGCCGAGGCACTGAGCGCCCGCATTCTGGCCGAAGAACACAAGCTCTACCCCCATGCCCTGCGCCTTGTCGCAGAAGGCCGCGTCACGATTATTGACGAACGCTGTGTAATTGAAGGTGATACGACTGTAGCCTAGGGTCTATGCATATATTTTCCGTGACGTAATCCGGGAGGCCCTCATGCGCTTCGTAGTTTCTGCTCTCGCCTTTGCTCTGCTGGCTGCACCGAATTCTCATGCAGACGAAGTTATCTCCACTGAAAAGACAAAGATCAAAGTCGAGACTTTCGCCGACGGGCTGGAACATCCGTGGGGTCTTGTTTTTCTGCCCGACGGACGCGCTTTAGTCACAGAACGCGAGGGACGGCTCAGGATCGTCTCTCCTACAGGTGAGCTTTCCGCGCCGCTTGACGGCGTGCCGAAGGTTGACGCGCGGGGACAAGGCGGTTTGCTGGATGTCGCAATTGATCCCGATTTTGCGCAGAACAATTATGTCTATCTGAGTTATGCCGAACCGGGCGATGGCGGCACCAACAGCACAGCCGTGGCACGCGGCGTATTGATGAAGACAGGTCTTAACGATGTGACAGTGCTTTTCTCGCAAGCCCCCAAAGTCACCAGCACATTACATTTCGGTTCGCGTATCATATTCGATGACAAAGGCCACATGTTCGTTGCGCTGGGCGAACGGTCAAAATCTGAATTTCGCAGACAAGCACAAGACCTCGGCTCCGGTCTCGGCAAGGTCGTTCGGCTCAACAGAGACGGGACGATCCCGAAGGATAATCCCTATTTGGGCAAACAAGGCATGAGGCCGGAAATCTGGTCCTTTGGCCATCGCAACCAGCAGGGTGCGGCGATGAACCCATGGACGCAGGAATTATGGACCAATGAACACGGACCAAGGGGCGGCGACGAGATCAACATTGCCAGAGCCGGAAAAAACTACGGCTGGCCGGTTGTCTCTTATGGTGTCAATTATGACGGCTCCGCTGTCGGTACGGGTGAGAAAACGGGACCGGCATATAACGATCCGGTCCATTATTGGGTGCCATCCATCGGTGTGTCAGGCATGGCCTTTTATACGGGCGATGCGATTGCACCATGGATGGGCGATTTGTTTGTTGGTGGCTTGGCAATCCCCAAACTCGTAAGACTGGAACTCGACGGTGACAGGGTCGTCCATGAAGAAGCCCTGCTGGAAGATTTCGGATCACGTATCCGCACCGTCAAACAAGGCCCGGATGGAGCGCTCTATCTGCTCACCGATGACGGAGAAGATTTCATTCTGCGCGTGAGTGCGGTGCCGTAATCGGCCTAGGCACCATCCGTCTGGATTTGCACATGAGCGCCGCAATGTTTGCAATGCACAGCATCTGGCTCGTGCCGCATCAATCCGCATTGCTTGCACTCGAACGCTACCTTGCTAGGACGAAACAACACCTGCGCGAGACGCAAAAAAAGCGTCACGCCGAAAATCATGATCGCGACGGACAACAAGCGCCCGAAGGTGCCCGGCAAGGTAATGTCGCCAAAACCGGTTGTCGTCAGAGTCGTGACTGTGAAGTAGAGGGCATCGGCATAATTGCCGATATGTGGATTCGAATAATGCTGTGTCTCGTAAACCAGCCCTGTCATCACAAAAACAAAAACACCCAGATTGGTGGAAGCGACAATCGCCTCTTCCTGCTTGCGGAACATAGGAAAATCCTGCCGTAGCAGATCGACGGTCCGGTAGGTGCGCAACATACGCAAGGTCCGCAGCACACGCAGAAAGCCCAGCCCCTCACCCACAACAGGCGCGAGGAAGGACACAATCACGACAATGTCGATGATATTCATCGGATGAAGCGATGCTTTCACCCTGTTCTTCTGCACCAAAATCCGCGCCACGGAGTCGCAAAGAATAAACAAGCCGATAAACGCATCAGCAATTTCGACAAAAAGTGTTCGTGGCAGGAACGACGAAGCAATGATGAACAGGATCGTTGCTATATCAAAGGCGAGCAGCGAATAGCGGAAGCGGCGGGCATCCGGCGTCATACCTTGATAGTAGTAACGCAGATGCTTGGTCACTCTGGACGTCATTCAATAGCTCCACGAACGGTTCGGTACGCGTCTGTGTTACAGCGGCTGGCGCGTAAAGGGAACTTTCAACTGCTCCAGAAACGTCTCGGGCATCGGATATTTGATCCCGATATCTGCGGGCGGGCGACGTGGTTCGTTGAAATATGTGCCGAAGATCATGTCGAACAGCACAATATTCTCGCCGTAGTTCTTGTTACCTTCGCGCAAGTCCTTGGAATGGTGCCAACGGTGCAGGTCTGGCGTATTGAAAACATAACTCAACAAACCGTTGCGCATCTTGATGTTGCAATGCGTCAGCATGCCGATGATCGCCGTAATAGCACTTGTCAGCAGCAGCACATCACGCGGTGCACCGAGCAACAGCAGAACCGGCATGCCCACGGCAAGACCCGTCACAGTATCGACGAAATGGAACCGGCCCGTGTTGAAAAACCAAAGACGCGTGACGCTGTGATGCACAGCATGAAAACGCCACAGCCAATGCCACTCATGGGCAAGGCGGTGCTTCCAGTAGAGGCCGAATTCGACCACAACAAGGCCAATGGCAACTTGAAACACCAGAGGAAAATCAACGGGCCATAGCGGACCGCTGGCTGGAGCCAGCCAATCAGCTATACCCATGAATGTGATGAAGACAATCAGGACCTCTGCAAACCCCTTGCTGAGCAAAGTATGTGACAGATCGGCAGGCATCTGTCCGTCATTGGCAAGCCATGCCCGCTCATGCGGCATTACGCGCTCCAACCCTGCGATGGTCAGTGCCAGCAGCACATAGGTGATGATGAAGCCGATCACGGCATAGCCTGCCTTCATCCCCAGATAGGTAAGTGCAAGCGCTCCGCAAAAAATCAGCGGCCACAACACATATGATAGAAACTGACGCACGTTCTTATCCTCTTATCCCGAAGAAAAAACGCTAACATGATTGACGCGTAAAACAAAAAACCCCGCCGTTTCCGGCGGGGCTTCTATGATCGATGTAAGCTTTGAAGGCTTAGCCGACGATTTCGGCATCCGTGAAGAAGAACTTGATTTCTTCAGCGGCAGTTTCCGGTGCGTCGGAGCCGTGCACGGAGTTGGCTTCGATCGACTCGGCGAATTCCTTGCGGATCGTGCCGGCATCAGCATTGGCCGGGTTCGTTGCGCCCATCACTTCGCGGTTTTTTGCAATGGCGTCTTCGCCTTCCAGAACCTGTACGACCACGGGGCCGGAGATCATGAAAGACACAAGGTCATTGAAGAAGGGGCGTTCTTTGTGAACGCCATAGAAACCTTCAGCCTGAGCCTTGGTCATGTGGATACGCTTGGAGGCAACGACGCGCAGGCCAGCCTCTTCAAACTTGGCGATGATCTTGCCGGTCAGGTTACGGCGGGTGGCGTCAGGTTTGATGATCGAGAAAGTGCGCTGGATGGCCATGTCGGTCTTCCTAAATTGGTGTCAGGGACTTTTTAGCTGTGCTAATGGGCCGGGTTATAACCGGGCTTAATGACGGCGGCAACGGGCTGTGTTAGAGAACCGCCCATCATGTTGCACATAAATGACCTTACCTTCCGCATGGAAGGCCGCCTCCTCCTCGATCATGTCACCGCCGCTTTGCCGCCGGGACAGAAGATCGGCTTTGTCGGCCGCAATGGCACAGGCAAATCCACGCTTTTGAAGATTATTACAGGCGAATATATCACGGAAACCGGGGGTATTTCCTACCCCAAGAACTGGCGTGTCGGCATGGTCCGGCAGGAGGTTCTGGCAGGGCCCACCACTTTGCTGGACACAGTTCTGGCAGCCGACCTTGAGCGGGCATCTTTGCTGACCGAGGCCGAAACTGCCACTGACGCCCACCGGATTGCCGAAATTCACACCCGATTGGCCGACATGGGCGCACATGCCGCACCCGCGCGGGCGGCCTCCATTCTGGCCGGTCTTGGCTTTGACGAGGCTGCACAGGCCCGTCCTTGCTCCGATTTCTCCGGTGGCTGGCGCATGCGCGTGGCGCTGGCCGCTGTGCTCTTCTCTGAACCCGACCTGCTGCTGCTTGACGAACCGACCAACTATCTTGATCTGGAAGGTACGATCTGGCTTGAGGATTATCTCAAGACCTATCCCTACACGGTCCTCATCGTCAGCCATGACCGCGATCTGCTGAACAATGTTGCCGAAGCCATCCTGCATCTGGAACACAAGAAGCTCACCTTCTATAGCGGCAACTATGACCGCTTCGACCGCACGCGCCGCGAAAAGCTGCTGCTGCAAATGTCGATGAAGAAGAAGCAGGAAGACGCCCGCCGCCACATGGAAAGCTTTGTGGAGCGTTTCAAGGCCAAAGCGTCCAAGGCCCGTCAGGCCCAGAGCCGCATGAAAGCGCTGGCCAAGATGGAGCCGATTGCCGACATCCTGAACGAGAAGGTCATGCCCTTCCGGTTCCCTGAACCGGACAAGCCGCTGGCCTCGCCCATCATCCGGCTGGAGCATGCCTCCGTCGGCTATGAGGAAGACAAGCCGATCCTGACCAAGCTCGATCTGCGCATCGACCAGGATGACCGCATCGCGCTGCTCGGGGCTAACGGCAACGGCAAATCCACTTTTGCCAAATTGCTTTGCGACCGGCTTCAGGTGACAGGTGGCAACAAATACGATTCCAAGAAGCTGCGGATCGCCTATTTCGCCCAGCACCAGCTCGACGAACTCGGCATGGCTGAAACACCCTACGAGCATTTTCGTACTCTGGTGCCAGAGGCCACTCAGGCACAGGCCCGCGCCATTGCCGGCTCCTATGGTTTCGGCGCAGACAAGGCCGATACAGCCGTCGAAAAACTATCGGGCGGTGAGAAAGCGCGTCTTCTCTTTGCCATCGCCACCTATCACAAGCCGCATATGATCATCCTCGACGAACCGACAAACCATCTGGATGTCGATAGCCGCGAAGCGCTTGTCATGGCGATCAATGAATATGACGGTGCCTTTATTCTCATCAGCCATGACCGCCATCTGGTAGAAACCTGCGCCGACCGTCTCTGGCTCGTGGCCGATGGCACCGTCTCGCCATATGATGGTGACCTTGACGATTATCGCAAATGGCTTCTCGATCCCGCGCGCCGTGTCCGTCCGATGACGCCTGAGGAACAGGAAGCAGCAGACGCAGAAGCAGCCGCCGCGCCTGCGCGTCCCTCGCATGATAAAAAAGAAGCCCGCCGCATCGCTGCCCAGAAGCGCGAGCAATTCGCGCCACTGAAAAAGAAAGCTCAAGCGGCTGAAAAGGAAGTCGAGAAGCTTCAAGCCGAGATTGCCAAACTCGACGCAAAGCTGGCCGATGCAAAAGCCTTCGAGGGTAAGCCGGATGAGGCCGCCAAGGTCGCCAAGCAACGTGCCGATGCCTTGCGGGCGCTCGCTGTCGCCGAAGACACGTGGCTCGAAGCTGTTGCTGCCTATGACGAGGCTATGGCGAGCTAGTCATATCATGATTTGAGCGGGGGAGCGTCAGTGACGCATCCCCCGCTCAATGTACCAGCGTTCTCCACAGGTGTTTTGGGCAATCAGGCCTTACTCGAAACCAGCATTGAAAACGCCACCTGTCAGCAATCTTTCCATCACAGCCCCGTCATGTCCGGGCATGATGGCAATTTGCGGTTCTGCCTTTTCCAGATCAGACAGAGCCTTTAACTGGCCGAATACAGCGTGGCGGTCTTCCTTCAGGAAAAACTGTGTCACAAGGCGCGCCCGCTCGCGCAAAGTTTCGATATTGCGATGCTGCCACGCAACGTCACCGATCAGAAGTAATTCGGAGCCGTCCGCTTTGCGGATATAAACCATCTGGCTGCCGGGTGAATGCCCCGCAGCCTTGATGAGCACGACCCCCGGTGCGATGGCTTTATAGTCGCCATATGTCACCGGTGTGAAGGAATCGAGGACCTCTTTGGTAAAGACGGCTGGTTCCGAACGCTCTGGATTATCAATCTGCTCCTTTGTCAGATCAACATTCCCCGCGATGCCCGCAAGATCGGGATAGGCTGTAAGTCCGCCAATGTGATCGACATGCTCATGTGTCACGACAATAAAGCTGGCTTTGCCGATCGCTGTTTCCATACGTTGATAAGCTTCTTTGTTAAAGCTGACAGTCCCTGCGTTCAGGTCCTCGCTTAACGCGGTATCGACAATGCCGGAGGTGCCGTCGGAATAAATGAGCTGGAAGGAATAGACCGGCATGGGTTTCATTTCCCAGCCGTCACCCGCCACAATTGCGGTTGCCGGAAAGGAAAAATCCGCAACATGTTCGACTTTGATTTCGCGCGGCCCATCACCGGGCATTTCACCAGCTAAACGGCGCACTTCGTTTATATCGAGTTCAAAGGCGGCATCAGAGGGAAAGTGACTTTCCACGACCAGCCAATAATAAGCCCCGCCGCCAACCACAATGACCGCAGCCAGCACAATCAGCGCAACACGTTTCCAGCCTGACATTTTCCACCCCTTGTTTTCATTCCAACCAACATTTGAATGTTAGCAGCTCGAACTCAATCCACATTTTCGTATGATTGGCCGCGAAAAAATGTTGGGCCTATGCCTTTTTCTCCCAGCGGCCTTCATCGCTTTGCTGCCAATAGGTCGCGTCGTGACCGGCTGACTTCAAGAGCTTCCATTGCTCGCGTGCAGCGCCCAGCGCTTCGTCATCACGCCCGTCAAACATCAAGACACAACGCGTGTACCCGTCAATTTCAGCTGGCGCAGCACCATGCACGAGAAACAGGACCTGCGCATTATTAGGGTTTTCGTCTTCGGTTGTCAGAAAAACGGGCTGAGCCTCAGCCGGACCATCGCTTGCCGCGCCATGCGGCAGAAAGCTCTCTGGCTTATAGGACCAGAGATGCTGGTTCAGCATCTCCAGCCTTTCCGCGTCGCCCAGTTTGACCACCACGCGCCAGTCGCGCTTGAGCGAGACTTCCAGCAGTTGTGGAAGTACTTGCTCAAGCGGGGCATTTTGCAGATGGTAAAACAGGACTTCAGTCATATTACAAGGCAGACGCCTCAACCTTCGTAATGGTCAGCCACAAGACGGTTCAGCAGGCGCACGCCCCAGCCCGATCCCCATGACTGGTTGATAGACGATTTGGGTGAGGCCATAGCCGTACCCGCAATATCAAGATGCGCCCATTTCGTATCCTTCACAAAGCGCAGCAGGAATTGCGCCGCTGTGATCGATCCACCGTAACGGTCACCGGTGTTTTTCATATCGGCAAACTGCGAGTTGATCGCCTTGTCGAAGGTCGGACCCATCGGCATACGCCAGACTTTTTCGTTCTCGGCCTCGCCGGCATCCGTCAATTGCTTGGACAGTTTGTCATCGTTGGAAAAGAGACCGGCATATTCCTTGCCGAGCGCGATCATGATGGCACCTGTCAGCGTTGCCAGATCGATCATGAATTTCGGTTGGAAACGCTTTTCAGTGTAGTGCAACGCGTCAGCCAGCACGAGGCGGCCTTCGGCATCCGTGTTGATGATCTCGATAGTCTGGCCAGACATGGAGGTCACGATATCGCCGGGGCGCTGTGCATTGCCATCGGGCATGTTTTCAACCAGACCGATCACACCCACAGCATTGACCTTCGCCTTCCGCGCGGCCAGTGCATGCATCAGACCTGTCACACAGGCTGCGCCGCCCATATCACCCTTCATATCTTCCATACCGGCTGGTGGCTTCAGCGAGATACCGCCTGTGTCAAAGCAGACGCCCTTGCCCACGAAGGCCACAGGCTTGTCGCCGGTCTTGCCGCCGTTCCAGCGCATCACCACAAGCTGGCTCTCGCGCACGCTGCCCTGCCCTACGCCAAGCAGTGAGCCCATGCCGAGCTTCTTCATCGCGGCTTCATTCAGCACTTCCACTTTCACGCCCACTTTCGACAAGGCGCGGGCGCGTTTGGCAAACTCGGCCGGAAAAAGAATGTTGGAAGGCTCGTTTACAAGATCGCGCGTCAGGAACATACCATCGGCAATCTTTTCCAGCGTGCCGTAGGCTTTGCGGGCAGTGACGGCTGCCTTGGTCGAAACGGTGAGCGTCTTCAGTTCTGCAACAGCATCTTTCTTTTTCGATTTGTATTTGTCGAAACGGTAGGAACGCAGCTTGGCACCGAAGGCGACGCGCGCGGCGGCCTCACCGGCAGTCAGCTTGGTGCTCGCGATGCCATCCAGAATGACCGTGCCCCCCGTTTCCTTTGCGCGCTCCAGCCTGCCGACCAGCTCACCGCCCATATTTTCAAGCGCCGAGGCGGTCAGATCGGCAATTTTGCCTGCACCCAGCAGCACAAGGCGGCTAGCACTCACGCCTTGCGGCGCGATGATCTCAAGGCTCGTGCCAGACTTACCGCTAAAACCGGCAGCCTTCATTGCCCGCTTTACCGCGCCTGATGTCTTGCTGTCGAAATCGGCGGCCACACCCTTGGGTGTCGCGCCCTCCGGCACCACCAGCGCCACGGCGCCCGATTTGCTGAGAGAAATATCGGCGAAGGAAATTTTCATGGTTTTCTCTTTTACCTTTGGCTTCTGGCTTCCGAACGAATCATTTGGCGGCTTTCCTGCCCATTCAGACGAGAAAACCTTTCCATATATTGGCATTGAAAGCGTATCCTAACGCAATCGCTTGAAAGGAAAAGCCATCTGGCCTTCCAAGTTGCCGTCTCTTTATGTAGTCAGTGTCACGCTCAGGGTCACGGACCGGCAAATCACCGAACTAAACCACGCAGGCCAGAACCGATGTTCCATGTCTTGACCCGCTACATCTTCTGGCAGACCGCCGTGCCTTTCATGCTGGCCACTGCCGTGCTGACCGGCATTATCTGGCTCACGCAGGCGCTGCGTATGCTCGACCTGCTGATCACGCAGGGCCAGACGCTTGGCACGTTTTTCGAGTTGAGCGTGCTCGCGCTCCCCAGTGCGGTGAATTCCGTTATGCCCATCGCGCTTTTTTGCGCTTTGCTTTACGCGCTCAACAAGCTGATCAGCGACAGTGAGCTTGTCGTCATGTTCTCTGCAGGCCTCAGCCGTCTGGCGGTTGCATGGCCTGTCATGCTTCTGGTTTCGCTCACTATGATCCTGATCGTGGTGCTTAATGCCTATCTCATGCCAGCAGGCATGCGTGAATTGCGTGGTCGCCTGTTCGAAATCAGAGGCGACATCGCGACATCGCTCATCCGAGAAGGCGCTTTCACCAATCCTGTCGCGGGGCTCACGGTCTATGTGCGTTCACGCAATCCCAATGGCGGCATTCGCGGCATCTTCGTTCATGACGAGCGTACACCGGGCAAACCAGTCACCTATATGGCCGAAACCGGCGAACTGGTCCGCACCAAGCAGGGGCCGCGTCTTGTCATGTATAATGGCAATATCGAACGTGTCTCCGAAACGGAAAGCCCTAAGCAAAGCCCCGTCTCATTGCTGTTTTTCGACAAATACACTTACGACCTGTCGCAGTATAACGTCTCAACTGGGGTCACCGAATATGAGGCCAGAGAGCGTTTCCTGCCGGAACTGTTCAACCCCGCCAGCAATGACCTTTATGGCCAGCAGTTCAAGACACGTCTGAGGGCTGAAGGACACGACCGATTGGCCGCGATGCTCTACCCGATCATGTTTGCCACTCTCGCCATGGCCTGCCTCCTGCCAGCCCCTTTTAACCGGCGTGGCTACACCACGCGCATCGCAATGGGAGCGCTCGCAGCCATTCTTGCTCGTGTCGCCGGTTTCGGCGTAGTCAACCTGGCCGCCAAGCAGCCCGCATTTACTCCCCTCATATATCTCGTGCCGCTCGGGGTCAGCGCCATTTGCGCCACCATGATCGCGGGCATACGGTACGATCAGATTTGGCGACGCTTCACCAACTGGCTGGCGGATATGCCCATCATCGGGAGCGCCATTCGATGAACAGTGTCAATATCTCGTGGACCCTCTCGCGTTATCTGGGGCGGCAGTTTCTGGTCACTGTTGCCATCACATTCGGCGTCTTTCTCTGCCTGATCTACATGATCGATCTGGTGGAACTGACACGCCGCGCTGCTAGCCAGAATGATGTAGCCTTTGGCACTTTGGCTTCCATGGCTATCTTGAAACTGCCCACCATTGGCAGTGACACACTCCCCTTTGCCATCCTGTTCGGCGGTATGGCGTCCTTCCTGCGCGTCACCCGTAATAATGAACTTGTCATCGCACGCGCCGCTGGGGTGTCTGTCTGGCAGTTCATGATGCCTGCCGTCATGGTCGCATTCGGCATCGGCGTCTTCATTATCACGATCTATAACCCGGTCGCCGCGGCTATGTCGGCGCGCTATTCGCAGCTTGAGGCCCGCTATCTGCGTGGCCAGACCAGCCTTCTGGCGGTCTCGTCCAATGGATTGTGGCTGCGTCAGGCCGATCCCGAGGGGCTCTCCGTCATTCACGCCCTGCGCGTCAGCGAGTTTGGCCTCCGGCTCGAAGATGTCACGATTTTCCTCTACGACACCGAAGATGCCTTTACCGGACGTATCGATGCCAAAAAGGCCAATCTGGAGGACGGACACTGGGCCCTCACAGACGCATGGTTCAGTCGTCCGGACGACCAACCCCGTTTTTTCGAGAGCTTCCAGCAGCCCACCACCCTCACGGTCACCAAGGTGCAGGAAAGTTTTGCCGATGAGGATACGATTTCCTTCTGGGATCTGCCCCATTTCATCGAAATGGCCGAAGCGGCTGGATTTTCGGCAAAACGCTACCGCCTGCATTTCTACGACATTCTTGCGACCCCAATTCTGCTTTGCACCATGGTGCTGGTGGGCGGGGTCTTTTCCCTCAGAACATCGCGTCTTGGGGGCTTGCTTCAGCTTGTCATAGGCGGGGTTTTGTCAGGTTTTCTGCTCTATTTTCTATCCGATCTGTCGCTGGCTCTGGGCAAATCGGGGGTCCTTCCGCCCTTTCTCGCGGCCTGGGCACCGGCTATTGTGGCTATGCTTTTGGGATTGGCGGTTCTTTTCCACCTTGAGGATGGTTAAAAGGACTGACAAGTTCGACATTGCGACAGGTTCGATAGGGCAGAATCGGATCTCGGGGCAGACAAGATGAATATTGGCCGGGCATAGTCCGGCTTGATGAAGATTGGCGGGGGATTGTTGAATATGAATTTCGGAATGGGGACAGGCCGCGCCTTTGTACTCGCCGCTACGGTTTGTGCGCTCGTTCTCGGGGCAGGCCTGCCTTCTGCCACCGCCGCCGAAAGCGGCTCTGCCGCATATCCGCAATCCGGCGAAGTGCTGATGCAGGCCGACAATCTCGTTTATGACCGCGACAGCCAGATCGTCACGGCCGTCGGCAATGTCGAGATCGCCTATGACGGGCGCGTTCTTATGGCCGACAAGGTCACATATAACCAGCGCACCGATGTTGTCACAGCCGATGGCAATGTCTCGTTGCTGGAGTCCACAGGCGAAGTCGCCTTTGCCGACCATCTGGTTTTGCGTAACAAAATGAAAGACGGTGTCGTGCAGACGCTGTCAGTGCTGCTGACCGACGATTCACGCCTTGCAGGCAATGACGCCGTTCGTCAGAACGGCAATGTCACCACTCTGCATCGCGGTGTCTACAGCCCCTGCAAGGTCTGCAAGGAAGAAGGCAAGACCACCCCGCTGTGGCAGATCAAAGCCTTCCGCGTCATCCACAATGCAGAAGAAAAGCGCATCATCTATGAAGATGCCTATATGGAGCTTTTCGGCGTTCCTGTCGCCTACCTGCCTTTCTTCTCGCATCCCGATCCTACAGTGAAGCGCCAGTCCGGTTTCCTTATGCCGGGTTTTGCCAGTTCCACTGATCTCGGACAGGAAATCACCGTTCCCTATTTTTGGGCCATCAAACCCAATATGGATGTGACTGTTGCCCCGCGCTACACAACCGATGAAGGCATGGTCTATCAGGGTGAGTTCCGTCACCGCATAGAACAGGGCGCCTACCGTTTTTTTGGCACCGGCACGTGGCCCAAGACTCAGACACCGGGCACGTCTGGAGACTCAGATTTCCGCGGCAGTCTTTTTGGTGATGGTCATTTCAATGTAGCGCCCGGATGGGACATGGGGTTCCGCACAGAGCTTTCATCCGACGACACCTATCTGCGCAAATACGGTCTTACCGACGTTACGGCACTGACCAACCGGCTCTATGTCGAGCATTTCGACGGTCGCAACAGCATTACTGCTGACGGCTACTATTTCCGCGGCTTGTTGCCCGCGGTTAATCAAGACGACATGCCTTGGGTCGTGCCACTGATCAACGTCAATCATGATTTCGGCAATCTGCTCGGTGACGGTCGCCTCAGCTTCAATGCCAATACAATGATCCTCGGCACACCAGCAGGCCTGTCCAGTCGTCGCCTTTCGACATCCTTTGCCTGGGAAAAGAACTTCACGTCCAAAACAGGTCAGGTCTATCGCTTGTTTGCCAGCCTGCGCGGGGATCTCTATTCCACTGACAAAGCCCCCATTGCGACCACACCTGCCACCTATCATGATGCAGAGACTGTCGCCCGCTTCTTGCCAACCGCAGGTGTGGAAGTCAGCTATCCCTTTATCAACTCTGGCGGAAAATACCGGCAAGTGCTGGAGCCGATCGCTCAGGTCATTGCAGCGCCCAAGATCAACAATACCGACAAGATTCCGAATCAAGATTCGATCATCGCGGAATTCGACGATTCCAACCTGTTCTCGGAGAACCGTTTTCCCGGCTATGACCGTTGGGAATCGGGCGGTCGCGCCAGCGTTGGTGTGCGCTATTCGATTTATGATGATACGGACGGACAGGCGAGCTTCCTGTTCGGCCAGAGCTTCCGCATGGACGAGGAAAATGCCTTCAGCACATCCAGCGGCTTGCGTGACCAGAAGTCCGATTATGTTGGCTCAATCCAGCTTTCGCCAAACAAGAACATTCTGGCCGTCCATCGCTTCCGCATCGACGAAGACAATTTCAAGTTCTCGCGCAACGAAATCGACCTGATCGCACGCACAGGCCCCTTATCCACCCAGATCGGCTACGCTTATTTTGCACAAGACCCTCTGGTGACAACAACCACCCAGAAGCGCGAACAGATCAGCCTTGGCAGCATCCTGAAGCTCAGCGAGTACTGGCGTCTTTTTGGCAGTACGACCCGCGACCTTTCATCAAGCGAAACGATCTCAAATCGTTTTGGCATAGGCTATCAGGATGAATGTTTCGGTCTGGCCGTAGGTCTTTACCAATCCAACATCAATTATCAGGACATCCAGCGCACAAATACGTTTCTGGTCGAAGTCACCTTCAAAAACCTCGGCTCGACCGGTACAGGTGAAAACACTGGCGGCAATGCCACGGCAGGCGTGATTAACCCGGGTTATTCGGTATTTGGCGCCGCAGACAAATCACTTCTTGGAGATCCGGCAGGCTGGTTGGACAAGCCCCTGCCCAAGCCGACAGGCAAATAAACTCAGTCCTTTGCATTTCGCGGCCCAAGACAGCAAATGTGAAGGAAATTAAAGGCTCTGGTCGGTTGATTAGCAGTCTGATTGCAGTATTCTGTGCGCCTCAGGCCGGGGGCGTCCAGGCCTAACGGGAGCGTCCGGCGTAGTATCATGAAGTCAGAAATGCTCGCGTGTTCATCCACGCCTGCCAGAGAAAATTTGTTCCATCGCTTCGCAGTCACATTCTGTGCGGGCCTTCTCATGCTTGGTGCGTCCGGGCTGTTCAAGGCTGAACCCGCGCGAGCAGATGATTCCGATATTGCGCAGCAAGGTATCGCCGCCGTTGTGAATGACAAGATTGTCTCGCGCTTCGATCTGGAGCAGCGTGTCCGTCTCATCATGGCAACATCTGGCATTCCCGACACGCCCGAGAACAGGTCACGCATCGCACCGCAGATTTTGCGCAGCCTTGTTGATGAGTCCCTGCAAATCCAGGAAGCCAACCGCCTCGAAATCAAGGTGGAAGAGAAGGATATCGACCAGCAGCTCGATGGCATCGCCAAACGCGCCAATATGACCACGGCACAGATTGACGAGTTTCTGAAAGCCAACAACGTCTCACGCGACAGTATGGTCAATCAGATCCGCGCCGAAATCGCCTGGAACAAAGTGGTCAGCCAGCAATTCAGTCCTTTGATCACGGTCTCCGAAGAAGAAGTCGATGAAATCCTGAACCGCCTTCAGGAAGAATCAGACCAGCCCCGCTACCTCGTTTCCGAAATTCTGCTGACTTACGACACACCGCAGCAAGAACAGGAAATGCTCGGTGGCGCAACTCGTCTGGCCGAACAGATCCGTCAGGGCGCTCCTTTCAATGCGGTCGCGCAGCAATTCAGCCGCTCACCCACAGCCGCCAATGGTGGTGACATAGGCTGGGTGCATCTCAGCCAGTTGCCCGAAAGCGTCGCGCCTGTTGTGGCCGATATGGGCATCGGTCAGGTCTCTGATCCGATCCAGACACTTAATGGCATTTATCTTGTGCAACTGCGTAGCAAACAGGTTGGCATCGGAGCCGACCCGATGAAAGATGAATGGACATTGCTGCGTGTGCTTCTGCCCCTCACCGTTGATGCGCCAGAAGCAGCGGTTGAGCGTCGTGCACGCGAATCCCAGAAGTTCATTTCCGAGTTCAAGTCTTGTGATCAGGCCTCGGAGCAGATCAGTGCTTTTCTCGGCGGTCAGGCCGACGAGCCCCGCACAGTTGTTTTCGGTAGCCTAGAGCCGCGCATGCAGCAACTTGTGTCCAAGAGCAAACCGGGTGATGTCATTCCACCAATCCGCAGCCGCGATGGCGTCGAGATGGTCGCCATCTGCGCGCATAAGGTCAACGATCCACAGATGCCAACACGCGAAGCGATTGAGGACAATCTCTATTCCCAGCAGATTTCGATTATGTCTCGCCGCCACCTGCGTGACTTGCGTCGCGATGCTGTGATTGAGATGCGTTGATCCGGTCGTATTCTGCACGCCGGATATTGGCGGCGGGGAAATGGCTATGACAGGACAGGAAGAGCAATCTCTACGGGACCGCAAGCCGCTTGCTGTGACCATGGGTGAACCTGCTGGTATAGGTCCCGAGATCACACTCAAGGCTTGGGCCGCACGTCAGGCTGAAAACCTGCCGGCATTTTTTATTGTCGGTGACCCTTCGATTTATCGCGCAGCTGCCGATCAGCTTGGCCTCATCGCCCCGCTTGTCGAAATATCTTCACCTGCGGAAGCTTTCAGCGCTTTTGCCACCGGCCTACCGGTATTCCCGATTGTGCTACCCGCCAAAGTAAATGCAGGAACGCTTGATCCGGCCAACGCCAGCGCTGTCATGCAGTCCATCGACATTGCATACGATCTGGCCATGTCGGGTCAGGTGTCAGGCATTGTCACCAATCCGATCCACAAACGTGCTCTTTACGAGGCAGGCCTTCGGGTGCCCGGCCACACCGAATATCTCGCCAACCGCACCGGCGGTGCCACGCCTGTCATGATGCTGTCTTGTCCCGGCCTCCGTGTCGTGCCCGTCTCGGTGCATGATCCGCTTGCCAAGGTTGCAAGCCTGCTCACGATCGAAATGATTGCCGAGAAAGGCATCATTCTCGCCCGTGCGTTGCAAAACGATATGGGCATTGCTCGTCCTCGCATTGCTGTCGCCGGTCTCAATCCGCATGCGGGTGAAGAAGGCCATATCGGGCGCGAGGAGATCGATATTATCGCACCTGCCATGCGCCTGATTGCAGAGGCCGAAGACGTTGTTCTTTCCGGTCCTCTGCCGCCCGATACCATGTTTCATGCAGGTGCGCGTGCTAGCTATGACGCAGCTTTGTGCATGTATCACGATCAGGCTCTCATCCCGATCAAGACCATCGATTTCGATCGCGGCGTCAACACCACTCTCGGCCTACCGCTTGTACGCACCTCACCCGATCACGGTACGGCGCTCGACATTGCCGGTCGTGGTCTTGCCAATCCGCTCAGCCTTATCGAAGCCATCAAATTCGCCGACACAATAGCCTGCAACAGAGCCCGCGTATGAGTGAGGAAACAGGACCAGATGGTCTGCCGCCTTTGCGCGAGGTCATAGCCAAGCATGGACTGGCCGCGCAGAAATCGCTCGGCCAGAACTTCTTGCTTGATCTCAACCTTACGCGCCGCATTGCGCGCTCGGCTGGATCGCTTGACGATCACCACATTGTCGAGGTCGGCCCGGGTCCGGGTGGCCTTACCCGCGCTTTGCTGATGGAAGGTGCAAAACACGTCACCGTCATCGAACGCGACCCACGCTGCCTGCCCGCACAGGAAGAAATCGCAGCCGCCTATCCCGGACGTCTTACAATCATTGAGGGTGACGCACTGGAAACGGATCTGGCATCGCTCGTAGATGGGCCAGCCCGCATTGTCGCCAACCTGCCCTACAATATCGCCACGCCGCTCCTGCTCGGCTGGCTCCAGACCGAGCCTGCGCGCCCATGGTATGACAGCCTCACCCTGATGTTCCAGAAGGAAGTGGCCGAGCGCATCACTGCAGCTGCCGGTGGCAAGGCTTATGGCCGCCTCGGCATTGCCGCTCAGTGGCGCACAAAGGCGCGGATGCTGTTCGATATCAATCGCAGCGCCTTTACGCCTCCCCCCTCGATCACTTCTACTGTGGTTGAGCTTGTCCCCCGCGATCAGCCACTGGCGCCTGCCGACCCGCGTGCGCTGGAGCTTGTGGTCGCCGCTGCTTTTGGTCAGCGTCGCAAAATGCTGCGTGCAAGCCTCAAATCGCTCACGGGACAAGCCCAGACCATTCTAGACAAGGCAGGTATTCTCGGCACAAGGCGGGCTGAAGAGCTGACAATCGAGGAGTTCTGCGCTCTGGCACGGGCCTTCAAAAGCCTCTCCTGAGCCTTCCCTGCGCGCCCTTGTCGCTTGGCCCCTGCGTCTCCTTGTGCGACATTGACGCCAAATCAAACGGGTCAACCGTTCCGCGTCAAATGTCTGAGGAGAACCCCATGAAGTCCCAAGCCATCACCGAATATGGCAAGCCGCTCGAATCTGTCGAGAGCGAGACCCCCGCGCCCAAGGGTACGGAAGTTCTCCTCAAGGTCACGCATTGCGGCGTCTGCCATTCCGACGTGCATATCCATGACGGTCATTTCGACATGGGCGGCGGAAATCAGCTCGACGTGCGCGGCGGTCGCAAACTGCCCTTCACGCTCGGTCATGAAATCGAAGGCGAAGTTGTCGCCGTCGGTCCCGATGTCACCGACGTCAAGGTCGGCGATCACCGCGTCGCCTATCCGTGGATCGGCTGTGGCGATTGCCCCACCTGCAACCGTGGCGAAGAGCAGCTTTGCAATAAGCCGCGCAATCTCGGCATTCAGGTCGCGGGCGGTTTCGCCACACATGCACTCGTGCCGCATCAGAAATATCTGCTCGATTATACAGGCGTGAAAGACGGTCTGGCCGCGACTTACATGTGCTCCGGCCTCACCGCCTATGGCGCTATGAAGAAGCTCGACGTGTCAGACGAGGAACGCGTGCTGGTCGTCGGTCTCGGCGGCGTCGGCATGATGGGTCTCCAGTTCGCCAAGGCGCTTTTCAAGCAGGCCCCGCTCGGTGCCGATGTGGATGCACAGAAGCTGCAAGCTGCCAAGGGTGCAGGTGCCTTCGAGACCTACAACCCCAAAGACCCCGAAGCCCTGAAGAAGCTGCTGGCTGACACCAATGGCGGCGTGCCTGCTGCTGTGGACTTTGTCGGTTCGGAAGCCTCGCTCCAGTTCGCCACCAGCGCCGTGCGCAAGGGCGGTCAGGTTGTGGTTGTCGGTCTGTTCGGTGGTGGCTTCTCCATGCCGATCCCGCTCTTCCCGATGCGCGCTATTTCAATCGGCGGTTCCTATGTCGGCTCGCTCGACGAAACGCATGAAATGATGGAACTGGTGAAATCGGGCAAGATCGATCCGATCCCCGTCGAAGAACGCCCGCTTGAAGCTGCCAGTAAGTCACTTGACGATCTGCGCAAGGGTGGCGTCATGGGCCGCGTTGTGCTGAAACCCTGATCTTCAGGCATCACTGAAATAGAAAAGCCCCGGCCAGTTGGTCGGGGCTTTTTTGTCATAGAGCGTCGCGCAACCGTTTGACGAAATCAGACAGGCCCGTCTGCCGCCGACGCTTCAAGCGTTCCGATGTCAGAATAGCGCGAAGCTCTGCAAGGCTCTTGTCCACATTCTCGTTGATGATGATGTAGTCATATTCCTGATAATGGCTGATCTCGTCACTCGCCTTGGCCATGCGTCCGGCCACCACTTCGGCACTGTCCTGCGCACGGCTATTCAATCTCTTTTCAAGCTCGTAAGCCGAAGGCGGCAAGATAAAGACTTTCACAAGATCTTCGGCAGCACTTTCATCAAGCTGCTGCGTGCCCTGCCAGTCAATGTCGAACAGCACGTCCTGTCCGGCCAGCAAAGCGTCTTCAACGGGCTTTCGCGGTGTGCCGTAATAATTGTCAAAGACTTTGGCGTGTTCGAGAAACTCGCCATTATTGCGCATGATGCCGAAATCTTCTGTGGACAGAAAATAGTAATCCCGGCCCTCCGTCTCACCCGGCCTTGGCCTTCGCGTTGTGGCAGATACCGACATGGTGATGCCCGCATCTCCGTCCAGCAGAGCCCGAGACAATGTGGTTTTGCCCGCACCCGAAGGCGAGGACAGGACCAGCATCAAGCCGCGGCGATGAATATTGATTTCGTCGGACATGCTCTCACTCGACATTCTGTATCTGTTCGCGCAACTGATCGATCACCGCTTTCAGCTCCAGCCCGATCCGTGTCAGCGCCACATCGGCTGCCTTGGAGCAAAGCGTATTGGCCTCGCGATTGAACTCCTGCGTCAGAAAATCAAGGCGACGACCTGCCGGATCGCTGCTGGCAAAAAGCTCACGTGCCTGTGCCACATGCGCTGTCAGCCGGTCGATCTCTTCGCGCACATCGGCCTTGGTTGCCAGCAATGCAGCTTCCTGCGCCAGCCGGTCTTCCGACAAAGCGGGTGATGCACCTAGCAACTCGGCAACCTGCGCCGCCAGCCGTGCTTTTAGCGCCTCAACGGAAGCAGCCGGCGAAGCAGCGGCTTCTTTTGTCAGGCGTTCGATTGTATCGACTTGCGCGCTCAACACGGCTTGCAGCTTCGCACCTTCTTCGTCGCGCGCTTTAGCCAGCGCCACGGATGCTTCTGCGAAAGATGCAATGATCAGCTTTTCGAGATTTTCCTGATCTTCAAGTGGACCTTCGGCTTCGCCGGTTTCCAGCACACCCTTCAGGGCCAGCACACCTTCGGGGCGTGGTGGCATAAGCTCAATGCGTTCGCCCAGCGCCTGCATGGCAATAATGACTGTATTGAGTGCATCCTCGTTCACGCGCACGGCACTCGCGCCGCGCTGGCGATCCAGTGTCAGGGCGGCCTGCACATTGCCGCGCTTGAGGTGGCGGGCCATTTCTTCGCGCAGTTTTGCTTCAATGCCTTCAAAGCCCGATGGCAGGCGGAAGCGCACGTCCAGCCCTTTGCCATTCACGCTTTTCACTTCCCAGTGCCAGCGCAACATGGGCGTGTCGCCATCGGCGCGGGCAAAGCCTGTCATACTGGTAAGCGCCATGGTTAACCTTCCAAAACTCTGAAACAATGGACCGAATATATAGCAGACATCGCGCCGCCTATACCGTCAATGCAGCCGCTTCGTTGCACGAGGCTCCTAGTTGGCCGCGTCTTTCTTCTGCCGGTTGAACTTGCGCCATTCATCTACATTACGCAGATGCCCCGCCAGCGAAGGCGCAAAAGCATGGCCGCCCGTCCCGTCCGCCACGAAATAGAGGTCTTTCGTCTTGGGCGGGTTAAGCACGGCTTCGATTGAGGCGCGTCCCGGATTGCATATGGGCGTCGGTGGCAATCCGTCGATCTGATAGGTGTTGTATGGCGTCGCACGATCAATCTCGCTGCGGCGAATGGGCCTGCCCAGCGGCCCCGCCCCCAGCGTGATGCCATAGACGATTGTGGGATCGGATTGCAGCCGCATCGGGATACGCATGCGGTTGACAAAAACAGCTGCCACTTGCGGGCGCTCTTCGGCCAGACCAGTTTCCTTTTCCACAATGGAGGCCAGCACCAACGCTTCTTCGGGTGTGGAGAAAGGCAGATCGTCGGCACGCGTGGGCCACAGATCATTCATCAGCTTTGTCTGGGCGCGTTGCATCATGCGGACAATCTCAATCCGCGTGGTGCCTCTGGCAAATGTATATGTCTCCGGCAGCAGCACGCCTTCGCGCGGCATCAACGGCATGTCGCCGGTCAGCACATTGTCGGCCTTCACCAGCGCCATAACCTGCTGCGTGGTCAGCCCTTCGGGAATGGTGATCTTGTGCAGGATCGAGCGGCCATCGCGCAGCATCGTGACAATGCCGGCCATGCTGGCATCGGCGGGAATTTCATACTCGCCCGCCTTGAGCGATTGCGCCGCGCCCGACAGGCGCGCACCGATGCGGAACACAAGCGGATCGCTGATCACACCGGCCTCGGCCATACGGTCGGTAATCGCGTTCAGCCCCAAACCCGGCTTCAGCCAGACAATCGAGCTTTCCGCCCGTGTGCCTTTGGCTTCATAGACAGACTTGCCATAGAGATATATGCCACCCGCCATCAGCGCGACCAGCGATGGCAGGACAATCGAGACCACCAGCAGATAGCGCAGCCAGCGGCGCGGCGCGCTTACCGGCTTTGCTGCCAACCCATTATCCGGGTTTGTCGTTCCGTCCGGCGTCTCAGTATCCTGCGACAATCAAACGACCTTCTTCATCACCAGCGACGCATTCGTACCGCCAAACCCGAAGGAGTTGGACAGAGCGTAATTGACCTCTTTGGCACGCGCCTTGAGAGGCACCAGATCAATCTCAGTTTCAACGTCCGGATTGTCGAGGTTCAGCGTCGGCGGCAACATGCTGTCGCGCATGGCGAGCAGGCAGAAAATCGCTTCCACGGAACCGGCTGCTCCCAGCAGATGGCCGATGGAGGATTTGGTGGACGACATGGAAACCGTGTTCACCGCATTGCCGAGCATGCGCGTCACAGCACCCAGCTCGATCGTGTCGGCCATGGTCGAGGTGCCATGCGCATTCACATAGTCGAGATCAGAAGGCGCAATACCGGCACGCTTCAGCGCAGCCTGCATGGAGCGGAAACCGCCGTCACCATCTTCGGCAGGTGCCGTGATGTGATAGGCATCGCCCGACAGGCCATAGCCTGCAATCTCGCCATAGATTTTCGCGCCACGCGCTTTGGCGTGTTCATATTCTTCCAGCACCACCACGCCAGCGCCCTCGCCCATGACGAAGCCGTCACGGTCTTTGTCATAGGGGCGCGAGGCTTTTTCCGGTGTGTCGTTATACTCGGTGGAGAGCGCACGGCAGGCGGCAAAGCCTGCAATGCCGATGCGGCAGATCGCGCTTTCGGCACCACCGGCCACCATCACATCGGCATCATCCAGCGCGATAAGACGCGCGGCGTCACCGATTGCATGTGCGCCTGTCGAGCAGGCGGTCACGACCGAGTGGTTCGGGCCTTTAAGACCGTGTTTGATCGAGACATAGCCCGATGCGAGATTGATGAGACGTCCCGTGATGAAGAAAGGGCTCACGCGGCGCGGACCTTTTTCATGCAGCGTCAGGGCGGTTTCGGCGATGCCTTCGAGGCCGCCAATGCCCGAGCCGATCATGGTGCCGGTACGGCACTTTTCCTCTTCGGTGGAGGGATGCCAGTTGGCATCATTCAGCGCCTGTGTGGCAGCCGACATTGCAAACACGATAAAATCGTCAACACGCTTGGATTCTTTGGGGTCCATCCAGTCATCCTGAATGAACGCGCCCAAGCCTTCGCGCGGCACGGGCATCGCAATCTTGCAAGGCAGGTCGTCTGTCTGGAATTTTTCGATTTTACGGGCACCGGATTCTCCTTTGAGAATACGCGACCACGTTGTTTCGGCATCTCCGCCCAAAGGGGAGACCATGCCAATACCTGTTACGACAACCCGTCTCATCTCGCTCTTACCTCACCCGAAAACTTATAAAGGCTTTTCGGCGGGCACCGGCCATTCGCTGGTCTGCGAAAGAGACGCCAATCGCCGCAGCTTGTCGGCTATGGGGCGTGGGGCGCTTGATACGCTTGGTAACAGGCGCCCCTCACTCCCGAAAGCCGGATCAGGGCATTAGCCCTTGGCGTTCGCTTTCACGAACTCGATCGCGTCTTTGACGGTCAGAATTTTTTCGGCTGCATCGTCAGGAATTTCGACGCCGAATTCTTCCTCAAACGCCATGACCAGCTCGACATTGTCGAGGCTGTCTGCGCCCAGATCATCGATGAAGCTTGCGCCTTCGGTGACCTTTTCAGCGTCAACGCCGAGATGCTCGACGACGATCTTCTTCAGGCGTTCTCCGATATCACTCATTTTAAGTCCTCAGATCCTTGGTTTTAAGACCGACCCCGCGTCCCATCCCCGTGCCCACGGCACCGAAGAAACAACGCGATTAAATTCGGCGGAAAGACTGCCCTTCTTCTGGCCCATTTAAGCCCAAGACCGCAAGCCAAATCGAGCGCCTAGTTAGCACAGATTTGCAATGGGTGCCAGCGTGGGAAATACAGTCAATTACGTTGTTAGAACTCTGTTTTTACTGATCTTTTTCAATAATCAAAGGCTTTTTTTGCCTCAGATCATCACCATGCCGCCATTTACATGCAGTGTTTGGCCCGTCACATAGGCCGCTTCATTGCTGGCCAGATAGACGGCAGCGGCTGCAATTTCATTGGCATCACCGAGTCGTCCGGCGGGAATCGTTCCCATGATCCGGCCTTTTTGCTCGTCATTCAGCGCATCTGTCATGGCCGAACGGATGAAGCCGGGTGCGATGCAATTGCATGTAATGTTGCGGCTGGCCACTTCCTGGCCTAGCGACTTCATCATGCCGATCATACCGGCTTTGGACGCGGCATAATTGCCCTGACCGGGATTTCCCATCACGCCCACGACCGATGTGATGCCGATGATGCGGCCCCAGCGGCGCTTCATCATGCCGCGCAGGCTTGCGCGACTCAGACGGAAGCCTGCGGTGAGATTGACGCGGATCACCTCGTCCCATTCCTCGTCCTTCATGCGCATGAAAATATTGTCGCGCGTCAGGCCCGCATTATTCACAAGAATGTCGAGCTGGCCCATCGCCTCTTCGGCCTGTTTGGGAAGCGCGTCCACAGCTTCGCCATCCGACAGATTGCACGGCAGCACATGTGTGCGTTCGCCCAGTTCGGCGGCCAGTGCATCCAGCGCTTCCTTGCGCGTGCCAGACAGGGCAACAGTTGCGCCCTGTGCATGGAGTGCGCGGGCAATATCGGAGCCGATACCGCCAGAGGCACCCGTCACAAGTGCCGATTTTCCGGTTAGGTCAAACATGGATGGCTCCTTCACAGAGACGTCAGAAAAGTTTCAACATCGGCAGGCGTGCCGATGGCGGAAGCTTCTGCTTCCTTGGCAATGCGCTTGACCATGCCGGTCAGTGCTTTACCCGCGCCGATTTCGGCAAAGGATGTCACGCCCTGTTCGGCCATATAAATCACGCTTTCACGCCAGCGCACCATGCCTGTCACTTGTTCCACCAGCAGAGTACGGATCGTATCAGGATCGGCAACACGCGAGGCGGTCACATTGGCGACCAGCGGCACCGATGGCGCATTGATTGTCATTCCGGCAAGTGCCGCCTGCATCTCGTCGGCGGCAGGCTGCATCAACGGGCAATGGAACGGTGCGCTGACAGGCAGCAGCATCGAACGCTTGGCGCCTTTGGTCTTCGCAATTTCAATGGCGCGGTCCACGGCGGCTTTCACACCGGAGACAACAACCTGTCCGCCACCATTATCATTGGCTGCCGTGCAAACTTCGCCCTGTGCGGCTTCGGCGGCAACTTCTGCGGCAGCGTCGAATTCAAGACCCAGCAGCACGGCCATTGCGCCCTCGCCCACAGGCACAGCGCGCTGCATGGCCTGACCGCGCAGTTTGAGGATGCGAGCCGTGTCAGCAAGATTGAATGCACCGGCAGCGGCCAGCGCGGAATATTCACCCAGCGAGTGACCGGCCACAAAAGACGCTTTGTCGGCAAGTTTGAAGCCGCCCTGCTTTTCCAGCGTGCGGGCCACGGCCACGCTCACAGCCATGATGGCAGGTTGGGCATTTTCGGTCAGCGTCAGGTCTTCCAGCGGACCTTCCCACATCAGCTTGGACAAGTTCTGGCTCAGCGCCTCGTCCACTTCCTGAAAGACCTCTCGTGCGGCCACAAAATTATCGGCAAGTTCCTTGCCCATGCCCACTGCCTGAGATCCCTGTCCGGGGAAAATAAAAGCCCTGCTCATCGACGCTCCCTTAGTGTCGTGTCTGATGCTTATGACGCATCACTCGAATCCGTGTCGAAAGGGATACAGGGCGCACCCGTATAGTCAAGACGCAGCTAGTCAAGACGCAGCGCAACTCACACAGACCGCTGCCGTCGGTGTCGCTCGGCTGCCTGTGCCATGGCTTGTCCCAGCATCGCATCCATGCGTGACAATCGCCCGACGCTCTGCTGGTTCAGTGTCACAGTTGCTCGCGCCTCGCCACCTCCTTCGCTCAGGCTGTGGATTGCAGCAAGTTCAGCCTCTAGCGCCACCCGCAATTCATCAAGTAACGGCTTGTTTTCCATACTCTTTTTCTATCACGGTGACGGCACTGCGAAAAGACCTGTCCCCGATTGACGACACTCTGCCTACCGCGCCAATCTGCACCATCTTACGCAACAGGATCACGGCCTCACCCCATGGCAAATTCCTCCAATCTTTATAGAGGCGGCTGCCTCTGCGGTGCCTTGCGCTATGAGGCGCAGGGCGAGCCGGATATGGCAGGCCATTGTTATTGCGGGGATTGCCGAAAGGCGTCCGGCTCGGGCTTCATCCCTTTTGTGAACTTTGCCAGTGCCGCCCTCACCATTACCGGCCCCAGCCGCCCCTATGTCAGCCTCTCTGCGCGTGGCACCGATTCCACCCGCAACTATTGCGCGACATGCGGTAGCCTCGTCTTTGGCGGCGAGCGTGACCTGTCGGACAGCTTCACCATATATGCCGGCACGCTGGACAATCCGGCAGCTTTCCGCCCGCAAATGGCTATTTTCACTGTCGGTCGCCCCGATTGGGCCCAAATTCCCGAGGGGCTGACGATTTTCGAGCGTTTGCCCGAATAATCCGGCAAATTGCCGCAATAGCGCTCATCTGGCCAAAATCGCCGGAAAACGGTTGGGCTGTGCTTGCTATCGGTCGCTTTTTGCGTATATTCCGCCCCTTCTGAAGGCCTTGGTTGGGGGCTGAACGGGGCGTTGTGCGGTTTGCGCATAACAGGGCATCAAAGCCCGGGTCCCGGTGTCTCCGCTTCTTTGGTAGTCCTTTCGAGCCTTTTCGGGCTCAAAGGGGGCTTTGCGCCGGGGCCGGACAAAACGAGGAAAAGGCAATGGCTCTTTACGAGCATATTCTGATTGCGCGACAGGACGTGTCGCAGCAGCAGGTCGAAACGCTGGTTGAACAGCTCACGACCATTCTTAAAGAAAACGGTGGTTCGGTCACAAAGAACGAATACTGGGGTCTTCGCAACCTTGCTTACAAGGTGAAGAAGAACCGCAAAGGCCATTACGCGCTCATGAACATCGACGCCCCGCACGCCGCGGTTGCCGAAATGGAACGCCAGATGAGCCTCAACGAAGACGTCCTGCGTTTCATGACCATCCGCGTTGAAGAGCACGAAGAAGGCCAGTCGGCTGTGCTGTCCAACCGTGGTGGCGGTCGTGAAGAGCGCAGCGGTGGCGGCGGTGGTCGTTTCGACCGTGGTGATCGTCCTGATCGTCCCCGCGGTGATCGTGGCGACCGTGGTGATCGTCCCCGTGGCCCCCGCAATGAAGACGCTTCTGCAGGAGACAACGCATAATGAACACTTCAGCAGCTCCCGCACGTCGGCCTTTCTTCCGTCGCCGCAAGACGTGCCCCTTCTCCGGCGCCAACGCTCCGAAGATCGACCACAAGGACATCAAGCTCCTGCAGCGCTACGTTTCCGAGCGCGGCAAGATCGTCCCGAGCCGCATCACAGCGGTCTCCGCGAAAAAGCAGCGTGAACTCGCACGTGCCATCAAGCGCGCGCGGTTCCTCGCCCTCCTGCCATACGTCATCGGCTAAGCCCGGAAAAAGGAAAGAGACTCATGCAAGTCGTACTTCTGGAACGGGTCGAAAAACTCGGCCAAATGGGTGATGTCGTCACCGTCAAAGACGGGTTCGCCCGTAACTTCCTTCTGCCGCGCAAAAAAGCTCTTCGCGCGACGAAGGACAATCTCGTGCAGTTCGAAGCACAGCGTGCGCAGCTTGAAGCTCGCAACCTGGAAGCCCGTGCCGAAGCCGAAAAGGTTCAGGCAAAGCTCGAAGGTCTGACCATCACCGTTCTGCGTCAGGCCGGCGACACGGGTCAGCTCTATGGTTCGGTCACAACGCGCGACATCGCCGACGGCGTCACAGCCGAAGGTTTCTCGCTCAACCGCAATCAGGTCGTGCTCGAGCACCCGATCAAGTCGATTGGCCTCCACACGATCCGCATCAACCTTCACCCCGAAGTGTCCACAACAGTTGTTGTGAACGTCGCCCGCTCGGCAGAAGAAGCCGAACGTCAGGCCGCCGGTGAAGACCTCACACGTCGCGATTTCGACGATGATGATGCAGATGATGCGGAAATCTTCGAAAGCGAAGCCGAAGAAGGTGAAACTGCCGAAGGCGAAACCGCCGAAGCAACAGAGGCCGAAACGGAAGCCTGATAGGCCCCTTTTCGACTGTCAAAGTTCAACGCCGCTCCTTTATCGGGGCGGCGTTTTTCTTTGTGTCGCCCCTTGTGCCCTGCCCCTATCGGGCTGAAACTCCAATCAGACAACAGGAGTTCTGAATGCCGGTTCGTATGATCGAAGTCATCGCCAAGGATGGTTTGGCTGACACGCTTGAGGCCACTGCCGAACAATTCGAGGCGCTGGAATTCCATCGCGGACCGGTTGTCGAAAACGGCAAACAGATGGTGCGTATTCTGGCGCGCTCTGATCGGCAGCAGGAATTTGTCGATTACCTGCAAAAATGTCTCGGCGCAGATGACGACTGGCGCATCATTCTGTCACCTGTCGATGCCATCGTGCCCGACCCCGAGCCGCGCCAGAACGAAGAAAAGAAGAAAAAAGCCGAAACGGCCCTTCGCGAGGAGCTTTACATCGAGATTGCGCGCGGCGCGAAACTCGACAGAACCTTCGTCCAGTTGGTTCTGCTCTCCACCGTTGTTGCCGCTATCGGCCTCTTCAACAACAATGTCGCGGTCATCATCGCGGCCATGGTGATCGCGCCGCTTCTTGGGCCCAATATGGCGCTGGCTTTTGGTTGCGCGCTGGGCGACAGGGAGCTTATCGTGCGTGCTGCCTTTGCCAATCTGGTCGGCATCGTCCTTGCCATTGGTGGTGCCGCCATTGCCGGGCTTTTTCTGCCGGACAATTACAGCGGGCCGGAACTCATGTCGCGCACCGTCATCGGCTATGACGCGATTGCGCTGGCGCTTGTCTCTGGTGCGGCGGGTGCCATTTCCATCACCACACGCGCGTCGAGCCTGCTGGTCGGCGTCATGGTTGCCGTTGCCCTCATGCCGCCAGCGGCTGCCACCGGCTATATGCTGGGTTCGGGCCGCTATGAGCAGGCCATCGGCGCGGGCGGCCTTCTCATGGTCAATATTGTCTGCATCAATCTCTCCGCACAGATCGTATTTCTGACCAAGGGTATCAAGCCCCGCAGCTGGATCGAGCAACGCGCTGCCAAGGAATCGACGCTGATCAGCATTGCCATCTGGTCATTCCTGCTCGCCGCCCTGATCGGCATCATCGCATGGCAGAATTCGTCCCTCCTGCCCTCACAGCTCACACCATCCTGAGGTATTTGCCTGACAGTTCACATCTCTGCTAACATTTTGGCGGGGACATGAGGGGATACGACACCGGCCGGATCAGGCCACGTATCGTCAGGATCCGGCATATTCCAACTCCAGCGAGAGGAGTTTGTATGTTGTTCGGTCTGCTTTTGAGCCAAGTCGTCACCTCCGGATCGCTCCGCGTGATCGACAATAAAGGTCATGAAAAACATTATGGTGACGGGACGGGTCAGCGCATCACCCTGCGCTTTCGCGATAGCGGCCCTCACTTCGCCCTTGCCCTCAATCCCTATCTGAAACTGGGCGAGGCCTATATGGACGGCGATTTCATCATCGAGCCGCCCCACACGATCTATGATCTGCTCGACCTCCTGCTGTCCAATCTGGGCAGCAATTATTCCAGCCGCGCCATGCAGATTTACGCCGCCATCCGCCGCCTCAAACGGCGCATCGACCAACACAATCCCGTCGGCAAGGCGCAAGCCAATGTCGCCCATCACTATGATCTGGATGGCGGCATCTACGATCTCTTTCTGGACGAGGACAGGCAATATTCCTGTGCTTATTTCTCCCGCGCGGGCATGAGCCTCGAAGACGCGCAACTCGCCAAGAAGCGCCACATCATCGCCAAGCTCCACATCCAGCCCCATCACCGCGTGCTCGACATTGGCTGCGGCTGGGGCGGCATGGCGCTCACCATAGCGGAGGAGACGGGTGCCTCTGTCGTCGGCGTCACGCTGAGCCGCGAGCAACACAAACTCGCCACCGCCCGCGCGGCAGCGCGTGGCCTTTCGGATCGCGTCACATTCCGCCTTCAGGATTACCGCGAGCTTGAACCGGATTTTGACCGCATCGTCTCCGTCGGCATGTTCGAGCATGTCGGCATTGGTCACTATGCGGAATATTTCAACCATGTCGAAAGGCTGCTCACGCCGCAAGGCGTCGCCCTTATCCACACAATCGGGCGGCTCGATCCGCCCGCCGCCACCAATCCGTGGATCGCGAAATACATCTTCCCCGGCGGCTATATCCCGGCCTTGAGCGAAATGAGCGGTGCCGTCGAGCCGACCGGCCTCATGATGTGCGACATTGAAATCCTGCGCCTCCACTACGCGCTGACATTGCGCGAATGGCGGGCCCGCTTCATGGCACGGCGCGAGGAGGCTTTGAAAATCTATGACGAGCGCTTCTGCCGCATGTGGGAGTTTTATCTCGCCGCATCGGAAACCTCGTTCCGCCACGAAGGCATGGTCAATTTCCAGATGCAGCTGACGCGCAAGGTGGACACCCTGCCCCTCACGCGCGACTACATGCTGGAGCGCGACAACCCTGCGCCGGATGCCGCCCTGTCCCACAGGCTGGCGGGCGACTGACGCGACCCGCAATAAGAAAAGCCGGTGACTGTCCCGCAGTCACCGGCTCTTTTATCCCGCATATGAGGCGTGTCAGCCGCGGCGATTGTCGATGCTTAATGCACCCGCGCCATGTGCGCCCAGCACGAAGAAGCCGCCTGCAATGGCGAGGTTCTTCAGGAACATGGTCATCTGTGTCTGGTCACCGAAATTATTGTGGAAGAACACCGCCGTCGCGATGGTGAAGATCGCCATGAGCGGCGCGACAAGGCGCGTCTGGTAGCCGACAAGGATCAGCAATCCGCCGCCGATTTCAGCCGCCAGCGCAATGGCATAGCCCACCTGCGGCAAGGGCAGACCCGCCGATGAAATATAACCGATCGTGCCTTCGGGATTTGTCAGTTTGCCGAAACCGGCCAGCAGAAAGAGCACCGCCAGCAGCACGCGGCCCAGTGGCACCGCATAGATCGAGAGCTTGTCCATTTTCATTCCCCTGTTTGGCCGGATCATCCGGCTTGGTTGAGAACCAGATTAGGGGAGTATGCGGAAGAAATACTATCTGCAGTTTTGGCACAAAATTGTTTCACAGATAGGACAATCAGAGCAGGCCTACAAATCAGGTGCCGCCGCCACAAACCGCCAGACCGGCCCGCGCCACTGCGTCCCGTCGCCCTGATGCCGCACAAGGCCGGACACATTGGGCGCCGCCGCAATCGCCTTGGGCCAGAAATTCATGGCTCCATAATTGTAATGCGCCACCGCCACTTCCCATGTCCCGGGAAACTGCCGCAACACCTCGGCCACCGCCGCCCGCGCCACACCACGGCGGCGATAGCGACGCAACACAAAAAACTCGCCCATATTGTGCTCTACCACTCCGCCAAGATGGGAATGCGTATTGAGCAAAGCAAAACCCGCAGGCTCGCCCTGCCAGCGGATCAGCAGCACATGGCGGTCCGCCTCGGTCCAGTAATCGTCAAAATACGGAATATCGCCAAACTGTCCCGCTTCAGAAATCCCGAACCCGTCCTCGGCCTCCGGCGCCATCTCCGAGAAATCATAGATGTAGAACTGCGCCATGCCCGAAATCAGCAGGCGCTCGCTGGGAAGCGCGGGGGTGATGGAGACGGGCATTTCCGTTGTGCGCATTGTTTTAGCTTTTATTCCACTAGATTTTCGGAAGCACATTCGTCATTGGCAGGATTATATTCAGGACGATGAATAGAAAATGACCGGGTTTGTTGCTATTAACCCACTCAGCTAACGCCTAAAGCACTCAATAAGACAAGCGCGCGGAATCGGAATCATCTAGATATAGTTTATGAGATTTTATGCGAATGGCCCTGACATTCCCGATGACCTGCTGAACGCACGTGATGACGGTCGCGTGGTGTTCTTTTGTGGCGCTGGCGTGTCAAGAGCCTACGCGGGCCTTCCGGGCTTCATAGGGCTTGCGGAAAATGTGCTCGCCGATTTGGGATCGGCCAAGGATAGCCAAGAGCGCCGCTTGTTGAAGGCGATGAAGAAGGTTGACGCTGAAACAGAACTTGCAGGCCTTATCTCCGCCGACAGAGTTTTCACACTTTTGGAAAAGAACTTCGAGGCAAAACAGATTGAGAGTAGCGTATCCCGAGCGCTTAAGGTTGTAGGTTCGCCCGACCTCAAGGCGCACAAGATTCTTATCGATCTGGCGCGTCAGCCCGGCGGCAGTATCAGGCTCGTAACGACCAACTTTGACCGGTTGTTCGAAAGATGCGCTCCAGCGGTGACGTCCTCCTCCCGATCCAGACTTCCAAGGGTAAGGCTGGGTGATGGAGATTGGGGAATTGTTCACCTTCATGGCCGAGTCAATGAGGACTATACCGGGCCTGACGAGGACGGGTTTGTTCTCAGCAGCGGTGAGTTTGGCGATGCCTATCTGGCAGAAGGCTGGGCGCGCGATTTTGTGCGGGAGGTTCTCGACAACTATCTGGCGGTCTTTATCGGTTACTCGGCAGACGATCCGCCTGTTCGCTACCTGCTGGAAGGCCTCCAACGCTCTCGCCCGGATACATCCCGCATTTATGCTTTTCAGGATGGCCCGGATGATGAGGCTATTGCGAAGTGGGACGACAAAGGTGTCACCGCAATTTCCTACATGCCGGACGATGAACATCATTCAGTTCTGTACGAAACCCTCAAAGCCTGGGCAGTCCGGGCGAAAGACCCTGCCGCATGGCGGAGTAAAGTCTTTAATCTAGCCAAAGACGGCCCAGCAAAGCTGCAACCGCACCAGCGCGGCATGGTCGCCCACATCGTCAAGACGACCAGAGGTGCATTGGCGCTTAGTACCCACAAATTTCCGCTCTCACCGGAATGGTTATGTACTTTTGACTCATCCGCTAGGTTTGCGCGACCGTCTCGGCTGAGAGGCGACTTTTCCGAGGGCGAAATTATCGATCCGTTCAAGCTCTACGGATTGGATAGTGACCCGCTGCCGCCGGGGCAGAACGCGCAGCTATCTAGACAAGAATCTGTGCCGGAAGGCGCGTGGGACGCTTTCAGCTTCAACGCCGAAGACAAGCAATCTCTCGATGAGCATCGCACGGCGAGTGTTCGCGGGCGTTATGCGCATGACGTCCCGATGCTGCCCCCGCGCCTATCTGCCTTGGGCGACTGGATTGCCCTTGTCGCGGATAAGCCGGCCACTGCATGGTGGGCTGCCGGACAACATGCGTTGCATCCCGCGATCTGCGAAAATGTGCGTCGTCAAATTGATGGAAGGGGAAAGAAAGTCCGCAAAGCGGTGAAGGAGGCATGGCGTCTCGTTTTCGAGTTGATCGATACGAAGACACATGGCGACCTCGGCGACTTTCGACTTATCCAGGCGATTGAAGCACACGGATGGACTCCGGATTTGATCCGACAATATGGCCGCGTCTATGCGCCTCGCCTTGAGCGGCGCACGAGCTTTCGTAACCCGCGCCCTCCTGCCACAAGAGAGAAAGTGCGACGGCGTGATCTGGCTGATGTGACGGTCGAATACCCGGAACATATGGATAGGCCTGATATTCCAGATCATGCTCTTTCCCAAATTGTGAATGTTATGCGCGGCAATTTGGAAACGGCTCTTGATTTGGAGCGAGAATACACATCATGGATCGAAGTCGTCTCTATCGAACCAGAGGATGATGAAGAAGAGGACTTCAATCGAAGCCATGGCTTATCGGCCTATGTCCTCCATTTTTCCGGGTTGTTCAGAAGGCTGGCTGCACACGATCCCGCATCGGCCCGAAGGGAGTTCCAGCGCTGGCGAACGGATGATGAGGTATTTCAGCGGTTAAGGGCATGGGCGGCTGGCTTTCCGGATATCGCGGCTGCGGCTGCATTTGCCGGAGAGCTTCTTGCGCTGCCAGATGGAGCTTTCTGGGATGCCTATGCGAAGCGCGATGTGCTGTTGTCCCTCAATCGACGCTGGGACGAGATCGATATCAAAGATCGCAAGAAGATCGAGACTCGGATACGCAAAGGGCCGAAGCGGCATCGCGCCGAGGAGGAGGCGTATTTCAAGGAACGGGCCGCCAGCACCACGCTCACTTGGTTTCACTGGCTCGAAAATCAAGATTGTGAACTTACCTTCGATCTCGCGGAGCTGACGACGGAGCTCTCAGCCGTAGCGCCGGGGTGGAAGCCTAAATTTGCGGAAACTGCTGCCGAAGGGCTTGTCTCGCGGGCGGGGTGGGTTCGCACTGAAACCGATCCAAAGGACATCATCACCGTTCCCTTGTCGAAGGTGATCGAAGTGAGCCGGAAGTTAGATGGTCGCCGCGAGGATTTCCTGGTCGAATACAAGCCGTTCGCTGGCCTGAGCGATGTAAAGCCCATCAGGGCCATTAGTGCTTTGGCTATAGCGAGGAGAGCAGGCGATTTTCCTGAGTCCTATTGGGAAACATTTCTCGGCCGAGAGACGCGCAAGGAAGACAGCTTTCGTCTGCAAGTTCTTATCGCTGGCCGCTTAAGCCAGATTGCTCCGCCCGACTTCGCACGGATATCACTAACAGCATCGCGGTGGTTCGAAAGCGCAGGCCCGGCCCTCAGAGAGCATGCGCCCGCCAGCTTCGCGCGTCTTTGGTTGCACTTCATCGAAACCCTGAAGACAGAAGATCGGGCGTCAGGTTCTGCGCTGATCCGGCAGAACGAGGATGTGGATTGGGTAACGGAAGCCATCAATGCTCCAGCAGGCAATCTTGCTGAGCTGCATATGACCGATCCGGCCAAGGAGGGCCTCAAAGCCGGAAGCGGTTTCCCGAAACCCTGGTTGAAGAAAGTCCGGGAGCTGCTGGCATTGCCCGGCGAATCTCGCCGTTATGCTCTCGCGATATTCACCTTTAATCTCCGCTGGTTCTACGCGATCGACCCGGATTTCACCGACCGGACCTTTATCTCAATTCTTGAGAAGACTAAGGACAGCGCGGATAAAGAGGCGGTATGGGCCGGATTTTTCTGGGGTGCGCGTACGCCCCATAAGAAGTTTTATATACGGATTAGATCGCTGCTATTGCAGACGGCCCGCGAGGGAACGGCACGACGGCGAAAGCATAGTGAGATTCTCAGCGGTCTTATCCTCGCAGGATGGGGATCTCGCTACAGAGGCAAACGCCTCGTCAGTGATGCTGAGTATCGCGCTGTTCTTCTGGAAGCCGATGACCAGTTCCGGGGACATACGCTGTGGCAGCTTGAGCGGTGGTCCACAGATGAAAAATGGGCCAACCAAGTTGTTCCCTTCCTGAAAAATGTCTGGCCACGGCAGAAGAAGGCGCGCACGCCAACAATTTCCAAACGACTTGCCGATCTCGCGGTTCATCAGAAACGAAACTTTCCGGAGGTTGTGGAGGCCGTCGTTCCGTTGATAACTCGCCCGGAAGACGGCTCTTTAACGCTCTACCGGCTTCGCGATTCCCAAAGTGAAGTAATGCGCAATCACCCCGATGCAACGCTTACGCTTCTCTATGCGATGCTTGCCGAGGACTCCTCTCGCTGGCCATATGGTGCGCGCGAAATACTGAAGGAGTTGGGAAAGCACAAGCCAAAGATTCTGGATGACCCCAGAATGGCTGAGTTGTTGGGTCGCTTGGATCAAACTGGTTGAGACAAAGCGCACGGCTACGACAAATCGGCAGTACGGTCTGGTTCGGCCACCCGACAGATGATATTGACGGCCGTTGGTGTAAAATATGTTGGTCAAATCAGGTTCGGAATTTCCAAATTGACTCCAAAGTTGCTCTACATCACTGCTGTCACATCAAAAAATCCTCCTGCCCTCCCTCACCTCACCTCCTCCCGAATCGGATTAGCATCTTCATTATCCACATGAGATTCGGATAAAAGCCTGAGCAAAATTCGATGCTTAGGGACTTATCCAGAGGGTGTGAATGAATTAGCTGTGAGTGCAAATTTTTCATGCGCAAATGGCTCTACTTATTGTCGCCGCTTCGCGTAAAACGAGACCATGGAAAACATTGCTTCAGCTTTCGCCGGCCGGTCCGACGACGAGGGCAAAACAGACTATCGCGTGGCGCCTCACAATATCGAGGCGGAGCAGGCGCTTATCGGTGCGGTTCTCATCAACAATGAGGCCTATGACCGGCTGTCCAGTTTTCTGGAGCCGCGCCATTTCTTCGATCCGCTGCATGGCCGCATCTATGAAGCGGCTGCCAAGCTCATCACGGCGGGGCATCTCGCCTCGCCCGTGACGCTGAAGAATTTCTTCGAGCGCGACGAGGCTTTGTCCGAAATCGGCGGGCCGCAATATCTGGCGCGGCTGGCCGCTGCCGCCACCACCATCATCAATGTCGAAGCCTATGGCCGCACGATCTACGATCTGTCTGTGCGCCGCGATCTCATTCAGGTCGGCACCGACATGCATAGCCGCGCCTATGACGCGCCGGTGGACGACACGCCTGCCGCACAGATCCTCGATGCCGAACAGGCGCTCTATCAGCTGGCTGAAAGCGGTAAGTATGAAGGCGGGTTCCAGAATTTCTACGAGTCGCTCAAAGGCGCCATCGACATGGCGGCGGCGGCTTATGAACGCGATGGCGGTCTGTCCGGCATCTCGTCGGGCCTGCGCGATCTCGACACCAAGATGGGTGGTTTGCAGCCTTCCGATCTGATCATTCTGGCCGGTCGCCCCTCCATGGGCAAAACCGCGCTTGCCACCAACATCGCTTTCAATGCCGCCAAGGCATACAAGGCCGACCATCAGTCCGATGGCACGGTCAAGGTCACCGATGGCGCGATAGTCGGTTTCTTCTCGCTCGAAATGTCCGCCGAGCAGCTTGCCACGCGTCTGCTGGCCGAACAATCGGGCGTGCCGTCCGAGCGCATCCGGCGCGGCAATATTCATGAGGACGAGTTCCATCGTCTCGTCGATGCCTCGCGCGAGTTGCAGTCCATTCCGCTTTACATTGACGATACGGGCGGCTTGAGCATTTCCACGCTTGCCGCACGCGCGCGTCGTCTGAAGCGTCAGCGCGGGTTGGGGCTTTTGGTGATCGACTATCTCCAGCTTCTGTCGGGCACCGGCAAGGCGGGCGAGAACCGCGTTCAGGAAATCACGCAGATCACGACGGGCCTCAAGGCGCTGGCCAAGGAACTGGATGTGCCGATCCTCGCGCTGTCGCAGTTGTCGCGTCAGGTCGAAGCGCGCGAAGACAAGCGGCCACAGCTATCGGACTTGCGTGAATCGGGTTCGATCGAGCAGGACGCCGACGTGGTCATGTTTGTGTTCCGCGAGGAATATTATCTCCAGCGTAAAGAGCCGCGCGAGGGCACGCCGGAACATCTGACATGGCAGGCCGAGATGGAGCAGCTCTATGGTCTGGCCGAAGTCATTATCGGCAAGCAGCGTCACGGCCCCACGGGCACGGTGCGTCTGCAATTCCAGTCCGATGTCACGCGCTTCAGCGATCATGCGCAGGGCGATGTGCATGTGGAAGACATGTATTGATCATCTTGCATTGTTGACGCGACATTTACCGCGCATCCTCCATGCTCTTGCCTCATTATCGGGTCAGGATGATCCGATGGACCCCGCGCTGCGCTGTAAGTGAATATGACGAAACCTGTCTCTTTGCCCGCCTCACCCTTCCCGTCCGATGATTTGCGGCTCACCATCGATCTCGATGCGCTGGTCGGCAATGTCGGGCGCTATCGTGCCTTGGCGCACGGAGCGGACGTGGCCGGTGTGGTCAAGGCCGATGCCTATGGTCTGGGCTTTGCGCCCGTGGTGCGGGCCATGGCGGGTGCGGGTGTCACGCGGTTCTTCGTGACCAATGTGGTCGAGGGGGCGGCCCTTCGCGCGGTGCTGCCCGATGCCACGATCTATCTCACCAATGGTTTGCCGCAGGGGGCGGAGGATGCGGCGCTGGCGGCCAATTTATCCCCATGCCTTGGCTCGCTTGCCGAGTTGGCGGTCTGGACGGCGGCTTCAAAGCGCGTCGGGCGGCCTCTGCCGGCGGCTTTGCATTTCGATACGGGGATCAGCAGGCTCGGGTTTGACAGCATCGAAACAGCTCATCTGCTAACGAACGCGGACATGCTGGATTCGCTCGATCTCTCGCTGGTTTTAAGCCATTTGGCTTGTTCTGATGAGCCTTCTCACGCCCTGAACGACATCCAGCTTCAGCGCTTCAAGCGGCTTGCCGCCGCCTTCCCCGACACCCCCAAGAGCCTCGCCAACTCCGCAGGTGTGCTGCTAGGGGCGGAGTATTGCTTCGATCTGGTGCGGCCGGGATACGCAATTTATGGCGGAAACCCTGTGGTTTTTGAGGCATCGCCCGTCATGCCCGTGGTGCTGGCCGAGGCCCGCGTGTTGCAGGTCCGCGAGGTCGATCCGGGCGAAGCGGCGGGTTATGGCGCCACATGGGTCTCATCCGGCCCCCGTCGGCTTGCCACCCTCGCCACCGGCTACTCAGACGGGTATTTCCGTTGGCTCGGCTCCGCCAATGGCGCGGCACGGGTGTTTTTGGGTGGGCATTACGCACCAGTCGCGGGTCGCGTCTCGATGGATTTGCTGATCGTGGACGTCACGGATATGCCGAAAAACGCCGTAAAACGGGGCGATTTTGCCGAATTGATCGGCCCCAACGTGCCCCTCGAAGAAGTGGCAGCGCGGGCGGGCACAATCGGCTATGAAGTGTTGACCAGCTTGGGCAATCGCTACACGCGGCGCTACACTGGTGCATCTGCAGAATCATGAACGGGGCGGCAAGTTGAATTTCCTAGCAATCATCGGACGGGTGGTCCTCGCCCTGTTTGCCGAAATCGGACGGCTGTCACTTTTCACATGGGGCGCGGTCAGTCACATTTTCCGCCCACCGTTCTTCTGGCGTCTGCTCGGCCAGCAGATGATGCGGATCGGCTATTTTTCTCTGCCAGTGGTCGCGTTGACTGCCTTTTTCACAGGTGGCGCGCTTGCTCTTCAGATTTACTATGGCGGCAACAACATCAATTCCGAGAGCATCGTTTCAACAATTGTCGCTCTCGGCATCACGCGTGAACTTGGTCCGGTACTTGGCGGCTTGATGGTTGCCGGGCGCGTTGCAGCCGCCATCGCTGCCGAACTCGGCACGATGCGCGTCACCGAACAGATCGATGCTCTGACAACACTCTCGACCAACCCGATCAAATATCTCGTCGTGCCGCGCCTTGTGGCCGCGATCATCACCCTGCCCTTACTCGTTCTGATCGCCGACATTATCGGTGTGATGGGGGGCTTCGTCGCAGGCACGGCAAGCCTGGGGTTCAATCCCGGTGTCTACATCAACACAACAGTCAATTTCCTCAAGCCGGATGACATTCTCTCGGGTCTATTCAAAGCCGGTGTCTTCGGCTTCATCATTGCACTGATGGGTTGCTTTCACGGCTTCAACTCCAAGGGCGGTGCCCAAGGCGTTGGCCGCGCCACCACGAATGCTGTGGTGAGTGCTTCTGTTCTCATTCTGGCGTCGAACTATGTGATGACGTCGCTGCTGTTTGCGAAGTAAGGGCCAGAAACATGTCAGACACGCCCAAAATCGAACTCCGCAATGTCTCGAAAAGATTCGGCCCAAAAGTCGTTCTGAATGATCTGAGCCTGACAGTCCCGCGCGGCAAATCGCTCGTCGTGATCGGCGGATCGGGCACCGGCAAATCCGTTATGCTGAAATGCGTATTGGGCATTTTGCGTCCCGACAAAGGCGAAATCCTTGTCGATGGGAAAAATGTACTCAAGATGAGTGCCAGCGAGCGCGAGGAAAACCTGCGCAAATTCGGCATGCTGTTTCAGGGCGGTGCCCTTTTTGACAGCCTTACGGTTTGGGAAAATGTCGCTTTCGGTCTTATCCAGGGCCGGAAAATGAAACGTCAGAAAGCAAAAGACATCGCCTTCGAGAAACTCGCCAAAGTTGGTCTTGGCGCTGAAGTAGGCGTGCTCTATCCAGCCGAACTTTCCGGCGGCATGCAAAAGCGTGTCGGCCTTGCCCGCGCTATTGCGACGGACCCTGAAATCATCTTCTTTGACGAGCCCACAACGGGGCTCGACCCCATCATGGCCGACGTCATCAACGACCTCATTGTCGCCAGCGTAAAAGACCTCGGAGCGACGGCTCTTTCAATCACGCATGACATGGCCAGCGCTCGCAAGATCGCCGACGAAGTCGCCATGATCTACAAAGGCCAGATCATCTGGCAGGGTCCGCGCGATCGGATCGACGATAGCGGCAACGACTATGTGGATCAGTTCATTCATGGCCGCGCCGATGGCCCCATCAAGATGGAAGTGCTGAAACCCTGATGGCGAAGCAGAGCCGGACATTCACCTGCCAGTCTTGTGGTGCTGTGACCTCCCGTTGGGCAGGTCGCTGCGACAGTTGTGGTGAATGGAATACGATCACCGAAGAGGCAGCCGAGACTTCCGGCGTTGGCGGTGGCCCCTTGCGTCTTGTTGGCAAAACCAAAGGTCGCCATATCGCTCTCGTGCCCATGGCTGGCGAAACGGCCGAACCACCACGTCTCGTCACAGGCGTTGCCGAATTTGACCGTGTTTGCGGCGGCGGGTTGGTGCCTGGCTCGGCTATGCTGATCGGCGGTGATCCCGGCATCGGCAAATCGACCCTTCTCCTGCAAGCCATGTCGGCATTGAGCAAGCGTGGCAAACAAGTCGTCTATATTTCAGGCGAAGAAGCTATCGCGCAGGTACGTATGCGTGCGCGTCGCCTTGGCCTCGCCGATACCACAGTGAAATTGGGCGCGGAAACAAACCTGAAGGACATCATAGCCACGCTGGAAGAAGGTACACCGCCCGCTGCCGTCGTGATCGACTCCATCCAGACCATGTGGTCGGAAGCGCTGGAAAGTGCACCGGGCACGGTCACACAAGTGCGGGCAACCGCACAGGACCTTGTGCGCTTTGCCAAGAAACGCGGCACAGCAGTCATCCTTGTGGGCCATGTCACAAAAGACGGCCAGATTGCCGGTCCCCGTGTTGTCGAGCACATGGTCGATGCGGTGATCTATTTCGAAGGAGAGCGCGGCCACCAGTTCCGCATTCTACGCGCTGTCAAGAACCGCTTCGGTCCAGCCAATGAAATCGGCGTTTTCGAGATGGGCGAACTTGGTCTTCAGGAAGTGCCGAACCCGTCTGCCCTCTTTCTGGGAGAACGCGACGGCGATAGCAACGGCTCAGCCGTCTTTGCCGGCATTGAAGGTACACGGCCCGTTCTTGTCGAAATTCAAGCCCTTGTCGCGCAAAGTTCGCTCGGCACACCGCGCCGCGCTGTTGTGGGCTGGGATAGTGGACGGCTTTCCATGGTGCTTGCCGTGCTGGATGCGCGCTGTGGATTGTCACTTGGCGGACAGGACGTCTATCTGAATGTCGCCGGTGGATTGCGGATCAACGAGCCTGCTGCCGATTTGTCGGTCGCAGCCGCTCTCGTCTCGTCTGTTACCGGCACGCCGCTACCTCCAGATTGTGTGATCTTTGGTGAAATCAGCCTTTCGGGGGCTATCCGGCCTGTCAGCCAGACCGAAGCACGGCTAAAAGAAGCTGAAAAACTCGGTTTCAAGCGCGCAATCCTGCCCGCAGCTGCGGCACGGCAGCGCCCATCCACAGGCCTCGAACTGATTGAGATTTCCGATCTGGCCGGGCTCGTGGCAAAATTAGCCACCGGCGCAAAACCGCGTATCCGGACCGTGTCGGACGACGAGATATGATAGGCTGGTTGCAGGGAGAGGTGATGTGACTCTATTTGACGGCATCGTCATCGCGGTACTGGTGGTCTCAAGCGTTTTGGCGTTTTTACGAGGCTTCACCAGTGAAGTGCTGTCCATTCTGGCATGGGTTGTTGCGGCTTTGGCTGCGCTTTGGCTCTTTCCTTATGGCACACCCCTTGTTCGCGACTTTATTTCGCCCGAGTGGCTGGCCGCTGTTATCTCCGCGGTCGGCATATTTATTCTGACCTATCTGGTGGTGGCAGCCTTTACAGGACGCTGGGCGGGTAACTTCCTCGACCTCTTCGAACAGGCCGAAATGCTCGACCGGACGCTGGGGTTGCTTTTTGGCGCCTTGCGCGGCTTGTTGATTGTGACAGTCGCCTATCTGTTTTTTGCCTGGCTGGTGCCCAATCCGAACGAGCAGCCTGACTGGATCCGCAATGCCAAACTGCGCCCATTAGTCGAACAAACTGCCGCAACCCTATTTACGTTGGCTCCCAGCGAATCGGATTTAGGCCCCTCCCGCCCCCGAGACTCCTTGATTTACCGCGAGCCTCCCCCTAAATCCCGCCCAGAGACAAGGGCACCTGCGGCGAATCCGCCCGCAAACCGGCCATCCAATTCACAAACCAAATCGGACGCTGACACGGGCGGAACCCCAAGCTATAACTCCTCCGAACGCAGGGGGCTCGATCGGCTTTTCGAGAATGCGGAGTGAATGGGTTCATTTACGGGTGCCTTCCGCTTGGAACACATGGCCCCGGTTGGAGCACATGGAATGCAAAAGCAGTTGTCGTTACCCCTGTCCGAGCAGTTTCCTGCTAAGGGCTATCGCCCTGAGACAAGTATCTCTGACGACGAACTATATGGCGATACGCTGCGCGAAGAGTGCGGCGTTTTTGGTGTATTCGGCCACCCCGACGCCGCTGCCCTGACTGCGCTGGGGCTTCATGCTCTTCAGCATCGCGGACAGGAAGCCGCAGGCATAGTCAGCTTTGATGGCGAACACTTCCATTCAGAACGCCGCATGGGACTTGTGGGCGACCATTTTTCCAGCGGCAAGGTCATGGAACGCCTGAAGGGCGATCTATCCATCGGGCATGTGCGGTATTCAACGACCGGTGAAACCGTGCTGCGCAATGTGCAGCCTCTTTTTGCCGAACTCTGGGGCGGCGGCATTGCCATTGCACATAATGGCAATCTGACAAATGCGATGACCATTCGCAGCGAGTTGGTCCGCGCCGGCTCCATCTTCCAGTCCACATCGGACACGGAAACCATCCTGCAACTCATAGCCCGCTCGCGTACGCCACGCGTCATGGACCGCTTCGTCGAAGCCCTTGGCCAGATTGAAGGCGCCTATGCGCTGGTCGCCATGACACCGAAAAAATTGATCGGTGCCCGTGATCCGCTCGGCATCCGCCCACTCATTTTGGGTGATCTCAATGGCGCGCCCATTCTGTGTTCGGAAACAGTCGCTCTCGACATTATCGGTGCGGATTTTGTTCGTGAAATCGAACCGGGCGAAATCGTGGTCTGCACGCGTGAAGGCATCGAATCCATTCGTCCCTTCCCCCCGCGCAATCACCGTCCTTGCGTGTTTGAATATATCTACTTTGCCCGCCCCGATAGCGTGGTCGGCGGTCGTTCCGTTTACAATGTCCGCAAATCGCTTGGCGAACAGCTTGCTCGCGAAAGCGGTGTTGATGCAGATGTGGTCATCCCCGTTCCCGACAGCGGTGTTCCAGCTGCTATCGGCTATGCCAATGCGAGCGGCATTCCTTTCGAACTGGGCATTATCCGCAATCACTATGTGGGACGCACCTTCATCGAACCGACGCAGCATATTCGTCAACTCGGTGTGAAGCTCAAGCACAATGCCAACCGCGCCGTAGTGGAAGGCAAACGCATTATTCTGATTGATGACTCGGTTGTGCGCGGCACGACTTCAGTGAAAATCGTGAAGATGATGTATGAGGCCGGTGCCAAAGAAGTGCATATGCGCATCGCCAGCCCGCCCATCACCCATTCCGATTTCTATGGCATCGATACGCCGGAACGCGACCAGTTACTTGCTGCTCAATATGATCTGGCAGGCATGCGCGACTATATCGGCGTGGACAGCATTGCTTTCATCTCGGTCGATGGCCTTTATCGGGCTATGGGCTACGAGGGACGCGACAACGAGAACCCGCAATTCACAGACCATTGCTTTACCGGCGACTATCCGACGCCGCTGACAGATCGCAATGGTGAACAGCGTACGCGGCAATTGTCGCTGCTCGCAGAGATCGCATAAGAGTAATAATATGAGTGGACGTCTTCAGAATCGTATTGCCGTCATCACGGGCGCATCGCGCGGCATAGGGCGCGCCGTCGCACTGGGCATGGCAGCTGAGGGCGCGCACGTCATTCTGGTCGCCCGCACTGTGGGTGGTCTGGAAGAAGTTGATGACGAGATCAACAAGATTGGCGGCAAGGCGACGCTGGTGCCGCTCGATCTCACAGATTTCGATGCTATCGATCGCCTCGGCGCCAATATCTACGAACGCTGGGGCAAACTCGATATTCTGGTTGCCAATGCCGGTACGCTCGGCGTGCTAACCCCTGTAAGCCATCTCGAAGTCAAAGCTTGGGACAAGCTGGTCAACACAAACATGACGGCCAACTGGCGCCTGATCCGCTCTTTCGATCCGCTGCTCAAGCGCTCGGATGCAGGCCGCGCAATTTTTGTGACCTCGGGCGCAGCACACAAAAACAAACCCTATTGGGGCGGCTATGCCATGAGCAAAGCAGCGCTGGAGGCCCTAGTGAAAACCTGGGCCGCCGAGTGCGCAAATACAAATGTGCGAGCAAATCTGCTCAGCCCCGGCGCAACACGCACCGCCATGCGCAAGCAGGCGATGCCCGGAGAAGACCCTGCAAAGCTTACAAAGCCTGCCGACCTTGTGCCGCTTTTCATTGAAATGGCGATGCCCGACTATGCCAAGAACGGCGAAGTCGTGGAATATATCGGCTCCAAATTAAAAGCTAAGGCGTAAGTGGTCGCTGTCCGATTATCTGCGCCAACATCAGCAGATAGCCGTCGGGGTCCTGCACAAAGAATTCCCGTTGCCCGCCTTCGCGGTCGCCATGCCTGCGCCAAACTTCGCGGGGACCGGAATGTAATGGCCAACCGGCCTGCCTGACTGTTTCCAGCAAAGCTTCCCAATCATCGACATAAAGCTGGAACATCGCTCCGCGTCCGAATGGCTGCTCCAGAGCCGCAGTTTCCCATTTGCCACTGCGTTCGCAAAGCATGATCTGGATGCCTTCGGGCCGCTCAAGATAAACGAACTTCTCGGCCGGACGCTGATATGCAATGGAAAACCCAAGCACATCACACCAGAATGCACGACTGACTTCTATGTCGGAAACAAGCAATTCCGGCATGAGTTTGGACCAACCACCTCGCGGTGGCTTGCCGAACTCGTCAGTCATTGCGCCGCTTCTTGGTGGCGAATGGATTTTTGCGCGCACGCATAAACAACCGGATCGGCACGGCGGGAATATCGAATGCCTCACGTAATCCGTTGACCAGATATCGCTTATAGGAGGTCGGCACCTCCTCTGCACGGCTTGAAAAAACCGCGAAGGTAGGCGGACGCGATTTAACCTGCGCCATATATTTCAAATTCACTGCACGCCCCTTTGCAGCAGGCGGCGGATGGCGTGAAACAGCGTCTTCCAGCCAACGATTGAGCTTGGCCGTCGAGACACGTGTGTTCCATAGGGCGTGAACACGTTCGATTGTCGGCATCAGCTTTTCAGTGCCACGCCCGGTCAACGCGGAAAGCGTAACGATGGGAAGTCCACGGACCTGCGGCAGGAGCCTTTCAAGCTCAAGCTTCAACTCGCGCAGCTTTTCCTGCGGGCTTTCGACCGTGTCCCATTTATTGACGACAATGATCATGCCGCGGCCTTCCCGCTCGATCAGATCGGCAATATGCAAGTCCTGCCGCTCGAAAGGAATACTCGCATCAAGCGTCACAGCTACCACTTCGGCAAACTTGATCGCGCGCAGAGTGTCGGCAACCGAAAGCTTTTCAAGCTTCTGTGTCACGCGGGCGCGACGGCGCATGCCGGCTGTGTCCCAGAGCTTAACGCGACGACCGTTCCACATCCATTCAATGCCAATCGCATCGCGTGTGATACCGGCTTCAGGCCCGGTCATCATACGATCTTCACCGAGCAGCAGGTTAACAAGCGTGGATTTGCCCACATTCGGGCGACCAACGACAGCTATACGCAAAGGCGCTGCGAGGTCCGGCTCCCATGGCGTTTCAGGATCGAACGGCCCCTCATGGGATTCCTCAGCTTCCTCGCGCGCCAGTTTTGCATCGCGGGCATCAGCTTCATCAGAAAAGGGCTGCAGGAAATCGTAAAGGATGGACAGGCCTTCGCCATGTTCAGCAGAAAGCGGGATCGGCGCACCAAGCCCTAGTTCATAGGCCTCCATACGACCTGCTTCACCCGCCCCGCCCTCGCATTTATTGGCAGCGAGGATCACCGGCGTCGGAAACTTACGCAGAATTTGTGCAAAGCGTTTGTCGAGCGGGGTAACACCGGCACGAGCATCCATCAGCAAGAGGCAGACATCGGCATCGGCAATGGCGGCATCAGTCTGTCGGCGCATACGTGCCTCAAGGCTGTCGTCTGTCGCCTCTTCCAGACCTGCCGTATCGATGATCGTGAATGTAAGATCACCAAGACGTGCCTCACCTTCGCGGCGGTCACGGGTGACGCCGGGCGTATCATCGACCAGCGCCAGCTTTTTGCCGACGAGGCGATTGAACAGCGTGGACTTGCCGACATTCGGCCGTCCCACAATGGCGACCTTGAATGACACCTTGCAGCCTCTCTAGGCGGACTTCCGCCAGACCTCAACGTAACGCGACGAGCGTGCCGTTATCAGCCAAAATATAAACGATACCGTCAGCCACAATCGGCGCGATCAGCGTGCTGTCAGGCAGATCGAATGTGCTGACTTTCTTACCTGTCTCAGGCGACAGAACCACAGCCTCGCCGGTGGTCGATACCAGTATCAGACGATCGGACACAAGCAAAGGACCACTCCATTCAACCGGTCCTTCGCGGTCTTCGGGGTCTTCCCAACGCTCAAGCTTGGTCAGCCAATGGATGCGCCCGTCACGACGGGACATGGCCACCACTTCCTGTTCGGTTGTGACGACAAAAATATACTCGCCAGCCAGCACAGGCGTTTGTACGCCGGGGACATCCCGCGTCCAGACACGTTCGCCGGTGCGCAGATCGATCGACACAAAACGCCCTGAATGGCTGATCGCAAAAACACGGTCCCCATCGATAACCGGACGACCGGCAATATCATTCAGCTCACTCAGCGAAGTCATATTGCCTGTACGCGTCAGGCTGTCCGACCAGAGAACCGTCCCGTTTTCTGCACGCAATGCGAAAAGCTCGCCCGAAGAGAACGGCGCGATCACAATGGAACCAGCCACAGCAGGGCTTGTCGCCGCCAGAATGCCCGCAGCCTCAGTGATTGCGCGATGACGCCAGACAATATCGCCTTTGTCCTGCGACAGGCAGAGAAGCTGGTTATCGGATGTAATGGCGTAGACATAACCGTTGGCCGCTGTGGGCGACGCACGGAAAGGCACAACACCGCTTGTCGTCCAAATGATGCTGCCATCGGCGGGGTTCACGGCATGCACATAGCCAAGGCCGGTCGCCACAAACAGGCGCCCATTGTCATAGGCAATGCCGCCGCCGCGCGCTTTGTCGGAATCCATATCTTCCGGTGTCAGGTCTTGCGTCCAAAGCTTGTTGCCGCTTTTGGCATCGAAAGCGCGAACATGAGCTTCGGCATCGAGAACAAAAACTTTGCCCTCTGCAACAATCGGCGAGGCGATCAGGCGCGATGCGCCACCAGATCCCGAACCGGCATCTGCCGACCAGATACGCTCAAGATTGCCGGGAGCTGCCAGATGCGACATGGCATTGCTGGATTTGCCACCAGGCTGTGTCCAATCCGTGTTCTCTACAGGCACAGGTAATTCGACCACAGTGCCTTCAAGGTCCGGATCAACCGTCAGGTTGGTCTCAAGCTCCATTACCGACAGACGCTTGCCCGGCAGTTTCGGCTTTTCAACCGACTGAAATGCATTGCTCACGGTTTCGCAACCGGCCAGTCCGATTGAAGCCACAGCCAGAATGGTCACACAGAGTGTCTTCAGGCGTCCGCCCATATTTGTCCCACGCATATCTACTACGGCCATCAAAGATTACTCCGACTTGCTGTCCGGGGCTGCTTGCGCAGGCGTCTCATCACTGGTTGCGGCACCGGCATCAGGCACAACCGTTTCTTCTGTCTTTGCCTCTGCCGCCGTGTCTTCTTCCGCAGGTTTGGCAATATAGGGCGCAATCAGCGCCTGCATCACATGTGCGCGATCACGCAGACCAGCGGATGCCGTGTTGTCAGCAATGATTGCGGCAAAATTTGTTTCCGCGACTTCATACTTGCCAGCCTTGTAGGCCGATAGTCCCAGCAGCTCACGCGCACTGTTGCGCCACGGGCTACCCGCCTCGTCCAGTCCGGCAAGCCGTGCATTCATGTCATCAAAGCTGGCCGTGTCCACCAGCAGCAAGCCCGACTTGATCTGGGCCATGCCACGCAGCACAGGTGAAATGGATTTGTCTGCAGCGGCTTTATCGAAAGCCTCAACCGCGCCCTTCGTATCACCGGCCTGCAGCAGAAAACCGCCCTGCTCCATATAGGCAAGGGCTGCATAGCCGCTGGTCGTGTCGGCGGCGAATGCTGCAAGG
>TARA_R110000824_G_scaffold396703_1_pt1 | contig 60498 bp, 61 predicted proteins | sample TARA_R110000824 | Tara Oceans TARA_R110000824 (sample SAMEA4397747) | marine metagenome | biome: Polar Biome; feature: [MES] marine water layer (ENVO:01000295) within the mesopelagic zone...; material: water (ENVO:00002006), including particulate matter (ENVO:01000060) such...
TTGCACTTCAAATGTGAATCCACACCCCGGCTTTCGCCGGGGTGACATCTGTGGGTGGGGCGAATGCCGAGACACACAAGCCCCGGGATGACACTTCTATTTCTGATTGAATAAGAAGACGGCAACACGCACTGAGTCTGCCGCTTCTGGATTGCTTCGCTCCGCTCGCAATGACGGGTTAGGGGATTGCGCTAGAGCGCTCCCTCAGAACAGGCCCAGCTGTTTCGTGTCGGGCTTCTTCGTGCGGGCGGGTTTTTCGGGGGCGGGGTCGATCACTTCGCGCTCGAGCAGCGAGGGGTCGTCGTTGGCGACGTTGTTGATCCGTGTGCTGATGGGTGTCGCGTCGAGCAGATCGCCGGGGGCCGGGCGCAGCAGGGCCTGGGCTTCCTTCAGCGGGGTGGCGGGGTCGAGCCAGGTATCCCAGTCCTTCTCGTCCAGGATCACCGGCATGCGATGATGGATCGGGGCCAGCGTCTCGTTGGCTTCGCAGGTGACGACGGCGCAGGAATCGATTTCGCTGCCTTCGGCACTGGCCCAGGTTTCCCAGAGCGCGGCCATGGCGAAGGGCTGGCGTTCGCCGTTTTCGGCGCGGCGGCGGATCACATAGGGCTGCTTCGGACCTTTTCCCTCCGCCTTCCATTCATAGAAGCCGTCGGCCGGCATCAGGGCGCGGCGGTGGCGGAAGGCGCCGCGGAAGGAGGGCTTGTCGGCGATGGTTTCAGCGCGGGCGTTGATCAGCAGCGATTGCGGCATTTCCTTCGTCCAGGACGGCACGAGGCCCCAGCGGACCAGCAGGAAATGCCGCTGCGCGCCGTCGCGGAAGACGATGGGGACCGGCTGGGTCGGCGCGATGTTGTGGCGCGGCGGGAAATTCGGCTTCTCGAAATAATCGAAAAGCTGCCGCATCGCCTCGGGATTGGTGGTGATCATGTAGCGTCCGCACATGTATCAAGGATAGCACAGACAGGACAAGCGCGGTTGTTACGTTGTATCATTTCCCTCAACCAGGGAGACGACATGGCGGCGCGCGCGGCGGTTCACGCCCATACATCGCATAATCACCGGGCCTGCATCGAGGATGCGCTGGCAACCGCGCGGGCGCTGTGCGCCGAGCGCGGGGTGCAGCTGACGCCGTTGCGCGAGAAGGTGCTGCAGATCGTCTGGAAGAGCCACAAGCCGGTCGGCGCCTATGAGGTGCTGGACGAGCTGGCGCAGACGCATAAATCGGCGCGGCCGCCCACCGTCTACCGGGCGCTCGACTTCCTGATGGCCGAGGGCCTGATCCACAAGATCGAATCGCTGAACGCCTATCTCGGCTGCATCGAGGCAGGCGCCCCGCATTCGGGCCAGTTCCTGATCTGCCGGCAATGCGGGGCGACCGAGGAAATCGTCGATGCGAAGCTCGAAGCGGCGCTGGCGGCGGCGGCCGCCCGGGCGCATTTCCGGCCCGAGCGCAAGGTGGTCGAGATTTCGGGCCTTTGCGCCCGCTGCGGAAAATAGCCTTGCGTTGAAGCTTTGCCGCCATCGTCTACACTCGCGGCCGATCCCGCCCGCGCAACCCCGGAGCACGCGCCATCATGATCCGCCGGACCCCATTCAGCGCCCTGCTGGCGCTCGCCCTTCTGACCGGCGCCGCGCCGGCGCTGGCGCAATCGGCCAAGTTCGAACCCGGCACGCGTTCCGGCCCCTTCGTCGCGACGGCGAAATCGCTGAGCGATCTGGTGGGCGACGGCTACCGCATTCGCGGCAATCTGGGCACGGCGCTGATCCTGCAGAAGGGCGCCTCGGTGTTCTCGTGCCAGATTCCGCCCGATCCCGAAAATCTCGACTTCAAGCCCTATTTCGTCTGCGCCGAACTCAACGAGTTGCCGCGCGCACCCGAAGGGCGGGCGCAACCGCCCCGATCGGGTCATTGACCGGCGCCGCGCCGGGCTTCCGTATTCGCATCGCCAAACAGGAACATCCAGAGGAGACACTTCATGGCCTACAAACCTTTCGACCTCTCGGGCAAGGTCGCGCTGATCACCGGCGGCAATGGCGGCATCGGCCTCGGCATGGCGGACGCCATCGCGCAGTCGGGCGCCGATGTGGCGATCTGGGGCACCAATGAGGAGAAGAACAAGCGCGCCGCCGCGCAGCTGGCCGCGCATGGCGTCAAGGTCCATGCGCGCAAGGTCGACGTGTCGGACGAAAGCCAAGTCGTCGACGGGATCGGCGCGACGGTGAAGGAACTCGGGCGCATCGACGCGGTGTTCGCCAATGCCGGCGTCGGCTTCGGCGCGCCATCCTTCATCGGCATGACGACCGAAACCTATCGCAAGACGCTGGCGGTCAATCTCGACGGCGTGTTCTTCACGCTGCGCGAGGCGGCGCGGCACATGGTCGATCGCGCCAAGTCGGGCGATGCCGGCGGTTCGCTGGTCGGCGTGGCCAGCCTGGCGGCGATCGAGGGCGCGGCGCGCAACGAGGCCTATGCGGCGACCAAGGGCGGCGTGATCTCGATGATCAAGAGCGTTGCGGTCGAACATGCGCGTTACGGGATGCGGGCCAACGCGATATTGCCGGGCTGGATCGCCACCGACATGACGGCGCAGGCGCAGGCCGCGCCGGCCTTCGCCGAAAAGGTCATTCCGCGCGTGCCGGCCCGGCGCTGGGGCGAGCCGGCCGATTTCGGCGGCGTCGCGGTCTACCTCACCTCGGATGCTTCGTCCTATCATTCGGGCGACACATTCGTGGTCGATGGCGGCTACGCGATCTTCTGAGGGCAGATGACCGACAAGCGGAACGGCACAGCGGGCGGCGCGACCGCCGATATCGACCGGCGCCTCATTCTGATGGCGCGCACGGTCGTCGTGCTGTTCCGCCAGTTCGAACGGATCGCGCGGGAGATGGACATCACCATTCCGCAATACCGCTTCCTGCTGTTTCTCAAGCGCGGGCCGAAGCGGGCGGGCGAGCTGGCGGTGGAAGCCGCGATCCGCAAGCCGACCGCGTCGGGCCTCATTGCCGACATGGAAAGGCGCGGGCTGATCGCACGGGCGCCCGACAAGGATGACGGGCGCAGCGTGCGGCTGACGCTGACCAGGAAGGGGCTCGCCAAGCATCGCGAATTCGAGGAGGCGCTGGCGCGCTACCTGCCCTCGCTGCTCGATGAAGGCGATGCCGAGGCCATGCTCGATGCGTTTTCGGAGCTTGCCTATATCATCGACGCCCAGCGCGACGGCGCGCCGCTGGAGGTGGAGGAGTGAGAGGGTTGTGGTTGTGGCACCCCCTCACCCTTCCCACCGACGCGGCTTCCGCCGCATCGGTGGGCCCCTTCCCTCTCCCCTGCGGGGAGAGGGAGGGAGCCGTCGTCAGACGGCGGAAGGGTGAGGGGGCGCCACAGCATGCAGAGGGGGAGATGAATCAATGAGCCTCGATCTCAATCCGGTTTCGGTGGCCGATTACCGCGCACTGGCGCGCAAGCGGCTGCCGACGCAGCTCTTCGACTATATCGATGGCGGCTCCTATGCCGAGGCGACGCTCGGCGACAATGTGGCGGCCTTCGAACGGCTGAAGCTCCGGCAGCGGGTGCTGCGCGACGTCTCGGCAATCGATACCGGCGTCGAGATCTTCGGGCAGCGCTGGACGTTGCCGGCGGCCCTCGGGCCGGTCGGTTTCGCCGGCATGTATGCGCGGCGCGGCGAGGCGCAGGCGGCAAAGGCGGCGGCCGGTTTCGGCGTGCCCTTCTCGCTCTCGACCGTCGGCATCTGTTCGATCGAGGAAGTGGCAAAGGCGAGCGCCCAGCCCTTCTGGTTCCAGCTCTATGTGATCAAGGATCGCGGCTATGCCCGCGCGCTGATGCAACGCGCGCATGAGGCGGGCTGTCCGGTGCTCGTGTTCACGGTCGATCTGGCGGTGCTGGGCTCGCGCTATCGCGACATCCGCAACGGGATGAACACGGCGATGCCGCTCGGCAAACGCCTCAAGGTGGCGCTGGATTTCGCGCGGCGGCCGGGCTGGATCCGCGACGTGGCGCTTGGCGGCAAGCCGCTCGATTTCGGAAATCTGCGCGAAGCGGTGCCCGACGCCAAGGGCTTCGGCGAATTCGGCATGTGGGTCGCGCGCAATCTCGATCCCGGCATGACCTGGAAAGACCTCGAATGGGTGCGCGCCAACTGGCCCGGCAAGATCGTCATCAAGGGGGTGATGGACCCGGAAGATGCGCGGCTGGCGATGGCCGAAGTGGCGCCGGAGGGGATCGTCGTTTCCAATCATGGCGGACGGCAACTCGACGGCGCGCCGGCGACGCTCGACGCGCTGCCGGCGATCCGCGAGGCGGTGGGCGACAAGACGACCGTGCTGCTCGATGGCGGCATCCGCAGCGGGCTCGACGTGGTCAAGGCGGTGGCGCAGGGGGCCGATGCCTGCCTCCTGGGACGCGCCTGGGCCTTTGCGCTGGCGGCGCGCGGCGAGGCGGGTGTCCGGGCGATGCTCGGCACGATGCGGCAGGAAATGCATGTCGCGATGGCGCTGACCGGACACACGAAAGTCTCGGAGATCGGACGCGAGACGATTGCGGATTAATCGCTGCGGAGGTCCGGCTGGCGGAAGGCCGGATCGACAACCGCTTCGACATCGGACGCCGTCACGCGCCGGCCCTTTCCATCGACATAAGCGACGGCTATTTTTCCACCGGCCGATTTCGAGCGCAGCGTCAGCGGCAGCTTTTTCTCACCGAGATATTTGTCGCCCCATTGCGTCATCGCCATGAAAGGCAGCGCCAGCGCCTGCCCCATTTCGGTCAGCGGATATTCGGCGCGGGCGCGCTGGCCCGCCTCCCGGTAGGTGCGGCGCTTCATGATGCCGCTTTCGACAAGACCGGCCAGCCTGTTGCTAAGCACGGTGCGTGGAATGTCGAGATCGGCCTGGAAATCGTCGAAGCGGCGGATGCCGTAAAGCGCCGAGCGCAGGATCATCAGGGTCCAGCGATCGCCGATCAGCTCGAAGCTGCGCGACAGGTTGCAGTCGGCGGCGGCGACCGGCGAACGGCGGACCGGGGGCATGTACTTCTTGTTCTTTTCCGTCATGACGCCAGCCTATCTGAGTTGCATATCCGTATCCAGCCTGTCAGGATGCCCGCATCAAAGTCCACAAACTGGATTCAGATAGAGGGGCGAAGGCGATGCGCGATCTCGAACAGGACGATCCGCTGGAGGATTTCGCGCGCCGCGCGGTCACGCTCAACGGCGTTGCGAAGCAGGTTTACGTGGCGGGCGCCGGCCCGGCCGTGATCGTGATGACCGAGATGCCCGGCATCAGCCCGCATGTGGCGCGGTTCGCGCGTTGGGTGCGCGAGGCGGGCTTCACGGTCTACATGCCGTCGCTGTTCGGCCGTGACGGCGCCGTGCCGATGGCCGATGAAGGCGCGGCGGTTTTCCAGCGTGTTTGCGTCAGCGCCGAATTTCGTGCTTTTGCCGCCAACGCATCGAGCCCGGTGACGCAATGGCTGATGGCGTTGGCGCGGCTGGCGCATGAGGAATGCGGCGGGCCCGGCGTCGGCGCGATCGGCATGTGCTTTACCGGCAATTTCGCGCTGACGATGATGCTCGAGCCCGCCGTGCTGGCGCCGGTGCTGTCGCAGCCCTCGCTGCCGCTCAACGAACCGGCGGGGCTCGAAATCGCGCCTGAGGAAATCGCGGCCGTCAGGGCGCGGCTCGACCGCGACGACCTGACCGTGCTCGCCTATCGCTTTGCCGGCGACAGTATCTGCCGGGCGGAACGGTTTGCGGCTTATGCGGAAAAGCTCGGCGACCGCTTCATCGGACGGACGCTGCCGAACGAGGCGGCGAATATGGATGTCGCGCCATTCTTCGCGAAACACGTCAACTATCCGCACAGCGTGGTGACGCAACACCTGATCGACGAGGCGGGACAGCCGACAATTGCCGCCCGCGACGAGATTTTGGCGTTCTTCGCGCGGCGGCTTGGAACGGCATGAGGCGCTAGAGGCCGAGTTCGGCGCGGGCCGCGGCTTTCAAGAGCGGAAGGCGAACCGCGATGACCTGCCAGACGATTTCGGCGTCCACGTCGCCGTAGTCGTGACGCAGGATGGAGCCGAACCTGCGCAAGTTCGGAAAATCGACTTCGGGATAGCGGCTGTCCAGCATGTCGCCGATCTTGCGTGCGGCCTCGCATATGCGTTCAAGACACCGTTCGACGGCGTCCTGCGCCAACGGACTTGCGCGAAAAGCCGCTTCGTCCATGCCCTGGACATGACCCTCGATCCGCGAGGCCTGATCGAGCATGTCGGCGATGCGCTTTTGAGGGTCGCTAGAAGACATAGATTTCGTCTTCCGCGAGATGGGACATGAGTTCCGGCTTCATGTCGGGACGGCGGCGGACGATGTCGGTTTTCATTCCGACGAGACGTTCGACCATGCCGCCGATGCCCGCAAGATCGACAATGTCGATGCGGCGCGCGGGATCGATGTCGACCACCACGTCGAGGTCGCTATCGGGACGATCCTCCATGCGGGCGACGGAGCCGAAGACGGCGAGATGGCGGACGCCACGCGCCTCAAGTTCGGGTCGCGCTTTCTGCAGTGTACGGAGTACATGGGCAAGGCGGCTCTTGTGCCGAGGGCGATCCGTCAGCACGGACTGGAGTGCCTGAAGGCTGGCGCGGAGAGGCGCGCCCCTGCCCTTCTCGAAATTCACGAGGGTCGCCCGCGAGACCCCGGCGCGGCGGGCAAGCTCGGCCTGGGTCAGGCGCAAGCGCGCGCGGGCGGCACGACAGTCGGCCGGGGTGAGGGTTTGGGCAGCGTCCATGCGTCAAGACTGTATAATATTATTCTTTTTGTCAAATATTATACATCTGGCCGTTTGTTTGTCACCCATGGGCCCCCTGAGTTCACAAACGAAGTGCAACACCAGCCTGCGCCGGAGTGACAGCTTTTCCCGGCATCGTCCGGCCTGTTGCGCGGGCGGGAGAAAGCCCTACTCCGCCCTGATGATGCGCAGGATTTCGCCGTTGGGCGCATCCGTCAGCAGGTAGAGCGCGCCGTCGGGACCTTGCCGCACGTCACGGATGCGCTTGCCGAGATCGGCGAGAAGCCTTTCCTCGCCCGTCACCCTGTCGCCGTCCAGCGTCAGGCGGTAGAGGCCGGGGCGGGCCAGGCCGCCGACGAAGAGATTGCCCGTCCAGCCGGGGATCGCGTCGGCCGTGTAGAAAGCCATGCCGGAGACGCCGATCGAGGGCGTCCAGTGATGGATCGGGTCTTCGATGCCGGGCGCCGATTTCTCGCCGGTGCCGACCGGCGTGAGATCGTAATTGACGCCGTGGGAGACCAGCGGCCAGCCATAGTTCCGGCCGGCATGCGCGATGTTCAGTTCGTCGCCGCCGCGCGGCCCGTGTTCGTTGGTCCAGAGCTGGCCGGTTTCGGGATGCAGCGCCGCGCCCTGCTGGTTGCGGTGGCCGTATGACCAGATTTCGGGCTGTGCGCCGTCCTGGCCGATGAACGGATTGTCCTCCGGTACCGAACCGTCGGGAAAGATGCGCACCACCTTGCCGAGATGGGAATCGAGCGCCTGCGCCTCTTCGCGCATGCCGACACGCGAACGCTCGCCCAGCGCGATGAAGAGATGCCCATCCTTGTCGAAGACCAGGCGCGAACCGAAATGCAGATGGCTGTCCTTTTTCGGCTGCTGGCGGAAGATCACCTCGACATCCTTCAGCTGGAACGCGCTGTCGCCTTCGAGGCGGCCACGGGCGACCGCGGTGCCGTTGAGGCGGCCCTCGCCGGCTTCGGCATAGCTCAGATAGACGAGGCGGTTTTCGGCGAAGGCCGGATCGAGGGCGACATCGAGCAGGCCGCCCTGCCCGCGCGCTTCGACTTCGGGCACGCCATAGATGGCGCCGGAGACTTCGCCGTCCGGCGTCACCACGCGCAGCAGGCCCTTGCGTTCGGTCACCAGCATGCGGCCATCGGGCAGGAAGGCGAGGCCCCAGGGATGGTGCAGGCCCGAGGCGACGGTCTCGACCCGGATGGAGGCCGCCCCGGTCGCATGGATCTGGCCGGCCTGGGCGGGGGCTGCGGCATAAAGGCTTGCGGCGAGAAGGAGGGCGGCGGCGCTGCGCATCGGTTCCGGGGTCCTTTCGGCGGATTTCGGGGCGGGTTGCCCATCAAGCTAGGGCCTCGGGCGGCGCGGACAAGCCCCGCGATGCGGGCAGGCTTCTTGACAGGGCGGGTCCCATGTTTTTTAGTTAGGTAACCGAACTAACTGACCGGGGCCACGCCCCTCCCCCGTCCCAGAGGAAATGCAATCATGACCATCCGCACGCCGCTTTGCGACCTTCTCGGCATCAAGTATCCGATCATGCTGGCCGGCATGGGCGGGGTTTCCTATGCCGAACTCGCCGCTGCCGTTTCCAATGCCGGCGGCTTCGGCACGCTGGGCATGGCCGGGCTGCAGCCGGAGCAGATCCGCGAGCAGATGAAGAAGGTGCGCGACCTCACCGACAAGCCGTTCGGCGTCGACCTGCTGGCCGCGGTGCCGGAATCGCTGGAGCGCACCGCCGATGTGATGATCGAGGAAGGCGCGACCGCCTTCATTTCGGGGCTCGGCGTCCCCAACAACATTCTCAAGAAGCTGCACGATGCCGGCATGAAGGTGATGAATGTCTGCGGCACGGTCAAACATGCGGTGTCGGGCGAACAGGCCGGGCTCGATGCGGTGATCGCGCAGGGCACCGAAGGCGGCGGACATACCGGCAAGGTCGCCGGCATGGCGCTGATCCCGCAGGTGGTCGATGCGGTCAAGAGCATTCCGGTGATCGCGGCCGGTTCGATCATCGACGGGCGCGGCCTGGCCGCGGCGCTCGCCTTCGGCGCGCAAGGCGTCTGGATGGGCACGCGCTTCATCGCCTCGAAGGAAGCGCATGCCGGCGACATGTACCGCCAGGTGATCGTCGATGCCAAGGACACCGACACGATCGTCACGCGCTGCTATTCGGGCAAGACGATGCGCGTCTTCAACAATCCTTACGTGCAGGACTGGGAGAGCCGTCCTGGCGACATCCAGCCCTTCCCGCAGCAGGCGATCCTTTCGACCAAGGCGAATGTGATGGGCGGTATCGGCGGCCAGATCGAGGGGCTGGAGCGCGACCGTTCCTGCTTTGCGATGGGTCAGGGCGCCGGCGGCATTCACGAGGTGCTGAGCGCGGCCGAGATTGTCGAGAAGACGATGGCGGAAGCCGAAGAAGTGCTGGCGCGCCTCAAGAAATTCGGCTGAGAAAAAGCGCCTTCTTCCGGGCCCGCTTCCTGCAGCGCAGCCTGCGACCCGCCCGAAAGGCGGGTCCAGGCGCCAATTCCGGCGCGGAACGGGACGTTGAATGTCCGGATTCGGGACAAAAGCGCGGGATGGATGGAAACGCGGCGCCGGCGCGGCGCTGCTGGCCATGCTGTTGACGCTGCCGCCGGCGCACGCCGCCGCGCAGACCGTGCCGGCCGAAATGTTCCGGCTGGCCGAGGTGCTGGGCGCCGTTCATCACCTGCGGACCGTTTGCGGCACCCGCGAGGGACAGCTGTGGCGCAACAAGATGATCGAGATGCTCGGCGCCACCCGCCCGACGGATATCGAACGGCAGGAGCTGATCGCGCGCTTCAACGATGCCTTTCACGGCATGCGCGGCCGCTACACGACCTGCTCGCGCACCGCCGCGGCACAATCGGACAAGCTGTTCGAGGAAGGCCAGCGCATCGCGCAGGAACTGGCCGTCAAGGGATATGGCCGCCCGGCGCGCTGAGACCGCGGTGCCTCGGCCCGATCACGCGGCCCTGTGACCCGTTGCGAGACAGCCGTTTCGGCCGCCGGCGCGGCCGTTAACCTCCGTTTCATGAATCGGGAGACTTTCGGCACAGGTATGTTACAAAGGTCAGGACATCAACCGCGTGAGGCGGGTTTGCCAGCGGTCCGAGACCGCGCGAGCCGCCGGATCGAGGATATAATGGCCGAAGATTTTCCTGGCGACGCAACCTTCCGCTCCCTCGACGAGGACGGGCATGAAAGCTCGTCGCTGTCCGAGTCCGAACAGCGCCGCGTCGCGCTGCAGCACATTCTGGATGCCTGGGACGAAGCGCTGGGCGAAGGCGTCGATGCCGACATCCTGGCGACGACGGCGATTTTCGCCGCACTGTCCGACATGGTCGAAGCCTATGGCGAGGAAGCCGTGGCCGACATGGCCGGCGGCCTGGTCGATCGGGTGCGGCAAGGCGAGTTCACGCTCAATCGCGTGATGAACTGAGTTCCGGCGAAAGCCGAAACAGAAAAGGCGGGCCATGAGGCCCGCCTTTCCGGTTTTCAGCGCCGCGTTCAGAGCATCACTTCGATCAGGCGCGGGCCCTTCTGCTTCATTGCCGATGCAAAGGCCTCGGCGAATTCTTCTGCCGTTTCGACGCGGACCGATTCGACGCCCATGCCCTGCCCCAGCTGTACCCAGTTCAGTTCCGGATTGTGCAGGTCGAGCATCGAGAGCGCCTTGGGCCCCGGATTTTCGGCACCGACGCGCATCAGTTCGATGTTGAGAATCGCATAGGAGCGGTTGGCGAAGATCACATTGGTCACGTCGAGCTTTTCGCGCGCCTGCGTCCAGAGCGCCTGCAGCGTGTACATCGCGCCGCCGTCGCCATGCAGGCAGACCGTCTTGCGATCGGGACAGGCGACCGCGGCGCCGGTCGCCAGCGGCAAGCCCTGGCCGATGGCACCGCCCGTCAGCGACAGATGATCGTGTGGCGCGGCCGTCGCGGTCGCGATTGCCGAACCGATGCCCGAGGTCGCCGCCTCGTCAGAGATGGTCGCATTGTCGGGCAGATAATGCGCGACGATCTGGCCGGCCGTGAACTGGTCGAGATTGCCTTTCGGGAGATCGGGCTTCTGCAGCGGCGCGACATTGGCCGGGTCCTTCGGCGCGCCGATCGCCGAAGCGACGGCTTCAAGCGCGGCGACGCCATCCTCATGCGGATGCGCCAGATAGAGAATGTCGGCACTGTCCGGCGTGCACCAGCTCGGCTTGCCCGGATAGGCAAAGAACGAGACCGGCGGCTTCGAACCGACCAGAATCAGCTGTTCGACATCGGCCAGCGTCTCGACCATCTGTTCGGCGAAATAGGGGATGCGCTCGATCACGACCCGGCCCGCGCCGCGCTGGAGACGCGGCGCGAAGGTGTCGCACATGATGCGTGCGCCGGAAGCGGCAGCGATGCGACCGGCAGCGATCAGGCCTTGTTCCTTCAAAGCCGCGCCGCGCACAAGGATCGCCGTCTTCCTGCCGTTCTTCAGCGCCTTCGCGGCGGCGTCGACAGCCGAGGAGGAGACAGCCGCCGGCGCGGTCAAGGGCAGCTTCGGTGCCGGATGCTCGGCTTCGAGCCATGCGGTGTCGGCCGGCAGGATCAGTGTCGCGATCTGGCCGGGCGGCTGCATTGCGGCATGGACCGCACGCGCGCCATCTGCGGCGACGGTCTTCGGGCTGGTCGATGAATGGACCCAGCCCGAGACGGGGCGCGCGAAGCCGACAATGTCGGAGGCCAGCGGCGCATCATATTGCGCGTGATAGGTTGCGTGGTCGCCGACGATGTTGACGATGGGCGTCGAGGCGCGGCGCGCATTGTGGAGATTGGCCAGACCATTGGCCAGGCCCGGCCCCAGATGGAGCAGCGTTGCCGCCGGCTTCTCTGCCATGCGGCCATAGCCGTCGGCCATGCCGGTGACGGCTCCCTCGAAGAGACCAAGGATCGCACGCATGCCCTCGACCTTGTCGAGCGCGGCCACGAAATGCATTTCCGAGGTGCCCGGATTGGAGAAACAGACCTCCACGCCCGAGTCCACCAGCGTCCGTACCAGACTTTCCGCGCCGTTCATTGACCGCTCTCCCTGAGTTCGTTTTCCTGCAATCTAGACCATCAGAGGAGATGCGTCACCGCCACGCGGATCAGCACCACGACACCGAAGATCACGATCAGCCCGCCCGAGACATGATTGACCATGCCCAGCAGGCGGTCGTTCATGCGGTGACGGAAAAGACTGACAAAACCCGAAACGCTGGCCCACCAGATCAGCGAGCCGACCGCAACCGCGACGACGACCGTCGCGGCATGGATGTAGTCGTCGCCGGCCGAGGCAAGACCTGCCACGCCGCCGAATATCGCGATGAATCCCAGCATGGTGGCCGGATTGGTGATGGTCAGCACGAATGTCGTGACGAAGACCCTGGCCATGGCCGCGGCCATGGCGGCCGAAACATTCGCGTTGCCGTCGCCGTCCGCCGGCGACGCATGCGGCTTCGAAAACCAGGTGCGCAGGCCGAGGCCGAGCAGGAAGCAGCCGCCGACGATCTGCAACAGAGTTTCGATACGGATGACGAAATCGATCGCCTGGGTGATGCCGAAAGCGGCAATGACGGCAAAGAGCGCATCGCCTGCGGCGGCCCCGCCCCCCGACAGAAAGCCGTTGACCGGGCCATAGCGCAAGGTGCGGCGAATAACGATCAGATTGACCGGACCGATGGGTGCGGCAACCGCCAGTCCGATCGCAACGCCATTCACCACCAGACCGAGATCGATCATTCCAGGTTCCGTTCTCGCGGTTCAGACAACGACAATGTCGTTGCCGGGCGGATCGGCATAGAGCTTTTCAACAAGGTCGGCACGGCGGCCAAGCGCCACCGATTGATTGATATAACCCTTGTCGGTCAGTTCGCCGGCATCGACGCTTGGCGGCTCGACCATCAGCAGCGCACGGACAACGCGCGTGCTCGATCCGGGATGACCCTTGTTGTGGGCGCGCATGCCCTCGGCCAGACGCGCCAGCACCGCCGGATGATGGACGATGTCCTCGGCCGCAAGGCTTTGATCGCCGGCGATGTTGCGGCAGGCGGGAATGTTGGGGAAGCCGAGCAGGCCGATATATTCGCGGTCGAGACCGGCAATCAGCGCATCGGACAACACGCCGTTCGAGGCGGCGACCGCATCAACGCGCAGTTTGCCGGCACTGACCCAGGTCCCGGTCGAGAGCTTGAAATCTTCCGCCACGCGGCCGTCGAAGACGAGGCCTTCGAGCGGGTTTTCCGGATTGACGAAACGCGCGCCGTCGCCGAGGCGGTAGAAGCCCTCCTCGTCATAGGCGTCGCGGGTTTTCTCCGGGTTCCTGTAATAGCCCGGCGTGATGCAGGCACCGCGGACACGCACTTCCATCTTCTGTCCAACCGGCGCCAGCTTCAGTTCGACGCCCGGCAGCGGCAGGCCCAGCAGGCCCATACGTTCGGTCGGCCAATGGACGTTGCAGATGGTGGGCGCGGTCTCGGTGGCGCCATAGCCCGAGGAAAAGGCGATGCGCTCGCCGGACGCGGCGATCGCCACGCGCTGGATACGTTCGTAGAGATCCTGGCTCAGTGCGGCGCCGCCATAGGCGAGCGTCCGCAGGCGCGAGAAGAAATTCTTCGCCAGCGCCTCGTCGCGCTCGAGTTCGTCGGCCAGCATGGTGTAGGCCGCCGGCACGTTGGAATAGGCGGTGGGCGCGATCTCCCGCAGATTCGCCACGGTTTCGGCGAAACCGCCCGGCACCGGACGGCCGCCATCGATATAGAGCGTGCCGCCCGCGACCAGCAGGTTGTTCAGGATCGCATTGCCGCCGAAGCAATGGTTCCAGGGCAGCCAGTTGAGCAGTACCGGCGGCTCGTCATCGTCCTGCTCGACGGTCACGCTGCGCGGCATCACCGAATTGACGCACATCATGCGCTGCGTCGTGATGACGGCCTTCGGCATGCCGGTGGAGCCGGAGGTGAAGAGATATTTGGCGACCATGTCGGGCGCGAGCCGCGCATAGCTCTCCTCGACGGCGGGCCCGGGCGTGGTGTCCGTCAGGTCGGCAAAGGCGGTGCCGCGCGAGGCATCGACCGTCACCAGTTCGACGCCATCGAGATTCAGTGCCGCCAGACCGCGCGCGAAGGAAGCGCTCTCCTGCATGAAGATCAGCTTCGGTTCGATCAGATCGACGACATAGCGCAGCTTCTCGAAATCGGAACTCATGGTGCTGTAGGAGGGCGAGACCGGCGCGACGGGCACGCCCGCGAGAATCGCCCCATAGGTCATCAGCGCATGTTCGATCGAATTGCCGGAAAGGATCATCACCGGCGCCTGCTGCCCGAGACCGCGATCGAGAAGCGCCTGCGCGATCGCATTGACCTTGCGATGGGCCTCGGCATAGGTCAGCAAATCCCAGTCGCCGAAACCTTCCGTCGCAGGCCGGCGCTTGCCGAGCCAGATGCGATCGGGCGCCTCGGCCGCCCATTTGCGGATCGGCTCGATCAGATTGGCAGGCGTCGGCCGCAAGGGATGCGGATTGCGCAAGACGATCGAACCATCGGGGCGGCGTTCGACCTCGACTTTCGGCTCGACATAACGGGCGTCGCGGAAGGGCGGCAGGTTGATGTCCACGTCTTCGGTTCCCGCGGCTCAGGCGTTGACGTCGACGATGACGCGGCCACGGACCTTGCCCGCGACAATGTCGTTTGCCAGATGCGGCACATCGTCGAGCTTCGCGCGGACGCTCATCGCTGCGAGCTTCTTCATGTCGAGATCGGCGGCGAGGCGCTTGTAGGCCTCAATGCGGACGGACTTCGGCGCCATCACGCTGTCGATGCCGCAGAGCGTGATGCCGCGCAGGATGAAGGGGGCAACGGAGGCCGGCAGGTCGAGGCCCTGCGCCAGACCGCAGGCGGCGACCGTCCCGCCATATTTCGTCATGGCAAGGACATTGGCCAGCGTGTGGCTGCCGACCGCGTCGACCGCGCCGGCCCAGCGCTCCTTGCCGAGCGGCTTGCCGGGCGCGGAAAGCTCGTTGCGATCGATGATCTCGGCCGCGCCGAGGCCTTTCAGATAGTCCGCCTCGGCCGCGCGGCCTGTGGAGGCAATGACGCGGTGGCCGAGTTTCGACAAGAGCGCGATCGCGACCGAGCCGACGCCGCCCGCCGCCCCCGTCACCAGCACATCGCCCTTGTCCGGCGTCACGCCGTTCTTCTCGAGCGCCAGCACGCAGAGCATGGCCGTGTATCCGGCCGTACCGATCGCCATGGCCTGTTCGTTCGAAATCGCGTCGGGCAGCTTGACCAGCCAGTCGCCCTTGACGCGCGCCTTCTGGGCGTAGCCGCCATTGTGGCCCTCGCCGACGCCGAAGCCGTTGAGGACGACGCGGTCGCCGGGCTTGAATTCCTTGTGATCCGATTTCTCGACCTTGCCGGAGAAGTCGATGCCGGGAATGAGCGGCCAGGAACGGATGATCGGCGCCCTGCCGGTCAGCGCCAGGCCGTCCTTGTAGTTGACCGTCGAATATTCGACCGCGACCGTCACATCGCCGTCCATCAGATCGGCCTCGGTGAGGGTCACGAATTCGGACTTCGGACCCTGATCGGTTTTCGATACGCGGAGGGCGCGGAACTTGTCGGTCATCTGGCGGAATCCTTCCCTGGGAAGATGCGATTTCTTGCGGGCTGATTTCTGTCGGTTTCCAGCCTCTTGCGGCGACAAACGAGCCCAAATCGGGGGCCGGGTCAAGCGCATGCCGGTCCGCTGGCACTCACCTGCCGCTGCGAGTGCCAAGCTCATGATTCCATTGAAAGAATCGGCTTGTAGCGAATTTGTCAATCTCGACGCGCGAAAATTTGCTCCCTAGGATTCCGTTGTATTGCTTCGTTATCCGGAGGTGTCGCGTGAGGCAGGTTTCCGATTTCAAGAAGTTGCTCGACGGCTATCGACTTGTGACAGCCGAAATTCTCTACCGGATGCCCGATCATCCGAAGCTGCTGCAGAGCTATATCTGGCAGGATTTCGACATGGCGCCGAAATACCCGGTGCTCGGCAAGTTCCTCGATTTCTGGAACCGCGAGCTCGACGGGCCGATCCATTCGGTCACGGTCGGGACAAGGCGGGTGATCCATCCGTCAGAATTCGTCCGCGCGGATTTCGTGGCGACGATCCACTGACCGCCGGGGCTCAGTGCCCCGGCAGATTTTCGACGAAGAGGATCGGCTCGCCCGGCGCCGAGCCCTGCAACTCATCCTCCCACATGACGCGGTGGCCACGTACCACGGTGCCAACGGGCCAGCCCTTGACCTTCATGCCGTTGTAGGGCGTCCAGCCGCATTTCGAAGCGATCCAGCTGTCTTCGATCACGCGCGTCGCACGCATGTCGACGATGGTGATGTCGGCGTCGTAGCCGACCGCAAGGCGGCCCTTGCGGGCCATGCCGAAAATGCGCTGCGGACCTGCGGAAGTGAGATCGACGAAGCGTTGCAGCGTCAGACGGCCTTCGTTGACATGGTTCAGCATCACCGGCACCAGCGTCTGCACGCCCGGCATGCCCGACGGCGATTTCGGATAGGTCTGTTCCTTTTCCTCGATCGTGTGCGGTGCGTGATCCGAACCCAGTACATCGACGATGCCGGCGGCGAGGCCGGCCCAGAGCCCGTCGCGATGTTCGTGACCGCGGATCGGCGGGTTCATCTGCGCCAGTGTGCCGAGCGACTCGTAGCATTCGGGCGCTGCCAGCGTCAGGTGCTGCGGCGTCACTTCCACCGTCGCAATGTCCTTGTGTGCGCCCAGGACCGGCATTTCGTCGGCGGTCGAGACATGCAGCACATGAATGCGCTTGCCGGCCTCGCGCGCCAGACGCAGCAGACGGGTGGTACAGAGTACGGCGGCTTCGGCATCGCGCCAGACATGATGCGTATCGACATGGCCCAGCAGGGCCAGATCGCGGCGCTCGCGCAGACGAAACTCGTCTTCCGAATGAACGGCAGCGCGGCGGCGGATCGCCTTCAGCACGCGCAGCACATCCTCGTCCTTCTCGACCAGCAGGGTGCCGGTGGAAGAACCCATGAAGATCTTGATGCCGCAGCAGCCGGGTTCGCGCTCGATGTCGGCGAGGATGTCGACATTCTCCGTCGTCGCGCCGCCGTAAAAGGCGAAGTCGCAATACATGCGGTGGCGGGCGCGGGCGACCTTGTCGGCCAGCGCATCGGGCGTCGTCGTCGGCGGTCTGGTGTTGGGCATTTCGAAGACGGCGGTGACGCCACCCAGCGCCGCGGCGCGGCCGCCGGATTCGAGGTCTTCCTTGTGTTCGTTGCCGGGCTCGCGCAGGTGAACCTGGCTGTCGATGACGCCGGGCAGCAGATGAAGCCCCGTCACATCGACCGTTTCGGCCGCAGCGATGCGCGACAGATCGCCAATGGCGGCGATGCGGCCGTCGCGGATGGCAATATCGGCGCGACCGGTTCCGTCATGGTTCACGACCGTGCCGCCGCGGAAAACGAGATCACATGTCTGGCTCACACCGGGCTCCGCTCGGACTGGGGAGCAATATTGTCGCCGCTCCCGGCCGTTCGCGCCAGCAGATCCGTGGCGGCCTTTTCGACCGTTTCGACGGTCAGTTCGAGCATGTAGTTGCGGCCGCTCGACAGATAATTCTCGCCTTCCTCGGCGACCAGCTGTTCCAGCGAACGGGGCACCCGCACCGTGACCGATTTCGGGCCCCAGGGCGCATAGATCGCATCGGCGGTCGGGCCGAACAGCCCGATGGTGGGCGCGCCGGCCGCGGCGGCCAGATGCATCAATCCCGAATCATTGCCGACATAGAGACGGACCCGCTCCAGACAGGCCGCGGTTTCGTCGATTGCGGCGCCGACGAGATCGATCCGGCGCTCGGGCGGCACGGCGTCGAAGAGCGGCTGGCAGATGTCGCGCTCGCCCGGACCGCCGGACACCAGCAGATGCGCGCCCGCCATCGGCGCACCCGGCGCGGTCAGACGGCGCGCCAGCTCGGCAAAACGCTCCATCGGCCACATCTTGTAGGGCCAGGCGGCCGTGGGGCCGATCGCCAGCACGGTCAGGCCGTCGGGGATCAGGACACGGGCGCGGGTGCGGTTGATCGCACCCGGCCAGACGCGCGGATCGGGCGGCGGATCGAAATCCGCGACGGTCGCATTGTGCGCGACACGATGCAGCCGGTGATCGGGCTTCAGGATGTGACGCTTTCCGGTCCAGAGCAGCCAGGCCGTTGCCGAGCCGCGCAGATCGACCACCACATCCCAGCGCCGCAGCATGACGGCGGCCAGCAGCTTGCGCCAATGGCCGGCGCGCGGCGCCTTTTTCATCTCGATGATTCGGGTAACACCCGGCGCGTGGCGGAAGACCGGCGTCGCCAGCGGGCCGCAGGCGACCCAGAATTCGGCGCCCGGATGGCGCTCGGCCAGGCCGGCCAGAATGCCGGTCGACAAAACCGCGTCGCCGAGGCGATTTGAGGTGATGAAGAGAATACGCATCGCGCTCCGCCGGGCCCCACGTCTCCGCGGGTTATAGGTGCCCGGGCCGTGAAAGCCAAGCCGGACGCTTGCCGGCGCCGGGCCGCAGGCCTACATCTGGTGGCACCATGAACCGGGGCCAGAAACCATGAACGGGGTCAAGACCTGTGCGCTCAGCGAGCGCGGGGTGCTGCGGGTGGGCGGGCCGGATGCCCGGAGCTTCCTGCAGGGGCTCGTCACCAACAATATCGACCTGGCACAGCAAGACCGCGCGGTCTATGCCGCGCTGCTGACGCCGCAGGGCAAATTCCTGTTCGATTTCTTCATATCGGCCGATCCTGCCGACAACGCGGCCCTGTTGCTCGATTGCGACGGCGCCCGGATGGCCGATCTCGTCAAACGCCTGACCATGTACAAGCTGCGGGCCAAGGTCGAAATCGAGGATATCAGCGCGACGCAGGGCGTGGCCGTCTCCTGGCACGCGGACGGCGCGGCAGTGGCGGCGACGGTCACGCAGCGCGCCGACCCGCGCCTTGCCGCGATGGGCGCCCGTGCGATCCTGCCGCGGAACCGGCTTTCGGCAATTGACGGCAAGGCGGCCGAATGGCACCGGCACCGGATCGGCCTCGGCGTCGGCGACGCGGCCGCGGATTTCGAACCCGACCGGAGCTTTCCCCTGGAGGTCAATCTCGATCTTCTCAATGGCATCGATTTCCACAAGGGTTGCTTTGTCGGACAGGAAGTGACGTCGCGCACCAAACGGCGCGGCAGCGTGCGCAAGCGGCTGGTGCCCTGCAATGTCGAAGGTGACCTGCCGCCGCCCGGCACGCCGATCAAGGCGATCATGCGCGAGGTGGGCATGGTCTTTTCAGGCGACAGGGAGACGGCGCGTGTGCTGGCGCTGCTGCGGCTCGACCTGATCAAGGATGCCACGCTCGAAGCGGGCCCTTCGGGCCTCGTGCCCGACATTCCCGGCTGGATGCGCGCCGAGGTGCCGGCAGAAGGACAGGACGATGACGGCTGAAGCGAAGCGCTGCCCCTGGCCGGGCGAAGACCCGTTCTATGTCGCCTATCACGACGAGGAATGGGGCGTGCCCGAATATGACGACCGGGCGCTGTTCGAGAAGCTGGTGCTGGACGGCTTTCAGGCCGGGCTTTCCTGGATCACGATCCTCAGAAAGCGCGAGAGCTTCCGCGCGGCCTTCGACGGCTTCGAACCGGAGCGTATCGTCCGCTACAGGCCCGCGAAGATCGAGAAACTTCTCCAGAATCCCGGCATCATCCGGCATCGCGGCAAGATCGAGGCGACGATCGGCAATGCGCGCGCCTGGCTCGACATCATGGAGGAGGATGGCGGCTTCTCGGGTTTCCTGTGGGACATCGCCGGCGGCGTACCGAAACAGAACAAATGGAAACGCATCGGCGACGTTCCGGCCGAAACGCCGATGAGCGTCGCGATGTCGAAGGCGCTCAAGGCACGCGGCTTCAAGTTCTGCGGGCCGACGATCGTCTATGCTTTCGCGCAGGCGGTCGGCATGGTCAACGATCATCTCGTCACCTGTCCGCGACATGCCGCATGCGCGACACTGGCACACGCGCCGAAAAGATAATTCAACACCGTTACGCGCATTCATCCCGACACGAACAATGTTCCGCCACATTGTCGGCACATGCGAGCCATGTTGCGCGCCTAGCCTCCGCTTCGATTGATTCAGCGGAGGGAAATCAACATGTTCAAGCGCCCCAAGGGTGTGTCCGACCCCGACCCGGAGGCGCAAGGCAGCGCCACCCGTTCCAGCAACAATTCAGCAAGCTCACACCGTTCCGCCATTGCCGATGACGACGGCAAGAGCGGAACGCGTGTCGTGACACCATCCTACCAAGCAAGGAAACCAGCCGTGCGCCAGCTCCAGACATCCGGACCGCAGTCCGCTTCGCCATCCACCGCCGCCGCCAATCTCCATGTCGGCCGCGGGCTCAAGCTTGAAGGCAAGATCCAGTCCTGCGATGCGCTGGTGATCGAGGGCGATGTGCAGGCGACGATCGAAAGCGGCACGCTGACCATCACCGAGACCGGCGAGGTGCGCGGCGACGCGACGGTGGACGAGGCCGAAATCAACGGCAAGTTCGACGGCACGCTGGTGGTCCGCAAATGCCTGACCATCAACGCGACCGGCCGCATTACCGGCACGGTTCGTTATGGCGAGTTGCGCGTCGAACAGGGTGGCCAGGTCAGCGGCGAAATCCAGGCCGAAGACGCCAAGCAGGCGGCGCGCCCGGCCCTGAAGCCGGCCGACAATGGCGAGAACAAGTCCGACGGCAAGATCGAGAGCAGCAGCCCGCGCTCGAGCTCGATGGCCTGACGCCGGTCAGGGCACCAGCCATTCGGCCGCCACGCCGTCCGCCCGCCAGCGGATGCGTGCGCGGCGATGGCCGCTGCGGCTCAGCACCACCAGATCGGCTTCGTCGAAGGCGAAACGGATCACCGCGAAATTGGCACGGCCCTCCTCGAGTCTTTCGGGCGCAGGGATGATGCCTTCGACCTCGGCCGGCAGGCCGGATGTCGGGGCCGGGCTCGGCGTGCCGGGCGCCGCGACGGCCAGATAGGCGCGCCGGGAGGGCAGTCCGGCGGCCGCCCATGCCGCTGCGGCCGCCGCCCCCGTCAGCGGCACGGCGCGGCCGGTCAGGCGCAGTTGCACATCGCGCCGCGGATCGTAAAAAAGCATCGCGGCGCGCAGCTCGCGCTCCAGCTCGGCCACCTTGGCCGACCGCGCATCGGTGAACAGCTCCAGAACGCGCTCCGTCTCGTCGAAATTGCGCAGAATCACCGTTCTGGCCGCCGGCGCACCATCCAGGGCGACGGTGGCCAGCACCGGTTTACGCAGCGGCGAGCCTGCATTTGCCGCGCCATCGGCCAGCAGGTCAACGGCCAGCACCATCATGTCGTCGAGCGTCAGGGCCTGCAGCGCCGCGCCCTCAAAGGGCAGAAGGGCCGCCTGCGCCGGGGCCTGGTCGTCAGCCATATCGGTCTCCAATCCGTTCAATCGGGCGCTCGGCAGTAGAAACGCCGGACAGCCTGCTCTAATTTAACCCGGCGGCAGGGGGAAGGCCGCATGCTTCTTCGGAACACGATTGTCCGAGATGCCCAGTGCAAGAAACATCCCGGAATGCGGGCCGGAAAACAGATCAAGAAGAATCGGGTGGACATTGACCAAAGTCGTCATCAGCGGGACCGGCGTTTTCACTCCGTCCCAATCCGTCAGCAACGCTGAGCTCGTCGAAACATTCAACACCTTCGTGCGCCGTCACAACGAGCGGAACGCCGATGCGATCGCGCGGGGGGAGATCGAGCCGCTGGCGGAATCGAGCGTCGAGTTCATCGTCAAGGCGTCGGGCATCGAGTCGCGCTATGTGATGGACAAGTCGGGCATTGTCGATCCGGAGATCATGGCGCCGCGGCTGCGGCAGCGTTCCAACGACGAGCCCTCGATCCTTGCCGAGATGGCCGTCGATGCGGCGAACAAGGCAATGAAGCGCGCCAACAAGACGGCGGCCGATATCGACGCGGTGATCGTCGCCTGCTCCAATCTCGAACGCCCCTACCCGGCCATTGCCGTCGAGGTCCAGGACCTGCTCGGGATCGAGGGCTTCGGCTTCGACATGAACGTCGCCTGTTCGTCGGCCACATTCGGCATCCAGGCTGCCTATGACATGCTGCGCTCGGGTTCGGTCGATTGCGTATTGATCGTCGATCCCGAGATCTGCTCGGGCCATCTCAATTTCCGCGACCGCGACAGTCATTTCATCTTCGGCGACGTCTGCACGGCGATCATTCTCGAACGCGAGGAAACCTGCACGGCCGCGGGCGCGTGGGAAATCATCGGCACGCGGCTGCTGACCAGGTTCTCCAACAACATCCGCAACAATTTCGGCTTCCTCAACCGCGCGACACCGGAAGGCGTCGGCGCGAAGGACAAGCTCTTCGTGCAGGAGGGCCGCAAGGTCTTCAAGGAAGTGGTGCCGATGGTGTCGGCCCTCATCCTGGAGCACATGGCCGATGCCGGGCTCGACCCGAAGGACCTGAAGCGCATGTGGCTGCATCAGGCCAACAAGAACATGAACGACATGATCGGCCGCAAGGTGCTGGGCCGCGACCCGGAACCGGGCGAGCAGCCCAACATCCTGCAGGAATATGCCAATACGAGTTCGGCAGGCTCGATCATCGCTTTCAACAAGTTCAGCGAGGATCTGAAGCCCGGCGATCTCGGTCTGATCTGCAGCTTCGGTGCCGGCTATTCCGCCGGCAACGTCCTGGTGCGCAAGCGCGCGTGAGGCTCAGGCCTTCAGCGGCTCGACGGTGACGATGCGGAAGGTCTGCATCTCGCCGTCCTGCTCGGTGACGGAGAGATATTCGCCCGATTTGAATTCGTGGCGGTCGAGCTTGAAGAAGGGTTCGTCCGCCTCCGGCGTCGAGAGGTCGTAGTCGATCGCCCAGCCGCGGCCGATATGACGCAACTGACCCTTCTGATCGGGCTCGCCCTGCCAGAAGCGGCGTACGACGCATTCCTTCGCATGCGCCTTCCAGGCATCCGGATCGAGCTTCATCGATGCATCGAGCGGCACGACAAGGTCGTAACCATGCGCCGGCGAGCCGTTGGGATATTCTTCGTTGCGGGCGAGAGTCATGTGGACGCGATAAAGGGTCATGGGGCTTCCGTTTTTCTTTCCTGCGTTCCGGCGATGCGCGTCAATGCGCCATCAGCACGGGGATGGTGGCGTGCGAGCGGATGTGTTGCGTCACACCGCCGATGATGAATTCAAGCAGACGGCTGTGACTATAGCCACCCATCACCAGAAGATCGGTCTTTGATTTTTCGGCGGTTTCGAGCAGAACCTCGCCGGCCGCGCGCCCCTGCGCATCGACCAGGTGCACATCCGCCACCACGCCATGCAGCGCCAGGTAGTCGGCCAGCGTCGAGCCGGGGCCCGGATCGAGCTCCTTGCTGCCGACGCAAAGAATCGTCACCTTGCGCGCCTTTTCGAGGAAGGGGATGGCTGCCGTCACCGCCCGTGCGGCCTCGGCGCTCTCGTCCCAGGCAATGGCCACGGCGCCGCCGACCGGTGCGTGGGTTGCCTTCGGCGCGATCAGCACAGGACGGCCCGCACTCATCATCGCCGCTTCCAGTGCGGTGCCGCCGGCAATGCCGGTGGCACTTTCGCCGAAGACAATCAGGTCGGACAACCGGCTGTGTGCGGCGACAACCTCGTCGCGGCGGCCGGTGACATCGAGGAAACGAACCGAGGGCAGCGGCGGCTCTGCACCCTTGCCGACCAGCGGAAAGCCCGCCTTCGCCGCCGCGTCTGTCAGCATCTGGCGAACACGGGCCGAGGCTTCGTCGGCACCCTCGCGCGCAGCCTGCAGCAGATCCTCGATCACCTGACCCGATACGCCGTCGCCGAGATAGGGCAGGGCTTCGGTCGGATCCGGCCGCGCGAACAGCGCGACGATCTGCGCGCTGAAGGCGCCCGCCATCGAAAGTGCCGTGCCGAGCACCTCATTGTCCGACGGCCGGCCGGCAAGCGGCACCAGAATTTTCTTCACGGACATGATCAGTCTCCCTGTTTCGCGGGTGAAGATGCGGGGCGCGGCTCACGCTCGGCACCGAGAAGAAGCATTGGACAACCGGCGGCTGCCGAAAGACGTGCCGCATCCTCATCGTCGCCCAGCCATGCCGCATTTACAATCAGCAGGCCGATGCCGGCAGCCTTTGCCGCGGCCGCAATGTCGGCCGGACTGCGTCCCCGTGCATCAAGGCGGCGGAACGGCACGCCGATGCGGGCGGCCAGCGTTTCGGCAAAGGCGGTGCAGCTCTCGCCGGGGCTCGTGCCCTCATCCACTGAAGCGATGCAGCGGCGGGCGATGCCTGCCGGCGCGGAAGCAGCCGCGAAGGCGCCCTTCAGGCCGACCCCGCGCGCGACCAGCAGGACATCGGCATGCGCATCCAGCGTCGCGGCGCGCACGGTGCGGCCGACCTCCCCCGATGGGGCCGAGGCCGAACGGATCACAAGCGTATCGTCTGCCCTTGCGCCGGCAGCGATCGAGGAGAGCGGCCGGCCACGCCTCACATCGAAACTCCAGTCGACATGGGCCTCCGCGGCAACACGGGCCAGCACGCGGCGCGCGCTCTCGGCCTGGGCGCGCATGGCGCGCAGCATCCGTTCGGGATCGAGTTCACGCACCTGACCCGAAAACGAAACCTCGCGCGCAAAAGGCAGGCTCGAAAGTGCCAGCAGATTTTCGTCCTCGACGAAAATGCCCTTGAGACGCGCATCCATGGAGGCCGCCAACCGTGCGGCCAGCGACAAGGCATCGCGGGTCAGGAACGACGTATCGAGCCCTATGACAACGCGCGTTTCGGCCGCACCTTCCATCTGTGCCAGCGCGCTTGCTTGATTTTGCTCGCGGGCGGCCATCATGCCCCCCTCTTGCCATTGTCGTCGGATCGCTGGGCGAAACGGCGTTGATTGTCGGCAAAGGCCGCCAATCGGTCTTCGGTGCGAGCATAGATGGTGCCCGGCGGAAAGTGCCCGTCCGGACCGCGCACACCGGCCGGCGCCCCCATCAGCAACTCGACTCCCTCTTCCACATGCTCGATGGGATAGATTGCGAACATGCCGCGCTCCACCGCATCCACGACGTCCTGCCGGACCATCAGGTGCTTCACATTGGCGGCCGGAATCAGCACGCCCTGATCGCCGGTCAGGCCGCGGCGCATGCAGATATCGAAGAAACCTTCGATCTTGTCGTTGACGCCGCCGATCGCCTGCACTTCACCCAGCTGGTTGACCGAACCGGTGACGGCAAGACCTTGCGCTATCGGCGCCTCGGCCAGCGCAGAGATCAGCGCATAGAGTTCGGCGGACGAAGCGCTGTCGCCGTCAACACCGCCATAGGATTGTTCGAAGACGATGCTGGCGCTCATCGACAGCGGAATTTCCGGCAGGAACTGACCCGAGAGGTATCCCGACAGGATCAGAACGCCCTTGGTGTGGATCGGACCGCCCAGCGCAACCTCGCGCTCGATATCCATGACGCGGGCGCTGCCAAGACCCATCCGGACACGTGCCGTGATCCGGCTTGGACGGCCGAACGATACGCTGCCCATCGACAAAACCGAGAGCCCGTTGACCTGCCCGATACGTTCGCCCTCCGTATCGATCATGATGATGTCGCGGGTGATCATTTCGAGACTGCGTTCGCGCAGGCGATCGGCACGGCCGATCTGCGCGTCGACGGCACTGTCGACATGGGATGCCGACATCGCAATCGCGCCCTCGCTGCGAGCGATGTGGTCGGCCTCGCGCAAAAGATCGACGATGGGCCGCAAAACCGTGGTCAGCTTCTCGGCATCTTCGGCCATTCGCGCCGAACGTTCAACGACGCGGCCGACGCCCGAACGGTCGAGCGGCAACAGGTTTTCCTCGCGGCAAAAGCCCGCCAGCAAACGTGCGTAGAGCAACTCATTGTCCGGTTCACGGTCGATTTCGTCCTCGAAATCGGCGGCGACCTTGAACAGCTCACCGAAATCCGGATCGAGATTGCTCAGCATGTAATAGAGATAACGATCGCCGAGCAGCACGATCTTTATGTCGAGCGGAATCGGATCGGGCTCCAGCGTCACGGTGCTGATCAGGCTCAGATACTCGCCCGCACTTTCGATGACCACCTTGCGGCGACGGATGGCTCGCTTCAATGCTTCCCACGCCAAGGGCTCACGCAGCAGCTTCAGTGCATCGATCAGCAGGTATCCGCCATTGGCACGATGGAGAGACCCCGACTTGATCAGCATGAAATCGGTGACCAGCGCCCCCATCTGGGGCATGTGTTCGACACGGCCGAGCAGATTGGCCATGGTGGGGTGATCTTCATAGAGGATCGGCGCGCCGCCGCCGATATAGCCGCCCGCATCGGCCAGATCCTGCGCCTTGAGCGTCGCAGAGCCGTGCTGGCGGGCGCTTTCGCTGTTTTCGACCACGATGTTGACATCGTAGCGGCGAAAGGGATCGCTCGACGGCAGGCCGCCGCCCTGCCCCTGCGTCAGCGCCTGGAGGGCCAGCATTGCCTGAGGTGCCTGAGTGGACTCACCGCCGGCAAACATGCCGATATTCTCGATCAGATCGGCTTTCACTGCGTCGAGCCATTTCTTGACCGGCGCCACGCCATCAAAAAAGGTGCGAAGCTCGCGCATGGCGCGTTCGACCTCGCGCTCGGCAACCTCGCGATTGAGCGCCTGGATGCGCTGGCGGTGTTCCTTCTGCCAGCCCGGAATCTGCTCGACGGTGTCGGCGAGCTCCTTCTGGAGGGACTGGATCACGCCCTCAATACGCTTGCGCTCGTCCTCAGGCAGCTTGTTGAACTCATCCGGCTTCAGCACATTGCCGTCATGCACCGGTGCCAGCGCAAAACCGGCCGGCGTCCGCAGGAGCGCAATCTCCTCCGCTTCCGCGTGGGTTCGCAGATCCTCGAAAGCCCGCTCCTGCTGTTCCTGATACTCTTCATCGATCGACTGGCGACGGTTCTGATATTCCTCGCTTTCGATGATCGCCGGCATGGTTGCCTTGAGATCGTCGACGAGGTGGGCCATGCCCTCCTTCAGCGTCCGCCCGGTGCCGGCGCCGAGTTCCAGCGCTACCGGTTTGTGCGCCGTGTCGAAATTGTTGACATAGACCCAGTCGGATGGCGCACGCTGACGCAGCGCCACACCAGACAGAAAGCGCAAGACGGCCTCGTGCTTGCCGGCGCCGTCGGGGCCGAGTACGAAGAGATTGTAGCCCTGCCGGCGGATGCTCGCGCCGAAGCGCAGCGCTTCCAGCACGCGCTCCTGGCCGACAAGGCCGCCGTGATCCTCCAGCTCGGCCGTGGTCGCAAAGTCAAACTGGGCGAGATCGCAGGCGCGATAGAGGAGGTCCGCCGGGACGGGATCGACTGCCATACTTCTGTCTTCTTCCCTGCCGCGTCTTTTGTCGCCGCGCGGCGCTCTTTCAGCATATCCGCAGTTGGATCATGGACAAAGCCCCACGCGGTACAAGCTTGCATCACCGAAGTCGGGTGCGGCAGATGCGCCCGTTCCCGGCCTAGCGGATGTCGACAAGCCGGGCGGCGCGCCCTAAGTTTCGCCTCCCCAATCCCAATGCGAGGCCGTCATGGCGATGCCGAGAACCCGTTCCGGAAAGGCCGGCCCCCGCAATACGCCGCGCGCATGGCAAAGGATGCTCAGCGGGCGCCGGCTCGACCTGCTCGATCCTTCGCCGCTCGATGTCGAGATCGAGGATATCGCGCACGGACTGGCGCGCGTTGCCCGCTGGAACGGGCAGACCGGCGGCGACCATGCATTTACGGTCGCCGAGCATTGCGTGCTGGTGGACGACATCTGCGCCCGCTTCCGGCCCGGCTGGCCGGCAAAGTGGCGCCTCGCGGCGTTGCTGCATGACGCGCCGGAATATGTAATCGGCGACATGATCAGTCCGTTCAAGGCCGCGCTCGGCATCGACTACAAGGCGTTCGAGCATCGCCTTGCGGCTGCGATTCACATGCGTTTCGGCCTGCCGAAAGAACTACCGCAAAATGTCGAGGAATTGATCAAGCGCGCCGACGGAGCATCGGCCTTTCTCGAGGCGACCCAGATTGCCGGCTTTTCGGACGAGGAGGCTGCGCAGATTTTCGGGCGGCCGCGCGGCTTGACCCCGATCCCGATCATCCCCCTGCCGACGCGCAAGGCGCAGGCCCGGTTCATGGCCCGGTTTCGCCAGCTGACAGATGGCGATTGAACGCCTAAACGCCTGCGCTGCCTCGATTTCGGGCCGACTTTGCACAAAATTGTGTTATTCAGGACGCATGATCGATTCAGGCCTTTTTCGTCAGCGGACACGCCAGCGATGATCTATGTCAGTCCCCTCAGCGCCGTCGCGGATGCGATCGAATCCGTGCGGCCCTCGCATCTTGTCAGCCTGCTCGATCCCGAAACCATGATCGGCACACCGCGCGGCATCGAACCTGCGCGACATCTGCGCCTCGGCGTCAACGACATCGCCGCGCCGCTTGACGATCTCGTTCCACCGGGCATCGCGCATGTTTCGGCCCTGATCGAATTCGTGCGCGGCTGGGACCAGCAGAATCCGCTTCTGGTTCATTGCTGGGCCGGGATCAGCCGGTCGTCGGCAGCGGCCTTCATTGCGCTCTGCACGCTCAATGAAGATCATCCTGAAGCCGATCTGGCCCGGCTGGTTCGCGCGCGCGGCGCACATGCGCATCCCAACCGGCTGATGGTTCAAGTCGCCGATGAATTGCTGGCGCGGCAGGGGCGGATGTCGGCGGCGGTCGAGGCGTTGGGGCCGGGACGTGCCGTCTGGGAAGGCGAGATATTCTCAGTGCCAATTCGTCCGTATACGGATTGATGGACCGGGACATGGCAAGAGTACCGGGAACAGGGTCCTCCCAATCTGGCGCCGAGGCCGAGATGCGCGCCGACAAGGCGGTGGTGATCGGCCTCAATGCGGCCATCGTCACCGTGTCGGACGATCATCCGAAAATTCTTGTTGTGCCGCACGAGGAAACCGATGGGGCCAGCGGCTGGGACGCCCTGCCCTTCGGGCCGTTCAGTCCGATGCGGCACCGTACGCTCGAGATCGGCCTGCGGTCCTGGGTGCAAGAGCAAACGCAGCTTGAACTCGGTTATGTCGAACAGCTCTACACGTTCGGCGACCGGGGACGTCACTCGCTCGACACCGATATGTCCGGAGAACATGTCGTCTCGGTCGGTTATCTCGCTCTGACGCGCGGATATGACGAAACACTAAAGGGCGCGGCGTGGCGCGACTGGTATCAGTATTTCCCCTGGGAGGACTGGCGCGAGGGCAAACCGCCGATCATCGATCAGGCGATCGTGCCGCTCCTGCGCGAATGGGCAGGACGGCAATCGGAGGCACCGCCGGAAGAGCTTGCCCGCGGCAAGCGCCGTGACCGCATGCGACTCTGTTTCGGCGTGGATGGCGTTGCCTGGGACGATGAAAAGACGCTTGAACGTTATGAGCTTCTCTACAGCGCCGGGTTGCTGCAGGAAGCCGCGCGCGACGGCCGTCCCAATGCGCGCGGCTTGACGGGCAAACATGCGCCCAATCTCGGGCGCCCGATGCAGTTCGACCACCGGCGCATTCTCGCCACCGCCATGGGCCGGCTGCGCGCCAAGACCAAATACCGGCCGGTGGCATTCGAACTGATGCCGCCAAGCTTCACGCTTTACGAATTGCAGAAGACGGTCGAGGCGCTGCTCGGCCTGCATGTCCACAAGCAGAATTTTCGTCGTCTGGTCGAGAATGCCGGCCTTGTGGAGCGCACCGGGCGCATGTCGACGCGAACCGGGGGACGGCCGGCCGAGCAGTTTCGCTTCCGCCGCGAGGTGCTCAATGAGCGCCCTGCGCCGGGCCTCAAGCTCGCCCCGTCGCGGAGCCGGGCGAACAGCTGAAGCGTGGCCCCGGACCACCGATCTCCTCTTTCCGATTGAAATCGCAGGCTTCGGCACCATTATAAATGGCTGTTGACGTATCTAATGCTCAGTCGTAGCATAACCTCGATTGAGGGCCCGGCATCCCTTCAGACGAGAAGATGGAAGCCGGTGTTTTTGGTACCCAATATATGCTCATTATGAGTATATATTGCAGCAGGATGGAGGCCGACATGGCCCTTGCAGGCGACATCAGGAAGTCGGGCGCGAGCCGGACAGCGGCACACGGTTTCAAGCCGCTTGAGATGCCCGAACTCGAGTACACGCCGGGCCTGGCCAAGGAAATGGCGCCGCTCTACGAGAAGGTGAAGAACGTCATTCCGTCGATCGAATGGCCCTTCTTCGCGCCCTATATCCACGCCATCAACAGGCTCAAGAAGGAACGGAATGCGGTTGTTCTGGCGCATAACTATCAGACCCCCGAAATCTTCCACTGCGTCTCCGACATCGCCGGCGACAGCCTGCAACTTGCCAAGGAAGCGGCCAAGGTCGATGCCGATGTGATCGTGCAGTGCGGCGTGCACTTCATGGCCGAGACCTCGAAGCTGCTCAATCCTGAAAAGACGGTTCTCATTCCCGATTCCAGAGCCGGTTGCTCGCTGGCCGATTCGATTACCGGTGCCGATGTCCGGCTTCTGCGCGAAACCTATCCGGGCGTACCGATCGTCACCTATGTCAACACCTCGGCCGAGGTGAAGGCCGAAAGCGACATCTGCTGCACCTCCTCCAACGCGCTGAAGATCGTCGAAAGCTTCGGCACCGACCGGGTGCTCTGCATCCCCGACGAGTTTCTGGCCATGAACATCGCGAAGCAGACCAAGGTCAAGGTGCTGACCTGGAAGGGTCATTGCGAGGTGCATGAACGCTTCACAGCGGAGGAGCTGCGTCAGTATCGCCGCGACGATCCCAACGTGGTCATCATTGCGCATCCCGAATGCCCGCCCGACGTGGTCGAGGAGGCCGATTTTTCCGGCTCGACCTCCGGCATGATCAACTGGGTCAAGGAACACCAGCCGAAGCGCGTCGTCATGGTGACGGAATGCTCGATGAGCGACAATGTCGCCGTCGAGAATCCAAATGTCGAATTCGTCCGGCCCTGCAATCTCTGCCCGCATATGAAGCGGATCACGCTCCCGAAGATTCTCGAGAGCCTTGTCTATATGCGTGAGGAAGTGACGGTCGATCCGTCGGTCGCGGCGCGGGCGCGCCTTGCGGTCGAGCGGATGATCAATCTCGGCAACTGATCCTTTCGGGAGCGCCCATATGGCTCACGGCAACATTGTCGATGCGGGTGACGTCCTGATCGTCGGGGCGGGGCTTGCGGGTCTGTTCACGGCATTGAAACTCGCACCCCGTCCGGTGACGGTGCTGGCAGGCGCACCGATCGGCGACGGCGCCTCGAGCGCTTGGGCGCAGGGTGGAATCGCGGCTGCCATCGAACCGGGCGATACACCGGAATCCCATGCCGCCGACACGATCACGGCCGGGGCCGGCACCGTCGATGAAGAGGCCGCCCTATCGATCGCGCGCGAAGCGGCCATCCGCATCGAGGATCTGCTCCGGCTCGGCGTCCCTTTCGACCGCGATCTCGAAGGGCATCTGGCGGTCGGCCGCGAGGCCGCACACAGTCACCGCCGCATCGTGCATGTGAAGGGTGACCAGGCCGGCAAGGCGATCATGCAGGCGCTGGTCGCCGCAGTGCGCGCAGCACCCTCGATCCGCGTGATGGAAGGCCTGTCGGCCTATGAGCTTGCCATCGAGGACGGTCGCGCCGTCGGCGTTTTTGCGCGCCCCGCGCATGCGGCGGTTGCACCGCAGCCGCTGCTGATCAAGGCACGCGCGCTGGTGCTGGCATCGGGCGGTGTCGGCCAGCTATTCGCGGTTACCACCAATCCGCTGCAGGCGCGTGGCGAAGGCGTCGCCATGGCGGCGCGCGCCGGCGCACTGATCGCCGATCCCGAATTCGTGCAGTTCCATCCGACCGCGATTGCCGGCCCGCAGGACCCCGCGCCGCTCGTCACCGAAGCCCTGCGCGGCGAAGGGGCAATCCTCGTCGATGGGACCGGCCGCCGTTTCATGCCGGCCATTCACGCCGATGCGGAACTCGGACCGCGCGACATCGTGGCGCGCGCCATCTTCCGTGAAATCGAGGCCGGCCGCGGCGCCTTCCTCGACACGCGCGCGGCACTGGGCGCGCGGTTTCCGGAAGCCTTCCCGACGGTCTACAAGAGCTGTCTTGCGCTTGGTATCGACCCGGTGCATCAGCCGATCCCGGTCGCGCCGGCCGCGCATTATCATATGGGTGGCATTCACGTCGACGCGCGCGGGCGCAGCAGCATCGAAGGCCTGTGGGCCTGTGGCGAGGTCGCTTCCACCGGCATGCATGGTGCCAACCGGCTGGCCAGCAACTCGCTGCTCGAGGCCATCGTCTTCGGGGCACGCATCGCGGCCGATATCGAGGATGCCGTGCCGGCGGGCCGGCCCGGCGATCATATTCAGCCGCCCGTTCTCGCTTCGGCGCATGCGCTGGAGGCGCCGATGGTGGCGCAGCTCCGCCGGATCATGACCGCGCATGTCGGCGTCGAGCGCAACGGCGCGGGACTGGCCGTCGCGCTTGGCGAGATTGCCCGCCTCGAACGTGCGGCCGGTCCTGCCAGTCTGTTCGGCAACATCGCGACAACCGCCAAGCTGATCGCCGCCGCCGCCTTTGCACGCGAAGAAAGCCGGGGCGGCCATTACCGCAGCGACTTCACGAGCGCCCGTGCGCCCTGGCGTCACCGCACCTTCATCACGCTCAAGGAAGCCTCGCGCATCGCCGATGCGGCGATCGCCGAGGCCCCTGCTGCCAGCGAGCTGGCCGCAAAGGCTGGCGCATGAACATTCATCTCGAACCCCTGCCCGCGCTGATGATCGAGCCTGCGGTGCGTGCGGCCCTCGTCGAGGATCTCGGCCGGGCCGGCGACATCACGACCATGGCGACGGTGCCGACCGCAGCGACGGCGCGGGTGCTGATCAATGCCCGGCAGCCCGGACGCGTGGCGGGGCTCGACTGCGCCCGCATGGCCTTTCGTCTTGTCGAACCCGCGCTCAAGGTGGCTGTGCTGAAAGGCGACGGATCGGATGTCGAGCCCGGCGAGACCATCGCCGCCATCGAAGGGCCGGCACGCGGCATCCTGACCGCCGAGCGTGTGGCGCTGAACTTCCTCGGCCACATGTCGGGCATCGCGACGGCGACGCGCGAGATCGCACGCGTCATCGAGGGGACCCGGGCGCATGTCTGCTGTACGCGCAAGACGACGCCCGGCCTGCGGATTTTCGAGAAATATGCGGTGCGGGCCGGCGGCGGCATGAACCATCGTTTCGGGCTCGACGATGCCGTGCTGATCAAGGATAACCACATCGCCATGTCGGGCGGCGTCGCCGCCGCCATCCGGCGCGCCAGGAACGCCAGCGGCCACATGGTCAAGATCGAAGTCGAGGTCGACACGCTCGACCAGCTTGACGACGCATTGGCAGAAGGCGTCGACGCAGTGCTGCTCGACAACATGACACCCGAAACCCTCGCCGAGGCGGTGCGCCGCATCGGCGGCCGCGCCATTGCGGAGGCGTCGGGCCGCGTCACGATCGAGACGGCGCCCGCCATCGCGGCGGCCGGTGTCGACCTGATCTCCTGCGGCTGGATCACGCATTCGGCTCCCTGCCTCGATATCGGCCTCGATTTCGACCGACTGACGGCCTCCTAGACCGCAGCGCCCTTTGCGGCTTCCCCGGACCCGGAAACCGGACTACGGTCCATAAAAATCCGAAATGCAAACCGGGAAACATCATGGGACAGGCGAACGGGCGGCAATGCATCTTCATCACCGGCGCGGCATCGGGCATGGGACTCGAAACGGCACGGCTTTTCCATGCGAAAGGCTGGTTCGTCGGCGGCTATGACGTCAACGGCGTCGGGCTCGTGGCACTCGAGAAGGAGCTCGGAGCGGAGAACTGCATCGTCCGCAAGCTCGATGTGACCGACAAGTCGGCCTATGACCATGCCGTCGCCACGTTCGGCGAGGCGACCGGCGGCCAGATGGACATCCTGTTCAACAATGCCGGCATCGGCAGGGGCGGTCTTTTCGAGCAGATGCCCTTCGAGGACATCATGGCCGTGGTCAACGTCAATTTCATCGGCGTGCTGAACGGCATTCACGCGGCGCTGCCGCTGCTGAAAGCGACCAGGAACGCGCTCTGCTTCACCACCTCGTCGTCCTCGGCCACCTACGGCATGCCGGGCATCGCCGTCTATTCGGCGACCAAGCATGCGGTGAAGGGGCTGACGGAGGCGCTCTCGATCGAATTCCGGCTGATCGGGGTACGCGCCGCCGACGTTCTGCCGGGATTGATCGACACGCCGATCCTGCCGCCGGGCACGGTCGAGAACGCGCCGAAGGAAGGCATGTTCCGCGCCATTCCGCCAGTCGAGGTCGCCAATGTCGTGTGGGAGGCCTATGGCTCTGACCAGCTGCACTGGTATGTGCCGCCGGAACTCGCCGAGCTCGACAAGATGGCCGGCAATGCACCTGAACTCGTGCGCGACCAGATCGCCGGTTCCGGCCCGCTGGCGCCGCTGCTCAAGGAAATGGAAGCCGCAGCGAAAGGCTGAACCTTACGAGCGCTTTTCGCGGTTTGGCTTGCTGTAGAAAATGTGACGGCCGATCTTTGCCACCTCGATCATGCTGGCCGCCCAATAGGGCTGCACATAATCGGCGTGGTAGAACATCGCCGGACCGACATCGGCATCGTCGAGACGGCCCATCGTCACATATTCCGCCGTGCGCATCGACTTGGCCCAGGCGCGGCGTTCGTTCGGCACCTTGCTGAGCGTCCGATCGCAGGTGAACGAGAACTGGCAGCCCGTGTTGCGGCTGGCGCCCTGATAGACGACGCCGCAGATGGTGTCGGGGTAGTTTTTCGAACCGACGCGGTTGAGGATCACCCGGGCCACCGCCTGCTGGCCGCGAGCCGACTCGCCGCGCGCCTCGAAATAGATGCCGATGGCCAGGCAGCGGCGCTCTTCCTCGAGCATGCGCGCCTTGACCTGCAACAGCGGCGTATCGACATCCATCGGCCGGCCATTGGCCGGCAGGATCAGGCTTGCCTGCTGGAATTCGGCATCGAGAAACGGCATCTCTTCACTGAAGGCACCGGCCAGATCGCGGCCATGGACCGGCGCGAAGGCCATCATCGGCGCATCATCGGCGCGGGCCTCGATCACGGGTGCGGGGGTGGTCATGGCGTTCAGCACGGTCGCCGATACGGCGCCCAGGCACACAACACCGAAAGCGGTGTAGGCAACCCCGGAAAAGACATGGCCCAGATCGAGCCAATCGAAGAGTCTACGCATCGTTCTCTAAACCGTCTGCTTTGTTGTTCATTCAGATCCCGGGACTGCGCCCCTCTTCGGAGGCTTCGGTCCGGTTCCGTTTCGGGAACCTTGCAAGATCCACGGACAGCACCGCTATACGTGCCAGAGCCCGATGCCGCTTCGACACCTGGGCAATTTCCTTACACACTCATCAGCCGACGGGAGTTAACACGGGCATTTCGGGGTCACAATGTCATAGTTGCCACATCGTTAGCGGAAACGCCTATGTCATTGTCAGAAAACGGGTTTTCAGGTGCGACAAATCGCACCGACGCATGCGTGCGCACATGTCCGATTCCATAATCGCGGTTAAGACAGGCATTCTAGCCGCGACTCAAAGCTTAACGAAACTGACGCAATTTCGTCACATTCGTTAATCTTCCGTACACGATTGAATCCCGAAACGGGACCGTCCGTTTACAGATCTTTCAGGCCGTGCTGCCTTCGGCGCCGGCCGTGGGGCCGGCGTGGAGAGCCGCCTGGGCGGCCGCGAGGCGGGCGATCGGCACCCGGTAGGGCGAGCAGGAGACATAGGTCAGGCCCACCTCCTCGCAAAAGCCGATCGAGGCCGGATCGCCGCCATGTTCGCCGCAGATGCCGAGCTTGATGTCGGGCCGCGCGGCGCGACCGCGCTCGGCCGCGATGCGCACCAGCTCCCCGACGCCCTCGCGGTCCAGCGAGACAAAGGGATCCTGCAGCAGAATCTTCTTGCCCAGATAGTCGTTCATGAACTGGGCGGCATCGTCGCGGCTGATACCGAAGGTGGTCTGTGTCAGATCATTGGTGCCGAAGGAAAAGAACTCGGCGGATTCGGCAATCTCGCGCGCCATCAGCGCCGCCCGCGGTAGTTCGATCATGGTGCCGACGTGATAGCGCAGGCTGACGCCCTGCTCCTTCTCGACCTCGGCCGCGACGGCAAGAATGCGCGCCTTCAGGAAGTCGAGCTCGGTCTTCATCGCGACCAGCGGAATCATGATTTCGGGGATCACCGGCGCGCCGGTTTCCTTTGCCGCCAGCAATGCGCCTTCGAAAATCGCGCGCGCCTGCATCTCGTAGATTTCCGGAAAGGAGATGCCGAGGCGGCAGCCGCGATGACCGAGCATCGGATTGGTTTCAGCCAGTTCGGCAAGACGCCGCACCAGCTTGTCGGCCGGCATGCCGGTGTCGGCCGATACCTGCGCGATCTCGGCCTCGCCTTTCGGCAGGAATTCATGCAGCGGCGGGTCGAGCAGGCGGATCGTGACCGGCAGGCCGTGCATGATCTCGAACAATTGCCGGAAATCGTCGCGCTGCATCGGCAGAATCCTGTCGAGCGGCGCGCGCCGACCCCTGGCATCGTCGGCCAGGATCATCTGGCGCACGGCGACGATGCGATCCTCGTCGAAGAACATGTGCTCGGTGCGGCACAGGCCGATCCCTTCGGCGCCGAACTTGCGCGCCGTTTCCGCGTCATGCGGCGTCTCTGCATTGGTGCGCACTTCCATGCGGCGATACTTGTCGGCCCAGCCCATCAGCGTGGCGAAATCGCCGGAGAGCTCGGGCTGCAATGTCGGGATTTCGCCCTTGAGGATCTGTCCGGTCGAACCATCGACCGTGATGATATCGCCCTTCTTCACGGTAACGCCCGCGGCGGTGAAGCTTTCCGACTTGTAGTCGATGCGGATCGTGCCGGCCCCCGACACGCAAGGCCGGCCCATGCCGCGCGCCACGACTGCGGCATGGCTCGTCATGCCGCCGCGCGTCGTCAGGATCGCGACGGCCGAATGCATGCCGTTGATGTCTTCCGGACTCGTCTCGACGCGCACCAGCACGACATTGCGGCCGATCTGACGCAGCGATGCCGCCTCCTCCGAATTGAACACGACTTCGCCCGAAGCCGCGCCGGGCGAAGCCGGCAGGCCGGTTGCCAGCACGTCGCGTGGCGCTTCCGGATCGAGTGTCGGATGCAGAAGCTGATCGAGCGAGGCGGGATCGACACGGGCAATCGCCGTCTTTTCCTCGATCAGTCCTTCGCCGACCATTTCGACAGCGATCTTCAACGCCGCCTTCGCCGTGCGCTTGCCGGCGCGGGTCTGCAGCATCCAGAGCTTGCCGTCCTGCACCGTGAACTCGACATCCTGCATGTCGGCATAATGCTTTTCGAGACGGTCGAAGACGGCGGCGAGTTCGGCAAAGGCCTTCGGCATCACCTCTTCCATCGAGGGCTTCTTGTCGTTGGCGGCGGCGCGCGCCTCTTTCGTCAGGCTTTGCGGCGTGCGGATGCCGGCCACCACATCCTCGCCCTGCGCATTGACCAGGAACTCGCCGTAATAGTCCTTGGCGCCTGTCGAGGGATTGCGCGTGAAGGCGACGCCGGTTGCCGAAGTCTCGCCCATATTGCCAAAGACCATGGCCTGGATGTTGACCGCGGTGCCCCAGCTTTCGGGAATGCCGTGCAGACGGCGATAGGTTTCGGCGCGGCGGTTGCGCCAGGAACCGAACACCGCCGAGATCGCTCCCCAGAGCTGTTCGTTGACGTCCTGCGGGAAGGGCCGCCCGAGCTCCTGCTCGACGCGCGCCTTGTAGAGCGTGACGATGCCCTTCCAGTCGTCGGCCGAAAGTTCCGTGTCGAGCGAAAATTCCTGCTCTTCCTTGAAATATTCGAGGATCTCCTCGAAATTGTGATGCTCGACGCCCAGCACCACGTCGGAATACATGGCGATGAAGCGGCGGTAGCTGTCATAGGCAAAGCGTTCGTCGCCGGAGCGCGCGGCCAGCCCCGCCGCCGTGTCGTCATTGAGGCCCAGATTCAGCACCGTGTCCATCATGCCCGGCATCGAGGCGCGGGCACCGGACCGCACCGAAACCAGCAGCGGGTTCTTCGCATCGCCGAAGGTCGCACCCATCACGCGGCCGATCTCGGCAACCGCCGCCTCGACCTGCGGCTTCAGGCTTTCCGGAAAGGCACGGTCGTTTTCATAGAAGGCGGTGCAGACTTCGGTGGTGATGGTGAAGCCCGGCGGAACCGGCAGGCCGATATTCGACATCTCGGCCAGATTGGCGCCCTTGCCGCCCAGCAGGTCGCGCAGGTTCGCGCCACCTTCCGCCTTGCCGTCGCCGAAGGAATAGACCCACTTCTTCTCTGTCATCGCACTTGCCTTTGTTGAGGCCATCGATGAGGGACTAGCCCTCGACCTTCGAGAAATCCGCGACCTCGTGCAGGGCCGCGCGAATCTGCGCCAGAAGCTTCAAACGGTTCGCGCGTGTGGCCGCGTCATCGGCGTTCACCGTGACCTTGTCGAAGAAGGAATCGACCGGTGCGCGCAATTTCGCCAGTGCCGACATGGCGGCGGCGAAATCCTCGCGCGCAATGGCATGCGTCGCCTCGGCACGGGCTTCCTCGATGCGGTCGAACAGCGCGCGCTCCTCGTCCTGCGTGAACAACGCCGGATCGGGCAGGCCGCCATAGGTCGCCTCGTCCTTCTTCTCCTCGATATTGAGGATGTTGTTGGCGCGCTTGTAGCCGGCCAGCAGGTTCGTGCCGTCCTCGGTACCGAGAAAATCCGACAGCGCCTCGACACGCTTGACGATCAGAACAAGATCGTCCTGGACCTGTCCCATCTCATTGAGCGCAAAGACCGCATCGACCAGATCGTGCCGCGCACCGCGATCACGCAGATAGACCTTCAGGCGATCGGCGAAAAAGACCAGCAGATCCGGCCCCTTCGCCTCGACCAGCGTCAGCAGATTGATGCGGATGCCGCTTTCGAGAACGATCCGGATGACCCCCAGCGCCGCGCGGCGCAGCGCAAAGGGATCCTTCGAGCCGGTCGGCTTTTCATCGATGGCCCAGAAGCCCCATAGCGTGTCGATCTTGTCGGCAAGCGCCACGACCCGGCCCAGCGGCGACGAAGGCACATTGTCGGCCGGTCCGAGCGGCGCATAATGTTCGGCAATGGCCTGCGCGATATCGTCGCCGAGGCCGTCATTGCGGGCGTAGTAGGCGCCCATCACACCCTGCAGTTCGGGAAACTCGCCGACCATGCCACTGGTCAGATCGGCCTTGGCGAGACGGCCGGCGCGTTCCGCCCTGTTCGGATCGACGCCCGGCACCAGCGTCGCCAGTTCGCGCGCGAGATCGGCAATCCGCTCGGCCTTCTGGCGCACGGTGCCAAGCCTTGCATGGAAGACAACCTCCTCCAGCTTCGGCAAGCGGCCTTCGAGCGTCTGGCGGCAATCCTGATCCCAGAGAAAACGGGCATCGGCGAAACGGGCGCGCAGCACGCGCTCATTGCCGTTGACGATGGCCCTGCCGCCGTCTTCCGCTTCGAGATTGGCGACGACGATGAAACGGTTGCTGAGATTTCCGGCCTTGTCGAGACAGGCAAAATATTTCTGGTTGGCACGCATGGTGCTGGTCAGCACTTCCTGCGGTACCGACATGAATTCATCGTCGATGCGGCCGATCAACGGCACCGGCCATTCGACCAGGCCGGCAACTTCATGGAGCAGCGCCTCGTCTTCCTTCAGCGTCAGGCCTTCGGCTTCGGCCAGCGCCTTTGCGCCCGCATGGATGAAATGCGCGCGCTTTTGCGGATCGAGCACGACCTTGGCGTCGAGCAGCTTCATTTCACAATCGGCGAAGTCCTTCACAGCGAAAGCATCGGGGGCCATGAAGCGGTGGCCGCGCGTCATGTTGCCGGATTTGATGCCGTCGATCTCGAAGGCGACCGTCTTGCCGCCGAGGATGCAGAGCACCGAATGCAAAGGCCGCACCCAGCGCAAGCTGCCGGCGCCCCAGCGCATCGATTTCGGCCAGGGGAAGGCGCGGATGACGGCGGGCACGATTTCGGCAATCAGCGCGGCGGTGTCGCGGCCCTTCTTCTCGGTAACGGCGACATAGAAGGCGCCCTTCTTGTCTTCCTGCACCGTTGCCTGATCGATGCTTGCGAGACCGGCCGCGCGCAAGAAGCCGTCGATCGCCTGTTGCGGCGCGCCGACTTTCGGGCCCTTGCGTTCCTCTTTCACATCCGGCGTCTTCTCGGGCAGGCCGTCGATCACCAGCGTCAGGCGCCGCGGCGTCGCGAAGGCGCGCGCGTTCTGTCCTTCGACACCTGCTTCCTTCAGCGCATCGGTCACGAGACGCACGAGGTCCTCCCCCGCGCGCTTCTGCATCCGCGCCGGAATTTCCTCGGAGAAGAGTTCGAGAAGAAGCTCGCTCATTCGGCGCCCCCGGCCGGCGTCTTCAGCCAGGCTTCGGCGCAGGCTTTCGCCAATGCACGGACACGGCCGATATAGGCCTGGCGCTCGGTGACCGAGATCACGCCGCGCGCATCGAGCAGGTTGAAATTATGGCTCGCCTTGATGACCTGGTCATAGGCCGGCAACGGCAGCGGCTTGTCGCGATCGAGCAGCGCGGCGCATTCCTTCTCCGCGTCCTCGAAATGGCGGAACAGCATTTCGGTGTTCGCCGCCTCGAAATTGTGCGCGGAATATTCGACCTCCGCCTGATGGAAGACGTCGCCATAGGTGACGCGGTCGGCACCCTCGGCTCCGTTGAAGTCGAGCTCATAGCCATTGTCGACGCCCTGAATATACATGGCGAGGCGTTCGAGACCGTAGGTCAGTTCGCCGGAAACGGGCGCGCAGTCGAAGCCGCCGACCTGCTGAAAATAAGTAAACTGCGACACTTCCATGCCGTCGCACCAGACTTCCCAGCCCAGTCCCCAGGCGCCGAGCGTCGGGCTTTCCCAGTCGTCCTCGACGAAGCGGATATCGTGGCTCTTCGCGTCGATGCCGAGTTCCCGGAGGCTCTCCAGATAAAGCTCCTGCAGATTGTCGGGGTTCGGCTTCAGGATCACCTGAAACTGGTAGTAATGCTGGAAACGGTTGGGGTTCTCGCCATAGCGCCCATCGGTCGGACGGCGCGAGGGCTGCACATAGGCCGCCTTCCAGGGCTTCGGTCCGAGCGCCCTCAGCGTGGTCGCCGGGTGAAACGTGCCTGCACCCATCGACATATCATAGGGCTGCAGGATCACGCAGCCCTGCCTGGCCCAGAAGGCCTGCAGCTTCAGGATCAGGGACTGGAAGGAATGGTCGGGCTTCGCCGTCATTTTGGCCTGTCGCGTGTCGCGCCTCGTGCCCCTTGCGGGCGGCGGGCGCCGCCGCTCAAAGGCGCGCGCAAGTTAGCCTTGGCCCCGGTGAGGGTCAAGCAAACGGACCGCCCGCGGCCTCAATGGACAACCGCCGGTCAAGTCACGGTAATCGCTAGAAAATCAGATGTCGCGGCGGCTGTGATCCGGGACATAGGTGCCGTCGCCCCGGTCGCGCAGCGTGCCAAGGTCGCGCGGTTCCACGCGCGTCCGCGACTGCGCGCGGGCAAAAGCCTGCCGCTGACGCTCGACCGAGCGCTGCAGCGCCCGATAGGCGGCATAGAAGGCCAGAATGAAAACGGCCGCGAAAACGATCTTGGTCATTGAATGGACCCTTTCGAATCCGCCGGGGAACGGCCCCGGCTGACAGCATTAAAGGCCAAAACGGCTCCAAAGGGAACGCCTCTCGGCCGCGGCAATCAGTCCGTCGGCCAGCCCCGCTCCCATTTCGGCGGCAAACCCGCCGCCGATGGCCGGAAAAGAGGCCCCGAGCCGGCTGGCAATGCCGCCGCCCGGCCGCCACCAGGGCACCCGCGCGACGACCAGGCGCAGTTTGACCTTGTCGCCATAGAGGTCGCGCATATGCGAGCGCAGATCGGCCAGGCCATCGACGAGGCCGCGCGACAGCGCGCCCGCGCCGGCCCAGAACTCGCCCGAAAAGATGGCCGGATCATCGGCTTTCAGGCGTTCGCCGCGCGCCTTCTTCACCAGTGCCTTGAAGTTCTCGTGAACTTCCTCCTGCAACGCCTTGAGGCGGGCCACCTCGTCGGGCTTTTCGGGCTGGAAAGGATCGAGCATCGCCTTGCTCTCGCCGGCCGTGTGCACACGGCGCTCGACGCCGAGCTTTTCGATCAGCCCGGTGAAGCCGAAGCCCGCCGAAACGACACCGATCGAACCGATGACGGAGCTTTCGTCGGCATAGATCTCGTCGGCCGCACAGGCGATCATGTAGCCACCCGACGCCGCCACATCCTCGGCGAAGGCATAGACCGGCAGACTCTTTTCTTCGGCCAGTTGCCGGATGCGCTTGTAGATCAGCGAGGATTGCACAGGCGAACCGCCGGGCGAGTTGATGACCAGCGCCACCGCCTTCGCATTCTTCATCGCGAACGCCGCCTCGAGCGCCGGCGCGACGGCCGCAAGGTTCAGGCCGCCACGGATCGGCTGACTCGGGCCGATGATGCCGGCCAGCCGCACCACGGCGACGACCGGCCGCGGCGCCCAGTCGGGCGCGACGCGTTTGCGGAGGGGAGCGGGAAGAAACGGCGCAACGAGGTTTTTCATGGTGTTCCAGATAGGGGCACTTTGCGGCAACAGCAAGGCTGTTTCAGCCTAGGCGGGCTGATCGAGGAGCAAGGCCTCACCACCGCGCAGAATCGCTTCGGCGCGCTCGGTGAAACGGCCATCGCGCCCATGCAGCACCAGGCCCGGACGGATCACGAGCGGCGCCTTCGAATCGCGCTGACCACGGACGATGATCCGCGACGCCGCCTTGCCGGCTGCGGGCCAGAGCGGGAAGATCTCGATACCACCGAGGTGCCCGGTCATGGTGGCCAGAAGTTCGGCCAGTGCATCGGCACGATGGATGAAGGTGACCGTGCCTTTGGGGCGCGCCATGGTGCAGCAGAAGCGTACCCAGTCATCGAGATCGGAGCCGAGGGTCAGATGGGCCTGTGCCTTTCCAGCATCGGGCGATGCGGGATTGCTCACGGGATCGTGATAGGGCGGGTTGGCGAAGACGTGATGCCAGCCATTGGGCTCAAGGCCCAGCGCCGCGAGGTCGCGCGGCGAGAGGCCGATATCGCCTTCGAGAATCGACACGCGCCCGGCCATGCCGTTGCGCTCGATATTTCTTCCGGCGAGTTCGACGAGTGTCGGCTGCAGCTCGAGCCCCGCAACCTCGATGCCGGGCACGCGCGCCGCAAGACAGAGGCTTGCAACGCCGACGCCGACGCCGGCTTCCAGCACGCGCTCGCCATCCCGCGCCGGCACCGAGGCTGCCAGCAGCACCGCGTCGAGCCCGGCGCGATAGCCCTTTCCGGGCTGCAGCAGTTTCAGCCGGTTGCCCAGAAAACCGTCGTCGGTGGTCGAAAGTTCGATCTCGTCTGCCGTGCTGCCGCTCATCCTTCCCGCCTTACTTCGTCGAGAATTCGCTGTGCCCTGTCGTAGTCCTCGTCGGCCACCATGATACGCTGGGGCAGGATGCCGAGCGAGCGTTGCATATGCGCATCCATGCCGAAGCTTTCGACGCCGGCCTCCGCCAGACGGTGTGTCAGATATGAAATAAGGACCTGGTCGCCGGTTCTGATCAGTTCTTTCATCTCGTCTCCGCTGCGATTTGCCTGCTTTGCGACAAATGGCCCCGGCACTTGCCGCTCCGCGGCCGTCAACCTATGCTCACCTCGGTGGCAGTATAACACATGCGGGGTCTGGAAATTCAGCCTGCGCACAGGTTTTTGAGGAGCGGATATTGGGCGTTGTTGTTCCCCTCGAGGAAGAGCGCGGGCGCGGCCAGAACGCCGTCAGGCAGCTTCAGGCGCTGGTGGCCCAGGACATGGAAGCCGTCGACGAATTCATCCGTGAGCGGATGGCCTCCGATGTACCCATGGTACCCGAGCTTGCCAGCCATCTGATCAATTCGGGCGGCAAGCGCCTGCGGCCCATGCTGACCATCGCCGCCTCCCGCATGTGCGGCTACACGGGCACCGATCACATCAAGCTGGCCGCGACCGTCGAGTTCATGCACACGGCAACGCTGCTGCATGACGACGTGGTCGACGAGAGCGACCTGCGGCGCGGCACCAAGACGGCGCGGATGCTCTGGGGCAATCAGGCCAGCGTTCTGGTCGGCGATTTCCTGCTCGGCCGCGCCTTCAAACTGATGGTCGAGACGAAATCGCTCCGGGCGCTCGAAATCCTTTCCAACGCAGCCTCGGTGATTGCCGAAGGCGAGGTCATGCAGCTTGCTGCCGCCAAGGACACCGGCACCACGGAAGACGCCTATCTGCGGGTCATCCAGGCCAAGACCGCCGCGTTATTCGCCGCGGCCACCGAAATCGGTGCGGTCATTGCCGGTCAGAACGGAAACGAAGCGGCGGCGCTCGAATCCTACGGCCGCAATCTCGGCATCGCCTTCCAGCTGGTCGACGATGCGCTCGACTATGGCGGCCGCGCAGCCGCGCTCGGCAAGAATGTCGGCGACGATTTCCGCGAGGGCAAGATCACCCTCCCCGTCGTTCTGGCCTATCGCCGCGGTTCGGCCGAGGAGCGCGGCTTCTGGCAGCGCACGCTGCAGAATGGCGAACGCAGCGACGGCGATCTCGAATCCGCGATCGAATTGATGCAGAAACACGATGCGCTGGCCGACACCATATTGCGGGCACGGCATTATGGCGCCATCGCCACCGATGCGCTGGCGATCTTCCCCGAGAGCGACTATCGCCAGTCGCTCACCGATCTGGTCGAGTTCTGCATCAATCGCAATCACTGACGCCGCAGGCAGCCGTCCACCAGCCGGTATGCGCCCGCGCGATCGCGGCGGCGGCCGCGGTGGCCGCCGTTTCCTCGGCATAGATGCCGAAACAGGTCGCGCCTGAACCCGACATGCGGGCCAGGCGGCAGCCGGCCGTCGATGCCAGTGCCTGCAATGCAGTCGCGATTTCCGGCTGCAGCCCGCAAGCCGGCTTTTCGAGATCGTTGGCTTCGGTGCCGAGCCATGCGACCAATTCGTCGAGCGCCGCAAAGGCCGGGACCGCCGGGGCGGCAGGCAGGCCTTCAAGGCTTGGTGCGGCGAGCGCGCGGAACACCTCGGCTGTCGACAGCGCCATGCCGGGATTGACCAGCACCAGATGGAAACGCGGCAGCGCCGCGAGACGGACGATTTTTTCGCCCGTGCCCCACATCATCGCCGGGCGTGCCTCGAGACAGACCGGCACATCGGCGCCGAGCGACGCCGCCATGCCGGCCAGCGCATCCCGGCCGGGATCGATGGCCCAGAGCCGCATCAGCGCGCGCATGGCCGCCGCCGCATCGGCCGAACCGCCGCCGATGCCCGAAGCGACAGGCAGATTCTTTTCCAGCACCAGCCTTGCGCCCGCTGTCACGCCCGTCTGCGCGCGCAGCAGACGCGCGGCCCGCAGCACCAGATTGTCGGCATCGCCGGCCAGCGCCGCCGCAAACGGGCCCTGCACGGCCAATGTCAGATCGTCCGCCGCTTCGGCAAGGAGGCGGTCGCCGCAAGACGCAAAAACGACAAGGCTCTGCAGTTCGTGATAGCCGTCACTGCGGCGCCCGGCGACGCGCAGGCTGAGATTGATCTTGGCGGGTGCGTCTTCGACAAACGGGCCGCGTGGTGCGCCGATCACGGTGTCAGGATCCCGCGGGGCCCGCCCCGGCTTCCTCGCGCTCGGCGCTTTCGGCCGCTTCGAGACCGAAATCGAGCTTGGTGCGCAGCAGCTTGATCCGCTTTTCCTCGGGCTTCATCGCCAGGGCGTGGTTCCACTGGAAGCGCGCCTCGATCCGGCGGCCGACCTTCCACAGGGCGTCGCCCAGATGCTCGTTGATGGTCGGATCGTCGGGCTGCAGTTCGACCGCGCGCTCGAGATACTTGACCGCCAGATCGTATTCGCCGAGCCGGTAGCGCGCCCAGCCGAGACTGTCGACGATGAAGCCGTCATTCGGCCGCCGTTCGACCGCCTTCTCGATCATCGCCAGCGCCTCTTCGAGACGGTGATGCTGTTCGACCCATGAATAGCCCAGATAGTTCAGCACCAGCGGATGATCGTCGGAGAGTTTCAGCGCAAGCGTCAGGTCCTTTTCGGCCTTGTCCCATTCGCCGAGGCGCTCGAAGCAGATGCCGCGCGCATAGTAAAGCGTCCAGTCGGCTTCCGACGGTGCGCCCGAAAGTGCGATGGCGCGCTTATATTCCGTCGCCGCCGCGGCATAGTTTTCCTTCGCGCGATGGATGTCGCCGATCGCCACCACCGGCTCGATGCTGTCGGGCTTCTCGCGCGCAAGGCGGCGCAGCACCGCGATGGCCTCCCCTTCGCGCTCCAGCCGGTTGAGCAGCATGGCGGTCTGGATGCGGGCATTCATGTAGAGCGGCGACTTGCGGTCGATCCGGCTGTAGGCGGCGATGGCGTCTTCCCAGCGCTTGCGGTTTTCGTAGGTGCCGGCCAGCAGCGAGCGGGCCATGTCGAAGTCCGGCCGCAGATAGAGCGCCAGATGAAGATAGACTTCCGCGAGATCGCTCGATGTATCCTGCATCAGCGCGCTGCCGAGACCGTAAAGCGCTTCGGCGGCGCCATCGGTTGCGCTGCGAACCTGGACCGGCAGCGCCTCGCCGCGCGCCAGAAGATCAAGGTAATCGCGCACGACGGGATGGTCGGGCGCAAAGGCCAGAAAGCCCTCCAGCGCCGCGCGTGCTTCGTCGCCGCGGCCCTGGCGCTGCAGGAAGCTCGCATAGGCCTCGACGACGCGCACGCTGCTGCCGCTGCTGGCATCCATCGCTTCGGCATAGGCTTCGCCGGCGCCGGCGGCATCGTCCAGCAGGTCCAGCATCAGCCCCTGATGATAGGAGCGGAACAGCGCGAAGGCGGTGCGGCCTTCGAAAGCGCCGATCTTTTCGAGCACCAGCGCCTTGTCGCGCTCGCCGGCCGCCGCCCAGGCCGATGTCAGCGTGCCGACAAGCGCGGTGAAGGGACCGGGCGCCGAGGCCGCGATCTGTTCGCGCGCGCCGGCGAAATCGCCGCTCTTCATGTCGGCCAGCGCCAGCGTCAGCCGCGCCATGCGCTGCCCGCTCTCGATCGCCGTCAAGCGCCCGGCCAGCCCGACCGCGCGGTCCATATCGCCGGCGGCCAGCGAAGCCATGAAGGCACGGTCGAGAATCAGCGGGTCGTCGGGCTCGCTGCGCAAGGCAACATCGTAGAACTCGGCCGCACGCTGCGGGTCGTTGACCGAGGCCGCATGACGGCCGGCCAGATAGGCGCCATAGGAGGTCTCGCCGCGTTTCGTCGCCGGCTCGCCGAAGGCACCGAGGCCGGCACAGCCGCCCAGCAGCGCCAGTGCCGCGGCCAGCGCGACACGCTTCAGCGCGTGGGCGCGGCGTCTTTCGCCGTTCGGTGCGATAGCTGTCGCGGCCATGGGGGCCTTGCCTCCGGAATTGCCATATGCGGACGCCGCAGCGGCGCCCGTCGCGATGCTACAGGAGCACGCATGCCGGATACAGGCATGTCGGGCGCTGCCGCTCACATATTCGGGTAATTCGGCCCGCCGGCGCCTTCCGGCACCGTCCAGTTGATGTTCTGCGCCGGATCCTTGATGTCGCAGGTCTTGCAGTGGACACAGTTCTGCGCGTTGATCTGGAAGCGCGGATTGGAGCCGTCGTCGTCGCGGATCACCTCGTAGACGCCGGCCGGGCAATAGCGCTGCGCCGGCTCGTCGTAATTCGGCAGGTTGTAGGCGATCGGGATGGCCGGGTCCTTCAGCTTCAGATGGACCGGCTGGTCCTCCTCGTGATTGGTCGCCGAGATGAAGACCGAGGAGAGCTTGTCGAAGGAGATCTTGCCGTCGGGCTTGGGGTAGGCGATCGGCTTGCACTGGCTCGCCTTCTTCAGCGCCTCGTGATCGGCCTTCTTGTGGCGCAGCGTGTAGGGCAGGCCGATGCCGAGATTGTTCATCCACATCTCGATGGCGCCGAAGCCGGTGCCGAGGAAGGTACCGAGGCGCGACAGCAGCGGCTTGACGTTGCGCACGCGCTTCAGGTCCTTGTAGACCGCGCTCTTCTCATAGGCCTGCGTATAGGCGGTCAGCTCGTCGGCCTGGCGGCCGTCCTTGACCGCCTCGAAGGCGGCTTCGGCGGCCATGATGCCGGTCAGCATCGCGTTGTGGCTGCCCTTGATGCGCGGCACGTTGACGAAACCGGCCGAGCAGCCGACCAGCGCGCCGCCGGGGAAGGTCAGCTTCGGCACCGACTGGAATCCACCCTCGGTGATGGCGCGCGCGCCATAGGCGATGCGCTTGCCGCCCTCGAAGGTGTCGACGATTGCCGGGTGATGCTTGAAGCGCTGGAACTCGTCGAAGGGCGAGAGATAGGGATTGCTGTAGTTGAGGTGGACGACGAAGCCGACCGAGACCAGATTGTCGCCGAAATGATAGAGGAAGGAGCCGCCGCCGGTCTTGTCGTCGAGCGGCCAGCCCAGCGTGTGCTGCACCAGCCCCTTGCGGTGCTTCGCCGGATCGACCTGCCACAATTCCTTGATGCCGATGCCGAATTTCTGCGGCTCGCAGCCCTCGTCGAGCTTGAACTTGCGGATCAGTTCCTTCGACAGCGAACCGCGCACGCCTTCGGCAAAGAAGGTGTATTTGCCGCGCAGCTCCATGCCGGCGGTGTAGCTGTCCTTGTGGCTGCCATCCCTGGCGACGCCCATGTCGCCGGTGACGACGCCGCGCACCGAACCGTCCTCGCCATAAAGCACTTCGGCGCCGGCAAAGCCCGGATAGATCTCGACGCCGAGGCCTTCGGCCTGTTCGGCCAGCCAGCGGCAGACATTGCCGAGGCTGACGATGTAGTTGCCGTGATTGTTCATCAGCGGCGGAAACAGGAAATTGGGGAAGCGCAGCGAACCGGCCGGGCCGAGATAGAGGAAGTGGTCGGCCGTCACTTCGGTGTCGATGGGCGCGCCCATCTCGCGCCAGTCCGGCAGCAGCGTGTCGAGACCGATCGGATCGATCACCGCGCCCGACAATATATGCGCGCCGACCTCGGAGCCCTTCTCGATCACGCAGACCGAAAGATCGAAATCCTCCGACGCCGCGAGCTGGCGCAGCCGGATCGCCGCCGACAGGCCGGCCGGGCCGCCGCCGACGATGACGACGTCATATTCCATATATTCGCGTTCGATCGCCTGCTCGCTCATTCAGCCTCTCCTCGTCCGGCCGCGCGCCCGTTTCCGGCGCGCCGGCCCGCGCAAAATCGGGGTCCGTTATGGTGCGGATGGCCCCGTTGGTCAATATATCGGGGTCTGCGCCGCGCAGCGCCCCGCCGGGCATGTTATTCTCGCCCGGACCGCCTGACGAAGGAGTGTAGGTGGCCTGCCGGGAGCGTCAAACCCGGGACCGGCCGCCCCTCAAGGAACCACGACGGAAGCCCGAAGAAAGTCATGAACCGATCCGGCCCATCTTCCCCGCTGACAGCTGACGAGGCGGCGGCGCTGCTTGCCTTTTTCGTCGAGGCCGGCGTGACGGAGGCGCTTTGCGAGGCGCCGGTCGACCGCTACATGCTGGACGAGACGGCCGCGCCGGTTGTGACCGCGCCCGCGCCTGACGCCGTGCCCGCCGGCGAGGCCCGCCGCGCGCCGCGCGCCGATCCGCGCGGTGCTGCGCCGACATTTCCGGCCGCGCCGTCCGCCCCGCCCCGCGTCGCGGCGCCGACCTCGCTGCCGCTCGACGATGCCGGGGCGGCCGAAAGCGCCCGCGCCATCGCCCAGGCCTGCACAACGCTCGACGCCTTGCGCGCCGCGCTTGAAGGTTTCGAGGGCTGCCCCTTGCGCTACACGGCCAAGAACCTGGTCTTTGCCGATGGCAATCCGGCAGCGCGGCTGATGCTGGTCGGCGAGGCGCCGGGCCGCGACGAGGATCTGCAGGGCCTGCCCTTTGTCGGCCGCGCCGGGCAATTGCTCGACCGGATGCTGGCCGCGATCGGCCTCGACCGCCAATCGGTCTATATCGTCAACACCCTGCCCTGGCGGCCGCCCGGCAACCGCACGCCGACGCCGGCCGAACATGCGGTCTGCATGCCCTTTGTCGAGCGCCATATCGAACTGGTCGCGCCCGACATGCTGCTGCTCCTGGGCGGCGTCTCGGCCAAGCAGCTGCTCGGCACCGAGACCGGCATCACCCGGATCCGCGGCAAGTGGTCGAGCTGCCGCATCGGCGGCCGCGACATCCCGGCCCTGCCGACGCTGCATCCGGCCTATCTGCTGCGCCAGCCGGCCCAGAAACGGCTGGCCTGGCGCGATCTGCAGGCGCTGAAGGCACGCCTCGACGCCCTGCCGCCGCGTTAACCCTGCGCGACATTTCTGCGGCGTTCCGGTTCCATTCCGGCACAGTTTGCTTGTCGGGCGGCGTTCGGCCGCTAAGATGCCCCGCATGAGCCATCGGGGGGTTTTCATCGCCATTGCGCCGGCGCGGCGCGGGAAGTTTGTGCGTTCGGTCCTGCTGACCGGGCTCACGGCGCTGCTGCTTGCCGCGATGACGGCCCTGCCGGTCCGTGCCGACAGCGGCACCACGCCCCAGGCGCGCATCTGGAGCCCCGAGATCCTTACCGGTGCCGACCGCGAGCTCTACCGCCAGATCTTCGCCGCCACCGAGCGCGGCCGCTTCCAGGAAGCCGACCGGCTGACGGCGCGGCTCAAGGACAAGCGCCTGATGGGCCATGTCCTCTACGTCAAATATATGGGCCCGCACTACACGACGCGCTATGCGGAATTGCGCGACTGGATGGCGGCATATCGCGATCATCCGGGCGCGGCCGATATCCACCGCCTTGCGCTGCGCAAGCGTCCGGCATCCGCCGCCCGGCCCGAACGGCCGGCCGCGCGGCAATGGCGCCAGGCCGCCCATGCGGTCTATGCGGTCGATGACGGCGAGAGCGATGTGCGCTCGCCGCGCTTTCGCGAAATCGATGCCACGGTGCGCCGCATGGTGCGCCAGGGCACGGCTGACAGCGCCCATGCCTGGCTGAAGCGCGGCAATGCGCGGGCCGCGCTGCGGCCGGCCGAATATGACAAGGTGCTGGAGCGCGTCGTCGCCTCATATTTCCTCGAAGGCGAGAACGACAAGGCCTATGTGCTGGCCAGCGAGATCCTCCGCAATCACGCCCGCCAGGTGCCGCGCGCCGACTGGTATGCCGGGCTTGCCGCCTGGCGCATGGAGAATTACGGCGCGGCGGCGCGGCATTTCGAGCGGCTGGCCCGTTCGCCGTCGGTCAACAACTGGACGCGGGCGGCCGGCGGCTTCTGGGCGGCGCGCGCCTTCCTGGCCGAAAGGCAGCCCGAAAACGTCGCGCCGATGCTGGAACTGGCGGCCGACACGGGCGCGACCTTCTACGGCCTGCTGGCCACCCGCCAGCTCGGCCGCACGCTGCGCATCGACTGGGTCGAACCGCGGCTCGACGCGGCGTCGTTCCGTGCGCTTGTCGCCAACGGACAGGTCGCGCGCGCGGTGGCGCTGTTCCAGATCGGCAAACGCGAGCTGGCCGGCGAGGAATTGCTGCGCGCCCATGCCCATGTCGATCCGGCGCTCGACCAGGCGTTGATCGCGCTGGCCAATGATTTCAGGCTGCCGGCCGTCGAACTCCAGGTCGCCAATGCGGCGCATCTGCCCGCGACCGGGCGCAAGGGCGGCCGGTTGTCGCTCAATGCCGGGCTCTTTCCGGTGCCCGACTACGCGCCGTCGAACGGCTACAAGGTCGACCGGGCGCTGCTGCTGGCCTTCATGCGGCAGGAAAGCAAGTTCCAGTCGGATGCGATGTCGCATGCCGGCGCGCGGGGGTTGATGCAGATCATGCCGGCGACCGCCAGCCACATCACGCAGGACCGGTCGCTGGCCGGCGGCAATCGCGACCGGCTGCTCGACCCGACCTTCAACGTGACGCTCGGGCAGGAATATCTGGCCGAGCTGATGGGCGCGGGCGAGCCCTATGGCAATCTCTTCATGCTGACGACTGCCTATAATGGCGGGCCCGGCAATCTCTCGCGCTGGCTCGCCAGCATCGACTTCAAGGGCGACCCGTTCCTCTTCATCGAGTCGATCCCGGCCGCCGAGACGCGCGGCTATATCGAACGTGTACTGACCAATTACTGGATCTACAGCGAACGCCTCGGCACCCCGGTCGATTCGCTGGATGCCTCGGCCGCCGGCACCTGGCCGGTCTATGAACAGGCAACGGCAAGCATCCGCTGACCCGCGCGACTCTTCGGGTTTTTTCCGCTATAGGAGGCGCTCACACGCTCCCGCGAAAGGCCTGCGCCATGCCCGGCATCGACGAGACCCGCGAATTCATCTCCCTCAATATCGCCCTGCTGACGGTGTCGGACAGCCGTACGCCCGAGACCGACACGTCGGGCGATGTGCTGGCCGAACGGATCGCAAAGGCCGGCCACAAGGTGGCGGCGCGACGCATCGTGCCGGACGACACGGTGCATATTCGCGGCCAGTTGATGTCCTGGATCGCCGATGAGGGGATCGACGCCGTCATCTCGACCGGCGGCACCGGCCTGACCGGCCGCGACGTGACGCCCGAGGCCTTCAAATCGGTCTATGACAAGGAGATCGAGGGCTTTTCGGCGCTGTTCCACCGCGTCAGCTACGACAAGATCGGCACCTCGACGATCCAGTCGCGCGCCACCGCCGGCGTCGCGGGCGGCACCTTCCTCTTCGCGCTGCCGGGCTCGCCCGGCGCCTGCAAGGACGGCTGGGACGAGATCCTCGTCCACCAGCTCGACCATCGCTACCGCCCCTGCAATTTCGTCGAGATCATGCCGCGGCTCGAGGAACACAAGAAGCGCAAGTGAGCGGCGGTTTTTGCCTGTTGTAAGCGTGGCGACCGCGTATCAGGATTTCCTTGCGGCGCGATTCGCCCGCGGCATCAGCGAGGGGACCCCCATGTTCAAGGAATTCCGCGATTTCGCCCTCAAGGGCAATGTGCTCGACATGGCCGTTGGCATCATCATCGGCGCCGCCTTCACCACCATCGTCAAGTCGCTGGTCGACGACATCATGATGCCGCCGATCGGCGCCTTGATGGGCGGCGTCGATTTCAGCGACTATTTCATCGCGCTGACGCTGGCCGAAAACGGCCCGGCGACGGTCGACGCGGCAAAGACGGCGGGCATTCCCGTCATCGCCTATGGCAAGTTCATCAACGCGCTGCTGCAGTTCTCGATCGTCGCCTTCGCGCTCTTTCTGGTCATCAAGCAGATGAATGCGCTCAAGGCCCGCATCGCCCGCGGCGAGGCGCCGGCACCCGCCGCCCCGCCGCGCCAGGAAGTGCTGCTGGAGGAAATCCGCGATGCGTTGAGGGCGAAGAACGGGTAGATGGATGACACAAGCAACAAACAAAATCCGTCATGACCCGGCTTGTCCGGGTCATCCACGTCTTTCTTTTCCTCTTTCACTTGCCGCCAAGACGTGGATGGCCCGCATAAAGCGGGCCATGACGGAATTGTGAAAACGGGGTGAGTGCAAACCCACCATCCCCTTTCACTCCTCCCGCCTCAGCACATAAAACACATAGGAATAATCTGCGCCGCAGCGCTCGAAGAGGGCGATTTCGGCCTCTTCCTGGTCGAGCACCGCCCTGGCCGCCGCGCCATAGGTCGCGCGCATTTCGGCGATCCGGACGCGCATCGGCGTGTAGTATTCCGTCCACCAGTCTTCTTGCGGCAGCGTGAAGGTGCCGATGATCTCGTAGCCGGTGCGTTCCGCCGCGGCGCTGTTTTCGGCCACCGTTCCCATTCCCGGATAGGCGTCGTTCCAGAAGGCCCTGGCCTCCGCCGCCGGCGCATCGGTCAGCCATGTGCATTCGGTGACCGCCACGAAGCCGCCCGGCTTCACGAGACGCCGCCAGAGCCGGAGCCCCGTCTCGAAGCCGACCAGATAGATCGCGCCTTCCGACCAGACGAGATCGAACTCCCCGTCATGGAAGGGCAGCGCCGCCATGTCGCCGCGCTTGATCGTCAGCCGGTCCTCGCCGATGCGCGCGCGCTCGGCGCGCGCCGCCAGCTTGTCGAGAAAAGGCTCGAAGAGATCGACCGCCGTCACATGGCCGCTTGTCAGCCGCAGCAGTTCGAATGTCGAGGCGCCCTGGCCGCAGCCGATATCGAGAAGGCGGGCATTTGCGGGCAGGCCCGGCAGCATCGCAAAGGCCCGCGCGGTCGAGGCCGCACTGCCCGGCCCGTTGCGCGGCAGGCCCAGCTGCAGATCGAGAAAGATCTTGAAGGGATCGAGGTCTTCGCTCATCGCGCGGCCTTCCACAGTCGGTAATCGGCGCCGGTATCGATATCGGCCAGCGTTTCGAGACGGGCGACGCCAAGCCCGGCCCGCGCCATGTTCGCCTCGGTATCGACCCGCGTCGTCGGGCTCGACCAGCGCACGCCCCCGAATATCTCGGCGATGCGCGGCCGCCGCTTCAACCCGATCAGCCAGTAGCCGCCATCCTCGGCCGGCCCGATGACGGCATCGTGATTGCCGAGCGCCGCAAAGGCGGAAGCGATATGCGCGCGCGTGATGCCCGGAATGTCGGCGCCGACAATCACCACCGGCCCCGGCGGCAGGTCGCGGAAAAGCCGGCCCATGCGGTGCCCGAGATCGCCCGGCCCTTGCGCGACGCGCGGCAGGTCGTCCGGCCACGGTCCCGGCTCATGCACGGCCCGGTCGGGCGAAAGCGCCAGCACCGTCTGCCAGCGCGGATCGTTCCCGACACGCCGGATCAGCCCGGCCGACGCCGTCCGGAAGAACCGCACCGCTTCCACGCCGCCGATATCGCGCGCCAGCCGCGTCTTGACGCGGCCGATCAGCGGCGCCTTGGCCATGATCACGAGTTGCGGTTCGAGGGACATCTGTGTGCAGATTTTCTCGATGAATGTGTTTCGTCCCACCCGCCCCTGGGGGGCGGGTCAAACGGCGCGGCTTTGGCTCTGCCAAAGGCGTGACGTTTGGGGCGGGGGCGCGGCGGGAATCCCGAGTACAATCGTGAGCGGCTTCGCTCGGGAGAGTCAGAGCCCCCGCCCCGAACGACCTGCGGTCGTTCGACCCTCCCCCCCTCCGCTTGTTCGCCTTGGCGGACAAGCCGCCAAGGATGGGAGGGTGGCGATGAACGGAACACCAGCACCCACCTCACCCGTACAACCTTGCGATCACCCGTGGCGGCACGCGCAGATAATAAAGCGCGAGGCAGCCGAGATTGCGCAGCGAGCGGGCGAGGAAGCCGTCCTTGAGATAGCGCGTCGGGCTGGTCACCGCGCGCGAACGCAGCATCACCAGGCGGCGCCGGCCGATGCGGCGCACGAGGTCGACATCTTCCATCAGCGGCAGGTCGCGAAAGCCGCCAAGGCGATCGTAGAGCCGCCGGTTGATCAGCAATCCCTGGTCGCCATAGGGCAGGCGCAGCAGCGCGCAGCGCAGCGCGACCATGGTTTCGAGAAAACGCGCCCAGCCCGAAAAATCGTCCAGCGCGAATTTGAACGCCGCCGCCATTTCATGGTCGCGGAAGCGGCCTTCCTCGATCTGCTCGAACAGCTTCTCGACCTCGGCGATCCACGAGGCTTCGAGCACCGTGTCGGCATGAAGAAACAGCAGCCAGTTGCCGCGTGCCGCGTCGGCGCCGGCCGCAAGCTGCGTGCCGCGCCCGCGCGGCGCCTCGACGAGTTTCGCGCCGGCCGCCTCGACGATCTCCATCGTCTCGTCCGAGGAGCCGCCATCGGCGACGATCACTTCCTGCACCAGCCCGCGCACGGCGGCCGTCACCAGTGGCGCCAGCGTCCGCGTCAGGGTCTTCTCGGCATTGAGGGTCGGGATCACCACGCTCAGCATGGCGCGCAACATAGCGGGCGGGCGGGGTTTTTCAAAATTGGCGGCCGCAATCGCCGCGCATCGTCACCGCGGTCTGATCTCCGTCCCGAGGCCTGCGGTGATGAAGACGGCGCTTGCCGTCTCCTCGATATCGGCGGTGTGCCAGACGCCCGGCGGATTGATTGCATACTGGCCGGCGTCGAGCGTCACCTTCGTCACGCCCTGCGGCGTCTCCTGATGCAGCACCATCCGCCCCGCGACGCAGAGCACCACCTCCGCGCCTTTCGGATGCATCTCCCAACTGTCCCAGGGTTTGGTGAATCTATGCAACGAAACGAGGCGGCCCTCGGCACCGTCTGCTTCGTGGCGCGCGCCATAGGCTTCATACCAGCCCATGTCGCCGGTGAAGTCCGGTTCGACCGTCGCCGTCGCGCCGCGGCCGAGATGGACCGGATTTTTCGCCATCTCACGGACGCTCATCATCGCCTCCTGATCTGCTGCCGGTTTGCCGCCGTCAGCCTAGCAATCATGCGCGCGGTCAACAATGTTCTTGTTATGTTCCTGCAACCTGCTATGTTTCTTCCATGAGTTCGAGTCACGAATCAGTGCGCTCCGGTCGCCCCGCCCCTGCCCCCGCCAATTCCCCGATTGGCCCCGTGGCGGCAAGCGGCCCGGATGCACGGACCCGGTCCCCGTCCCCCGCGGGGTCCCCCTCGTACCCCCCGAGGGTCCGTGCCACCCCTCTGCCCGAGAACGGCCGCCGCGGCCGGGGCGCATTGACAAATAGCAGCGGCCGCTTCGAGCGCCGTGCCCGCGAGCCGCTCGACGACGGCTGGGGCGGGCTCGACGCACCGGCGCCGCTGAAAACCGAGGTGACGTCCGAAACGGCGCGCGCGGTGCTGACGCGCAATTCCTCGCCCGATCTTCCCTTCGACCGCTCGATCAATCCCTATCGCGGCTGCGAGCATGGCTGCGTCTACTGCTTCGCGCGGCCGACGCACGCCTATATGGGCCTCTCGCCCGGCCTCGATTTCGAGAGCCGCCTGTTTGCCAAGCCCAATGCCGCCGCCTTGCTCGAAAAGGAACTGGCGCGGCCGAATTACGAACCGGCGCCGATCGCGCTCGGCACCAACACCGACCCCTATCAGCCGATCGAGCAGCGCTACCGCATCACGCGCAGCCTGCTCGAAGTCCTGTCGGCCTACAACCACCCCGTCACCATCGTCACCAAGTCGGCCCGCGTCACCCGCGACCTCGACATTCTTGCCGCGATGGCGGAACGCAATCTCGTCAAGGTCTATCTCTCGATCACGACGCTCGACGCCAGGCTCGCCCGGACGATGGAGCCGCGCGCCTCGACGCCGTCGCGCCGCATGGAAGCGATCTCGATGCTGGCGCAGGCGGGCGTGCCCACCGGCGTCATGGTCGCACCCGTCATCCCGGCACTGACCGACAGCGAGATGGAAAAGATCCTGACCGGTGCCGCCTATGCCGGCGCAACGGAAGCCGGCTACATCCTGCTGCGCCTGCCGCTCGAAATCAGGGATCTCTTCCGCGAATGGCTCGAGGCCAACAAGCCCGACGCCGCCGCCCATGTCATCTCGCTGATCCGCCAGATGCGCGGCGGCAAGGATTACGACGCCCAATGGGGCAAGCGCATGCGCGGCGACGGCCCCTATGCCTGGCAACTCGCCCGCCGCTTCGAACTCGCCACGAAGAAACTCGGCCTCGCCAGAAAAAGCGGGGAGCTCGACAGCACCCGCTTCCTCGTCCCCGGCCGCGGCAAACAACTGGCTTTGCTCTAGGGAAGAAAGGTTTTTTCACGCGGAGACGCGGAGGCGCGGAGAAGAAATATAGAAGTTACGAAGGCTTTCGTTCGCCATGCTGGCGTCGAGACAAGTTCAATTGTTGCGCCTTCGGCGGCGCAGCCGCCATCAATATCCGGCCATGACAATCCACATATGGATGTTTTCTACCTACTTCCTCTTCTCCGCGCCTCCGCGTCTCCGCGTGCCAAAAACGACCTCGGCCACAGATTCAGATGTGAAAGAGATGACAACCCGGATCCGAGAGCTTGATGAGGTGACCGGCGAGATCGTCGACGCAGCCTACAAGCTGCACAAAGGTCTTGGTCCCGGTCTGCTGGAATCTGTCTATGAGGCGGTGCTCGAAAAGGACCTTTGTCGTCGCGGTCTGTCCGTGGAGCGGCAGAAAGCCGTATCGTTTGAATATGATGGTATGCGTTTCACCGACGGCTTCCGGATCGATTTGCTTGTCGATGCATGTGTCGTGGTTGAGATCAAGTCCGTCGAGAATTTGTCACCGGTTCATACAAAGCAAGTCCTGACCTATCTACGACTTCTCGATCTTCCGGTAGGACTCTTGGTCAATTTCGGCGCCCCTACATTGAAAGAGGGCGTGCGCCGGATCGTCAACGATCTCTCGCCATCCGCCGCATCGCGGCTCCGCGTGAACCGGAGGGCGGTCTAGCTTTGCCGCTGGTTTGGCGGCACACTGCGCGCCATGCCGCGCCCGCCGAAACAGCCGCTTCCCGATTTCCGCTTCGAGCGCGAGGCAGGTGCGCCCTTGCGGCTTGTCTGCGGCGTCGACGAGGCCGGGCGCGGGCCCTGGGCGGGGCCGGTGATTGCGGCGGCCGTCATTCTCGATCCCGGCAACATTCCGCCCGGGCTGAACGATTCGAAGAAGCTCGACGCGGCGCGCCGCGAGGCGCTCTACGCCAGCCTCCAGGCATCGGCGCGGATCGGCCTCGGCGAGGCCAGCGTCGCCGAGATCGACCACCTCAACATCCTGCAGGCAACCATGCTCGCCATGTCGCGCGCCGTCGCCGCGCTCGATGCCGCGCCCGCCTTCGCCCTGATCGACGGCAACCGCCTGCCCGATCTTTCCTGCCCGGCGCGGGCCATCGTCAAGGGCGATGCGCTGTCGCTTTCGGTCGCCGCCGCCTCGATCGTGGCCAAGACCGTCCGTGACCGGATCATGTGCCAGCTTGCCGCCAACCACCCCGGCTATGGCTTCGAGCGCCACAAGGGCTATGGCACCGCCATGCACCGCGACGCGCTTTCGCGCCTCGGACCCTCGCCGGCGCATCGCCGCTCCTTCGCGCCGATACGCAAGATGTTGAGTCCGGCCGCCTGAGGGGGACTCGATCTTGTGTGCCGCGAATCCGTTAACCTCTTGATTCAAAAAGATTATTGACCGCGATTCCGCGCCGACTCATCATGCCCCCCAATCCGGCACGGGAACCGGAAGCCAAAGTCAGTAACAGGGGTCGTTCAGTGGGGCGCGTCAACAGCAAGGCCGGCAATCCGGCCGAAACCATCATTCAGGGCGATTGCATCGAGGCGATGAATGCGCTTCCGGCAAAGTCAGTCGATCTCGTCTTCGCCGACCCGCCCTACAATCTGCAGCTCGGCGGCGAGTTGACGCGGCCCGACCAGTCCAGGGTCGACGCCGTCAATGACGACTGGGACAAGTTCGCCAGCTTCCAGGTCTATGACGAATTCACGCGCAACTGGATGACGGCGGCGCGGCGCGTGTTGAAGGACACCGGCGCGATCTGGGTCATCGGCTCCTATCACAACATCTTCCGCGTCGGCGCGACGATGCAGGATCTCGGCTTCTGGATCATGAACGACGTCGTCTGGCGCAAGTCGAACCCGATGCCCAATTTCCGCGGCACGCGCTTCACCAATGCGCATGAGACGCTGATCTGGGCGACGCGCGATGCGGAGCAGAAGAAATACACCTTCAACTACGACGCGATGAAGGCGCTCAACGACGATCTGCAGATGCGCTCCGACTGGCTCTTGCCGCTCTGCACCGGCGGCGAACGCCTGAAGGATGGCGATGGCGGCAAGGCGCATCCGACGCAGAAGCCGGAATCGCTGCTGCACCGGGTGCTGCTGGCGACCACCAATGCCGGCGACACCGTGCTCGATCCCTTTTTCGGCACCGGCACCACCGGCGCCGTCGCCAAGAAGCTCGGCCGCAACTTCATCGGCATCGAACGCGAGGCACGCTACATCAAGGTCGCGCGCGAACGGCTGCGCCTGATCAAGACCGGCGCCCCCGACGACCTCAAGGTCACGACATCGAAGAAGGCGGAAGTCCGCGTGCCCTTCGGCACCATCGTCGAACGCGGATTGCTCGAACCCGGCGCCGTGCTCACCGATCCCGGCCGCCGCCACGCCGCGCGCGTCCGTGCCGACGGCTCGATCGTCTGCCGCGACGCCTCGGGCTCGATCCACAAGATCGGCGCCCATGTGCAGGGCCTCGATGCCTGCAACGGCTGGACCTTCTGGCACTTCAAGACCGACGGCAAGCTGAAGCCCATCGACATATTGCGGCAGAAGGTGCGCGCCGAGATGGGCGAGGGGTGATTGCTCCTTGGGCGGAGCGTTCTGAATTACCCCACCCTCCCCAAGGGGAGGGTCGAAATTTACGAGCGGAGCGAAGGAAATTTCGGGGCGGGGG
>TARA_R110000824_G_scaffold386283_2_pt1 | contig 58992 bp, 50 predicted proteins | sample TARA_R110000824 | Tara Oceans TARA_R110000824 (sample SAMEA4397747) | marine metagenome | biome: Polar Biome; feature: [MES] marine water layer (ENVO:01000295) within the mesopelagic zone...; material: water (ENVO:00002006), including particulate matter (ENVO:01000060) such...
CCCCCCAGGGGCGGGTGGGGCGATGCGGCGAATGGTTGAGTAACCGCACAAACTTCAAAAAGGACATTTCATGACCGCCCAGAAAGGCAAGGACCTGCTGGTCAAGCTCGACGCAACCGGCACGGGCAGCTTCGCGACCGTGGCAGGCTTGCGCGCGCGGGCGCTGGCCTTCAACGCGCGGCCGGTCGACATCACCCATGCGGACTCGGCCGGGCGCTGGCGCGAACTGCTGGAAGGGGCGGGTGTGCGTTCGGCCGCCGTGACCGGGCGCGGCATCTTCCGCGACCAGGCCTCCGATGCGGCGGTGCGCCAGGTCTTTTTCGACGGCGCGATCCGCAACTGGCAGGTGGTGATCCCGGATTTCGGCACCGTCGAAGGCCCGTTCCAGATCGTCGCGCTGGAATTTGCCGGCGAACATGACGGCGAGGTGACGTTCGACCTGGCGCTCGAAAGCGCCGGCGAAATCACCTTTGCGGCGGCATGAGCATGGCCAACAGACATCGCGGCGAGATCGAGGCGGTGCTGGGCGGCGAGAAGCGTCGGCTGGTGCTGACGCTGGGGGCGCTGGCCGAGCTCGAACAGGCCTTTGGCGGCGAGGACATGCTGGCGCTGGCCGCGCGCTTCGAGAGCGGGCGCATTTCGGCGACGGATGCCGTGCGCGTCATCGGCGCGGGGCTGCGCGGCGCCGGCGCCGATATCCCGGACGCGGAAGTCGCGCAACTGACGGCCGAAGGCGGCGCGGCCGGTTTCATCGCCGTGGTCGCCGATCTGCTGTCGGCAACCTTCGGCGGCAGCGACAGCAAATGAGCGCGCCGCGCTTTCCCTGGGAAGAGGCGATGGCGCTGGGCCTCGGCACGTTGCGCCTCGCGCCCGATATTTTCTGGCGGCTGACCCTGCCCGAACTCGCCGCCGCCGCGCGGGTGCTGCAGCCGGCCGGCGACGCCGCCATGGAACGAAGCGCGCTTGACCGGCTGATCGAGCGCTACCCGGACTGAAAGAGAGATCATGACCCCCGACACCGATCCGGCGGCGCTGACCCGCGCCATGGAGGCGGCGGCCGCGGCGACGCGCGCCTTCGGCCTCGAAACGCAGCGCACGCTCCGCGCCGTGACCGAGGATTATCGCCGCGCCGGCGCCGGCGGCCGCGATTTCGGCCGCGCACTGTCCTCGGCCTTCGAGGGCGTCGCGCTGAAAGGGCGTTCGCTCTCCGACGTGCTGCGCAAGCTGGCGCTCGATATTTCGCGCCTGGCGCTGGAAAGCCTGACGCGTTCGATCTCAAGCGCGGTGGCGGGCGGCTTCAGCGGGCTTGTGGGCGGCCTTGTCGGCAGCGCGAAGGGCAGCGCCTTTGCCGATGGCCGCCTGCGGCCCTTCGCCAGAGGCGGCGTCGTCAACAGCCCGCTGCTCTTCCCGCTGAAGGGCGGAACGGGGCTGGCCGGCGAAGCCGGACCCGAAGCGATATTGCCGCTGAAGCGCGGCCGCGACGGCCGGCTCGGCGTGGCGGCGGAAGCCGGCGCGGGCGTCATCAACGTCACCTTCAACGTGACCGCCACCGACGCCGAGAGCTTCCGCCGTTCCGAATCCCAGATCGCCGCGATGCTGGCCCGCGCCACGCGGCGCGGTGCCCGGAACCTCTGACATGGGTTTTCACGAAATCCGCTTTCCGCTGGCGATCGGCTTCGGCGCCTCGGGCGGGCCGGAGCGGCGCACCGAGATCGTGACGCTGGGCTCGGGCCATGAGGAGCGCAACAGCCCCTGGGCAATGTCGCGGCGGCGCTGGAATGCCGGGCTCGGCCTGCGCGCGCTCGACGACATTCACGCGCTGATCGAATTCTTCGAGGCGCGGCACGGGCGGCTGCACGGCTTCCGCTGGCACGACCGCGTGGACGGCAAGAGCTGCGCGCCGGGCGCGATCGTCGCACCGACCGATCAGCTGCTGGGCACGGGCGACGGCGCGCGCACCGCTTTCCAGCTCGTCAAGCACTACGCCTCGGGCGGCGTGAGCCATGCGCGCGACATCGCCAAGCCGGTGGCGGGTAGCGTGCGCGTCGCGGTCGACGGCATCGAGATGACGGCAGAGACCGATTTCACGGCCGACCCGACAACCGGTCTGGTGAGCTTGACGGTGGCGCCGGCGTCCGGCGCGGCCGTGACGGCGGGTTTCGAATTCGACGTGCCGGTGCGCTTCGACACCGACTTTCTCGACATCGATCTCGGCGCCTTCGACGCCGGCAGCGTCCCCGACGTGCCGGTCATCGAGATCCGGGTGTGAACCATGAAAACCCTGTCCCCCGGCCTTGCCGCACATCTGGCCTCGGGCGCGACGACGCTGGCGACCTGCTGGAAGCTGACGCGCGCCGACGGCGCCGCGATGGGCTTCACCGATCACGACCGCGATCTCGCCTTCGACGGCCTGACCTATGAAGCGGCCGGCGGCTTCACCGCGACGGCGCTTGAAAATTCTTCGGGGCTTGCGGTCGACAATCTCGACGTCGCCGGCGCGCTCTCCTCGGCGCGGATCGAGGAGGGCGACCTCGCGGCCGGTCTCTATGACGACGCCGAAATCGAGATCTGGCGCGTCAACTGGCAGGCGCCGGACGAGCGTGTGCTGCTCCGGAAGGGCAATCTCGGCGAGGTGACCCGGTCGGGCGCGGCCTTCAGCGCCGAACTGCGCGGCCTGGCGCATCGTCTCAACCAGCCGACGGGACGAATCTTTCAGTATGGCTGCGATGCCGATCTCGGCGACGCGCGTTGCGGCATCGCACTGGATGCGGATCAGTTTCGCGGCATGGGCGTCGTGACCAGCGCCGAAGACGACCGCATTGTCATTGCAAGCGGGCTCGATAGCTTCGCCGCCGGCTGGTTCGAGCGCGGCAAACTGGTCTTTTCGGGCGGCGCCAATCAAGGCGCGGCGATGGAAGTGAAGGCCCATGCGCTGCGGCCGGACGGCACACGGCTCGAGCTCTGGCGGCGCATGGCGCGTACCGTCGCGCCCGGCGACACGTTCATCGTGACGGCGGGCTGCGACAAGCAGTTCGCAACCTGCCGCGCGAAATTCGCCAACGGCGTCAATTTCCGCGGCTTCCCGCATATGCCGGGCAATGATTTCGTGCTCGCGCGCGCGGGCGATGGCCCGAATGACGGCGGCCGGCGGGCCTGAGATGACGACACGGGAGGAGATCGTCGCCGCCGCGCGCGGCTGGATCGGCACGCCGTATCGGCATCAGGCGAGCCTGAAAGGCGCCGGCACCGATTGCCTGGGCCTGGTGCGCGGCGTCTGGCGCGAAGTGGTGGGCGCCGAACCGGAACTGCCCCCGCCGTATACGCCGGACTGGGCCGCGGCGCCGGGCGGGGCGGCGGCTGAAACCATGGCCGATGCCGCACGGCGGCATATGACGCAAATCGCCGTCGCCGATGCACAGGCAGGCGATGTGATGCTGTTCCGCATGCGCTCCGGCGGTCCGGCCAAACATGCCGCGATCCTCAGCGCGCCGGACCGGATGATCCATGCCTGGTCGGGCCGCGCCGTGGTCGAAACCTCTCTCGGCCGCTGGTGGCGCGCCCGTGCCGCCTTCGCCTTCCGCTTTCCCGGCATTGACGACTGACGCATGGCAACACTGGTTCTTTCCTCTGTCGGCTCGGCGCTCGGCAGCGCATTGCTGCCGTCGGGGCTGAGTTTTTTCGGTGCGACCGTCAGCGGCGCGGCACTGGGCGGCGCGATCGGTACCGGGATCGGCGCCTATGTCGATGCGCAGCTCTTCGGCAGCTCGGCCAATGCGCAGGGCCCGCGCCTTGACGACCTTCATGTGATGGCCTCGACCGAGGGCGCGCCGATCTCGCGTCTCTATGGGCGGGCGCGGCTCGCAGGTCAGGTGATCTGGGCGACCAACTACAAGGAGCATGTGCGCCGGCAGACATCCGGCGGCGGCAAGGGCGGCGGCGGATCGAGCGTCACCGTCACCGAATACAGCTACAGCGTTTCCTTCGCGGTCGCGCTCTGCGAAGGCGCGGTGACGCGCATCGGCCGCATCTGGGCCGATGGCAAGCCGCTGTCGCTGTCGGGCCTGACCTGGCGGTTGCACCGAGGCGGCGAGGACCAGCAGCCCGATCCGCTGATCGAGGCGGTCGAAGGCGCGGACGCCGCGCCCGCCTATCGCGGCACGGCCTATATCGTCTTCGAGAACATGGACGTGACGCCTTTCGGCAACCGCATCCCGCAACTGAGCTTCGAGGTCTTCCGCGCGCTGAGCGAGGTCGAGGGGCTGGTGCGTGCCGTGACGATGATTCCCGGCGCCGGCGAGTTCGTCTACGACACGGTCGCGCAGCGCGAGATCCTCAGCGAGACGTCGAGCCGCGCGCTCAATCGGCACAGCTCGGATGGCCGCGCCGATTGGCCTGTGGCGCTCGACGAACTCGAGGCGACCTGCCCGAATGTCGACGCGGTATCGCTGGTGGTGAGCTGGTTCGGCGACGATCTGCGCTGCGGCGCGTGCACGGTGCGGCCCAAGGTCGAGATCGGCCACAAGATCACGCAGCCCGGCAGCTGGAGCGTGGCGGGGATCGGCCGGGCCTCGGCGCAGACCGTCAGCGAGATCGAGGGGCGACCGGCCTTTGGCGGCACGCCTTCCGATGCCTCGGTTCTGCGGGCGATCGGGGACCTCAAGGCGCGCGGACTGGACGTCGTTTTCTATCCCTTCGTGATGATGGATGTGCCCGAAGGAAATGCGCGGCCCGATCCATGGACCGGCGGGGCGAGTCAGCCGGCCTATCCCTGGCGCGGGCGGATCACCTGCGATCCGGCGCCCGGACGGGACGGCACACCCGACAAGACGGCCGCGGCGGCAGCACAGGTCGAAAGCTTTTTCGGCAGCGCGGCGCCCGGCGCCGGCGAGTGGTCATATCGCCGCATGGTGCTGCACTATGCCGATCTTTGTGCGCAGGCCGGCGGCGTCGATGCCTTCCTGATCGGTTCGGAACTGAGGGCGCTGACGCAGATACGCAGTGCGGCGGGAACCTATCCGGCCGTCGCAGCGTTGAAGGAACTTGCATCCGATGTGAAGGCGATCCTCGGATCCGGAACGAAAGTCTCCTATGCCGCCGACTGGTCGGAATATGCGACCCACGCGCCGAATGACGGTACGGGCGATCTCCATTTCCATCTCGACCCGCTCTGGGCCGACACCAATGTCGATTTCATCGGCATCGACAATTACGCCCCGCTGAGCGACTGGCGCGACGGCCATACCCATCTCGACACAGAAGCAGGCTGGCGTTCGATCTACGACCTCGAATACCTGCGCAGCCATATCGCGGGCGGCGAGGCCTTCGACTGGTATTATGTAAACGAGGCCGACCGCGCGGCGCAGCTCCGCACGCCGATCACCGACGGCGCTTATGGCAAGCCCTGGGTCTGGCGCGCCAAGGACATCAAGTCCTGGTGGTCGAATGCCCATCACGACCGGCCGGGCGGCATCGAGAGCGAAGTGCCGACGGCCTGGATGCCGCAATCGAAACCGGTCTGGTTCACCGAACTCGGTTGTCCCGCGATCGACAAGGGCACCAACCAGCCCAATGTCTTCGTCGATCCGAAATCGTCCGAAAGCGCCTTGCCCCATTTCTCGCGCGGCACGCGCGACGATTTCATCCAGCGCCGCTTCATCGAGACGCAGATGTCCTGCTGGGATCCGGCACATCCGGATCACGTCGCGGGCACCAATCCGCTCTCGCCGGTCTATGGCGGACGCATGGTCGACCCGACACGGATCTTCCTCTGGACCTGGGACGCGCGGCCCTTTCCGGCCTTCCCGGAACGCATCGACATCTGGACCGACGGCGAAAACTGGCAGCGCGGGCACTGGCTCAATGGCCGCATGGGCGCCGCCCCGCTGGCCGATCTCGCCACCGCAATCATGCGCGAAGCCGGATTCGAGGATTTTGACGTTGGTGAACTCGGCGGCACGGTCGAAGGCTTCGTGATCGACCGCATCATGTCGCCCCGCGCTGCGCTCGAGCCGCTGATGCTGGCGCATTTCTTCGATGCGGCCGAGACGCAAGGGCGAATCCGCTTCCGGCATTTCGGTGACGCGCCGGTGCTCTCTCTGACGCCCGATCAACTGGCGGTGGCCGGGGAGGGCGCAACGCCCGGCTATGCGCTGACACGCGGTCAGGAAACCGAACTGCCCCATACGGCGAAGATCGCCTATATCGATGGTGCCGGCGAATACAGGCAGGCGGCGGTCGAGGCGCGCCGTCTGGCAGGCAGCAGCGAACGCGTGGCAACCGCGACGCTTCCGATGGTGCTGACGCAAGCCGCCGCACAGGCAGTCGCCGATATCCGGATGCAGAAGGCCTGGAGCGAGCGCGAACGTGCCGTGCTCTCCCTGCCGCCGAGCCGGCTCGCACTCGATCCGGGCGATGTCGTGACGCTCGAACTGCCGCATCGTGCCGCAGATTTCCGCCTGGTCGAGATTGCCGACACGCATTCCCGCAACTGTCGTGGCGTTGCGGCCGAAGCCAGTCTCTATGGACCGGTGACGGCGCCGCTGCGTCCGCGCGCGCCCGGGATTGCGCCGAGCTATGGCGTGCCGCTGGCCGTCTTCATGGATCTGCCCTTGCTGACCGGCGCGGAGACGCCGCATGCGCCGCGCGTCGCAGTGGCGGCCGATCCCTGGCCGGGCGGCATCGCCTTCTTCAAGGGCGCCGGTGCAGGTTTTGCCTTCGATCGCATCGTGACATTGCCGGCGACGCTGGGACGGACGCTGACGCCGCTATGGCCGGGGCCGGTCGGACGCTGGGACGAAGCAAGCGAGCTGGCAATCGAGCTGTCGAGCGGAGAGCTGGCGAGCGCCGACATGTTCTCCGTGCTGGACGGCGCCAATGCGGCTGCACTCGAGACGCCGGAAGGCGAATGGGAAGTCATCCAGTTCCGGAGCGCGCTGCTGGATGCGCCTGACACGTTCGTGTTGTCGGGTCTGCTGCGCGGTCAGGCCGGCAGCGAAAGCGCGATGCGGGCGCCGCTGGCGCCCGGCGCGCGTTTCGTGCTGCTCGATGCGGCAGTGGCGGAACTCGGCATCAGCGACGCCGAACGCGGACTGTCGCGGATCTGGGCCTATGGGCCTGCGCCACTCCCGCTCGACGATGAAACCTATGCGACCGCAACACGCAGCTTCGACGGCATCGGTCTGCGCCCGCTGAGCCCGGTCCATCTGCATGCGCGGCGCGGACCGGGCGGCGACATCGAACTCGGCTGGATCCGCCGCACCCGTATCGGCGGCGACAACTGGGCCGGTCTCGACGTACCGCTCGGCGAGGAAAGTGAACACTACGAAGTCGAGATTCGGGACGGTTCAACCGTAAAGCGCGTCATCGCGACGGACGGACCTCACGCAATCTACAGCGTGGCCGATCAGGTCGCCGACTTCGGCAGCGCGACATTTCCGACGCTGGACGTCGCCGTCCGTCAGCTCAGTGCCAGTTTCGGCCATGGCGCGGGCCGCAGCGCGACGCTGCACCTCTGAGCATTCCATCGTTTCCCTGCCCCCGAAAACTCAACTGGAGGAACAAGACATGCTGGAACTTCTCTCTGCGATTCTGCCGGTCGACCTGCTGGCTTGGACCGAGGCGGCGCTGGCCATCGTTGGTGCGGCCTCGGCAGTTGCGGCCGCAACGCCGACGCCGAAGGACGACACGCTGGTCGGCAAGCTCTATCGCGTGCTCGATTGCCTGGCGCTGAATGTCGGGCACGCCAAGGAAGAACCCGCCAATCGGCGCTTCTGAAGAGATCGTACCGGCACGGATTTTCTGTGCCGGTACGATAGTATTCGCTCAATATTGGATCAAATAACGGTATTCCGATTAGAAATCTCTTAAAGATTTCACCATAAAATTACCATTGCAGCGTACCCCGAAACGAACTGGCTCGAGACGTCAGGGGGAACTCCAATGGCGCGGAAGATATTCTACAATCGCCGCTCACGCCGCCGCATGGTGGCGGTGGCGGGCTTGTGCGTCGGCGCCGCGATGCTGTTCTCGGCCGGTGTCTATACGGGCAAGACCTTTCCCACCCTGTTCAGCATTGCATCCCTGTCAGGCGCCGCGCCCGTTGTCGCCGAGATCGCGCCGGTGACGCTTGCCGCAGCGGAATTCTGATCTGCTGCACAAGATTCGGCCACACCTCCCCGCGACCTTCTCCCAAATCCTGAATGCCCCTGTTCCCACGCGGACAGGCGAACCATATCCTGCTAGAAACGCCTCCGAACGATGAGGGGCGACGGGCAGGATCGGCGTTTATGGATTTTCATCTCACTGGCAGGACGGCGCTTGTTTCCGGCGCGCATCGCGGCACGGGCCGCGCCATCGCCCATGCGCTGGCGCGCGAAGGTGCGCATGTGCTGGTGCATGGATTCGAGCAGGGACCGGCCGACACCGTTGCCGCCGAGATCCGTGCGGCAGGAGCTTCGGCAACGGCCATTGCGGGCGACATATTGAACGATGCAGGTGCGGCAGAAGTCGCCGCTGCGGCCGGCGATGTCGACATCCTCATCAACAATTACGGCACCGCCGATGCGGGCTCATGGGCGAAATCCGAAACGCCGGACTGGATCGAGGCCTATGAGAAGAATGTGCTCTCGGCCATGCGCCTGTCCCGCGCCTTCATGGATGCGATGAAGCGCAAGGGCTGGGGCCGCATCGTGATGCTCGGCACCATCGGCTCGACGGAACCGGCCGCGCGCATGCCGCAATACTACGCGTCGAAGGGCGCACTGGCGACGATGACCGTGTCGCTCGCCAAGGAACTGAAGGGCACCGGCATTACCGTCAATCTGGTCAGTCCCGGCCTCATCCGCACGAAGGAGGTCGAGGAACGTTTCCTCGCGCAGGGTCGCGAACGCGGCTGGGGCACGACATGGGACGAGATCGAGCCGCATGTGCTGAAGAATTTCATGGGCAACCTGACCGGCAAGGTACCTCTCCCCGAGGAGATCGCCGATCTGGTCGCATTCGTCGCCAGTCCGCGCGCGAGTGCCATCAACGCCCTCAATATCCGGATCGATGGCGGTACGACCGCCCTGGTGACGTGAGGAGACAGTAATGCAGGCCTTTCGCTTCGATCTTTGCGCCTTGCCCGGCGAGACGGAGGGATTGCGCGCGGAAGTGCGCGCCTTCCTCGCCGAGGAACTGGCCAATGTGCCGGCGGTGACCCGGGCGCAGACCTGGTCGGGATCGGACCCCGAATTCAGCCGCAAGTTGGGCGCCAAGGGCTGGATCGCGATGACCTGGCCGAAGAAATATGGCGGCCATGAGCGCAGCGCCTTCGACCGCTATGTCGTGCTGGAGGAATTGCTGGCGGCAGGTGCGCCGGTCGGCGCGCACTGGATCGGCGACCGGCAGTCGGGACCGCTGCTGATGCGCTTCGGTACGGAAGAGCAGCGGCAGAAAATCCTGCCACGCGTCGCCAGGGGCGAATGCTATTTCTGCATCGGCATGTCGGAACCGGATTCGGGCTCGGACCTTGCCGCGACCCGTACCCGCGCCGACAAGGTCGACGGCGGATACAAGGTCAACGGAACCAAGCTCTGGACCTCGGGCGCCCATACCGCGCATTACATGATCGGGTTGTTCCGCACCCATCTCGATCCGCAGAACAAGCATGCGGGCCTGACGCAATTTCTGGTTGATCTCAAGACGACCGAAGGCATCACGATCCGGCCGATCAGGGATCTGGCCGGCAAGGCGCATTTCAACGAGGTGGTGTTCCAGGACGCCTTCGTGCCCGACGACATGATGGTGGGCACCGAAGGCGGCGGCTGGAACCAGGTGACCGCCGAACTCGCCTTCGAACGTTCGGGGCCGGAGCGTTACCTTTCGAGTTTCATCCTGATGGTCGAAATGATCCGCGAACTCGAAAAGCGCGGCGGTCCGGAAGGTGCACGCGAAATCGGCCGTCTCGTCGCGCATCTGGTGACGCTGCGGCAGATGTCGCTTTCGGTCGCCGGCATGCTCGACAAGGGCGAGAACCCGGCACTCGAAGCCTCGGTGGTCAAGGATCTCGGCGCGATCTTCGAGCAGGACATGCCGGTGCGCGCGCATGAGCTGCTGGGCATCGAACCGACGGTCGGGGCGGGCAGCGACTATGAACAGGTGCTGGGCTATCTGACGCAGACGACGCCGTCGTTTTCGTTGCGCGGCGGTACGCGCGAAATCCTGCGGGGCATCATCGCCCGCGGGCTCGGATTGCGGTGAGGAGAAGAACATGAACGAGTTGCAGACGATCCTCTCCGACAGCGTCAATGGCCTGCTCGGCGAACGGGTGACGAAGAACCTGATCCAGAGCGCCGAAGACGGCGTCTGGCCGGCCGATCTCTGGAACGAACTCGAGGCGAACGGTCTGACCCGCGTGCTGGCCCCCGAAGCGCAGGGCGGCGCCGGCGGCACATGGAGCGATGCGGCGATCGTGCTGAAGGCGGCCGGCCGTCATGTTGCACCGTTGCCGCTTGCCGAAGCCTTGCTTGCGCACTGGCTGCTTGCCGAAGCAGGCATCGCGGCACCCGAGGGCGTGCTGACGGTGATGGAAGGCGATTTCACGCTTTCGGGCGACAGGCTTTCCGGCACTGCGCCGCGCGTGCCCTGGGGCCGGCAGGCCGCGCATGGCGTTGCGCTGACCGGCGGTGCGGTGATGCTGGTGCCGCTCGACGGGGCGACGATCGCGCCCGACATCAATGTGGCGCGCGAGCCGCGCGATATGGTGACGCTGAACAACGTGCCGGTGAAATCCATGCCAGTCGCCATGCAGAAGGATGCGCTGCGTCTATATGGAGCGCTGATCCGCGCTTGCCAGATGGCGGGCGCGCTCGACTATCTGACGGCACAATCGGTCGCCTATGCCAATGAACGGACGCAATTCGGCAAGCCGATCGGCAAGTTCCAGGCGATCCAGCAGCAGCTTGCGGTGCTGGCGACGCAGGCGGCCGCTGCCGGCATTGCCGCCGACTATGCCTGTGCAAGTCTGGACAAGGGTGATGCATCATTCGAGGTTGCGGTGGCGAAAATCCGCGCCGACGATGCGTCGAGCATCGCCACTTCGATCGCCCATCAGGTGCATGGCGCGATCGGCTTTACCTATGAGCACGGCCTGCATTTCGCGACGCGCCGGCTCTGGTCGTGGCGCGCCGAGTTCGGCGCCGGTGCCGAATGGGCCGAGCGGCTCGGCCGCGAGACGATTTCACGCGGGGCGGACGCGCTGTGGCCCTATGTGACGGCCCGATAGGATTCGCAACCGAAGAAAGAGAATGCCGATGAAAGTCTCCGAAGCGCTGAAGAGCCGCATCACCTGCCGTGCCTTTCTCGACAAGCCGGTGCCCGAGGCAACCGTGCGCCAGATTCTCGAAGAGGCCAAATATGCGCCCTCAGGCGGCAATCTGCAGCCCTGGCACGTCTATGTCGTGACCGGCGAGCGGCTGAAGGAATTTCTGTCGATTGTCGAGACAAAGCAGAAAGACACGCCATTCGGCGACGGTCTCGAATACGACATCTATCCGAAAGCGCTGACCGAGCCCTACAAGGCGCGCCGCTTCAAATGCGGCGAGGACATGTATGCGACGATCGGCGTGACGCGCGAGGACAAGGCGGGACGGCAGGCGCAGTTTGCGCGCAATTTCCGCTTCTTCGACGCCCCGGTGGCGATGTTCTTTGCCATCGACCGGCAGATGGGCCTTGGACAATGGTCGGATCTCGGCATGTTCATCCAGTCGGTGATGCTGGCCGCCCGCGAGCACGGGCTGCATACTGCGCCGCAGGAAGCCTGGGCGATCTGGTACAAGACGGTGGCGGAGTTTGTGCAGATGCCCGATGAGCTTATGCTCTTCTGCGGCATGGGGCTTGGCTACATGGACGAGGCGGCGCCCATTAACCAATTGCGCACGGATCGCGCGCCGCTCGAGGAATTCGCGACATTCAGCGGCTTCTGAGCGCCGGATCCTGACGGAAAACCGCGACGCCCGTTCATCGCGGGTTCAGTCGCGATGGCTTAGGACCGGGGGCATGACACGGACACGCACATGGGTCGCCCTGACGACCGCCGCGGCGACCCTTCTTCTGATGGGGTCCGGGCCGGCGCTTGCCGATCGGGTGATCGATGCCGAGATTCCGGCAGCCGGGCTTCTGGTCGAGGCACAGTACTGGGGGCGCGGTCCGGGCGAGGACGATGCACGCGATGCCGTGCGCCAGGGCCGGGCGATTTCGGCCGGCCAGGCCAAGCAGGCGGCCCTGTCGAGCTATCCGGGCCGTTTCCTCGACATGAGCCTTGCTGGCCAGACCTACTATGTAAAGATCAGGACACCGGACAACCGGGTCGTCGTGGTGGCTGTCGATGCCGCTTCGGGCCGGGTCATGGGTGCCCGTTAGCGGACAGGGAGTGGAGCAGGGGTCATGCGGCTTTTGGTTGTCGAAGACGATCCCGATCTCAACCGGCAACTCGTGGGAGCGCTGGAAGAGGCCGGCTACGTGGTGGACAGCGCCATGGACGGCGAGGAAGGCCACTTCCTCGGCGATACCGAGCCCTATGATGCCGTGGTGCTGGATCTGGGCCTGCCCGAAATGGACGGTGTGACGGTTCTCGAAAAATGGCGCCGCGACGGCAAGACCATGCCGGTCCTGATTCTGACGGCGCGCGATCGCTGGTCGGACAAGGTGGCGGGCTTCGACGCCGGTGCCGACGATTATGTGGCCAAGCCCTTCTTCATGGAGGAAGTGCTGGCGCGCCTGCGGGCGCTGCTGCGCCGCGCGACCGGCCATGCGACCAGCGAACTTGAATGCGGTCCGGTGCGGGTCGACACGCGCAGCTCGCGCGTGACGGTCGACGGGCGCGCGATCAAGCTGACCTCGCTCGAATATCGCCTGCTCGCCTACATGATGCATCACCGCGATCGTGTCATCTCGCGCACAGAACTTGTCGAACATCTCTACGATCAGGATTTCGACCGCGACTCCAACACCATCGAAGTGTTTGTCGGCCGCCTGCGCCGCAAGCTCGGCAAGGATGTGATCGAGACCGTGCGCGGCCTCGGTTACAGGCTGACGGCGCCGGAAGATGCGGTCTGACAGCCTTGCCTTCCGCCTAGCGGCGGGCGCGGCGCTGTGGAGCGTCGTGGCCCTTGTCGCCGGCGGTCTGATCCTCTCCGCCATATTTCGCAATTCGGTCGAACGCAGCTTCGACGCGCGGCTCGATGTCCTGCTCGACAGCCTCATCGCAACGACCGAGGTCGATTCTGCCGGTCAACTCGTCCGCATTCGCGACCTTTCCGAAACGCGTTTCGACCTGGCCTATTCGGGCTGGTACTGGCAGGTATCGCCGCTCGCCGAACGGCCGGCCTTGCGTTCGCGCTCGCTTTTCGACCAGTCGCTCGATGTGGCGACCGGTCGTGGCGCCGGCCGCAGCGATCTGGGGCTCAAGGTCTTCGACGTCCCGGGACCGGAAGGCCAGCGGCTGCGTGTTGCCGAACGGCGCGTGTCGCTGCCGGACTATGACGTCCGGGTTTCCTTCGCCGTCGCCGGCGACCGCAGCGAGATCGACCGTGAAATCCAGGGCTTCAACACATGGCTCTTCGTCGCCATGGCCGCGATGGGCGCCGGACTTGTCGTGGCGCTGCTGATCCAGGTGCGTTTCGGACTTCGTCCGCTCGAAAAGGTGCGTCTGGCGCTGGCGCAGATCCGTTCGGGACGCGCGACGCGGCTGGAAGGCCGCTTCCCCTCGGAAATCGAGCCGCTGGCCGACGAACTCAACCGCCTGCTGGAAGGCAATCGCGAAGTGCTGGAGCGCGCCCGCACCCATGTCGGCAATCTGGCGCATGCGCTGAAGACGCCGCTCAGTGTGCTGACCAACGAGGCGCGCGGTCACAAGGACGGGTTCGGCGATACCGTCGGCCGCCTCGCCGGGCAGATGCGCGAACAGATCGACCATCACCTGGCCCGCGCCCGCATGGCCGCATCGGCCAATGTGCTCGGCGTCAACACGCCGGTTGCGCCGGTGCTGGCGCGCATCGCCCGCGCACTCGAACGCATCCATGCCGATCGCGGCATCGCCATCGCGGTCGATTGCCCGGAAACGGCCGGCTTTCGCGGCGAGGCGCAGGATCTCGAGGAAGTCGCCGGGAATCTGGTCGACAATGCCTGCAAATGGGCGGCCGCCCGCGTGGTGCTGAGCGTGGTGCCGGCGCCGCCGCGCAACGGCCGGGCCTATTTCGTGCTGGCGGTCGAGGATGACGGGCCGGGCCTGCCCGAGGCGGCACGAAAGACCGTGTTGAAACGCGGGGCGCGGCTCGACGAAAGCAAGCCGGGTTCGGGCCTCGGCCTGTCGATCGTCACCGAGATTGCCGAGCTCTATGGCGGCGAATTGCGGCTCGAAACCTCGCAACTGGGGGGCTTGCGGGCCGAACTCCTGCTGCCGGCCGCCACCGAATGACGCCGCGCGGCGGCCGAAGCTGAATGCCCGATGAACGGCGCATTCAGGCTCCGCTCAAGGGCATTTTCCTATCCTCGCGACTGTTGGATCACCCAAACAGGACACGGGGTACAGCGATGAAGATCAAAAGCACGCTTCTTGTGGGCACACTGGCTCTGGCCCTGGCAGGCTGCCAGACGGGCGGCCCCGGCTACGGTTATGGCGGCACAGGCCCGAAGGAAGGCTTCGGCACGCTGGCCGGCGCGGTTGCCGGCGGCCTCGCCGGTTCGCAGATCGGCGGCGGCTCCGGGCGCCTCTGGGCGACAGGTGCCGGCGTGCTGATCGGTGCGCTGGTCGGCAACAATATCGGCCGCAGTCTCGATCGCGCCGACCAGATGTACGTCCAGAACGCCTCCTACAATGCGCTCCAGACCGGCCACCGGACGCAGTGGCGCAATCCCGAAAGCGGCAATTACGGCTATGTCGAGCCGCAGCGTTCCTACCAGTCGAATGCCGGCTATTGCCGCGAATACAGCCAGACCGTCTATATCGGCGGCCGTGCCGAACAGGCCTATGGCACCGCCTGCCGCCAGCCCGACGGCAGCTGGCAGATCATGAACTGAGGCGAAGCCGGACCTTCGTGAGACAGCGTGTCGGTATGACGCCGGATGTGAAAAGGCCGCCGCTCTCCTTCAAGGAAAGCGGCGGCCAGTTCGGAAACGGCAGCGACGCGGCCAGTTTGTCTTGTCTCTGGACCGCCCCGTTTGCGTCCATCTGTTTCGATTGCAGAGTCGCCGCGCCGGTCACGGTGCGGCGATGAAGGATAAAGGCTCAGGCAGAAAGGCCCCCGGAAGTTTCCGACCTTACCTGCCTCGCCACACGACCCTCTGTCGAGATCGAAATCTTGGCGATGGCAAACGGTGTCACCAGACCGTTAGACATCGGATCACCTCCTTTCAATTGTTGAACCCAGTAGAGAGAGCCTGAATCTCCCGGCCGCTCCCGTCAAGAGAATGTGTGTGAAGAAATTGCGCACACATCATCAGGTAGGCGGCCAATGCCGGTCATTGCTGGCATTTCGGGATTTCGGAGCGACCGCGCCATCGCCGGCTGCACCGCTTCGGCCGCCGCGCGGCAACCATCTGATCGCGAATCAACAGGTTAACGTTGCGCCGACCCGGCGCTGCCGGAGGCCGGGACAGGCTCGGCCTCCGAAAGCAGCGTTGCGATGGTGGTCGGCTCGGCGAGTGCCGCCTCCCGCGCCGACAGGGCGTCGAAGAAACCGTCGACCCGCGGCTCGTGCGCCAGCGTCGCATCGTCGACCTGGCGCTTGTAGCGTTGTGCCCGCACCGCGGCCATGACATCGGCAATGCGCGTCTTGTCGGCGGGACGGGTGGGGACGAACCGGCTCGGGTTGCCCGACGAAAATGTGACGAAACCCGCATTGCACAGCGCGCCGGCGATTTCGCCCATGGCCTCCATCGGCACATGCAGCCGCCGCGCCAGCGCCTCCTCGGTCCAGGGCGTGTGCGCCCGTTCGAAGGCGTCATGGATCAGCAGCAGCGCCTGTACCGCCATGCGGTCAAGCTGGCGCAGCGTCAGCGGGTTGATGCCCGACTGGGCGGAGAGGTAGGAGCGGTTCTGATAGTAGAAGGCGATCGCACAGCCGCCGAGCAGGATCAGCCAGGCGGCGTACAGCCAGATCATGAAGAAGACCAGGCTGGCAAAGGCCGAATAGATGGCGACGTATTGCGCCGATTTGACGACGAAGGTTGCAAAGGTCCAGCCCGCCGCCCCCCAGGTGACGCCTGCCACGACAGCCCCCACCAGCGCGGCATCGAGTTTGACCCGCGTGTTGGGAACCATCATGTAGATGAAGGTAAAGGCGGCGATCAGTACGGCAAAGGGCAGCAGCTTGCTCGATTGCTCGACGAGATAGACGACGAGCCAGTATTCGGCGACCTCGCTGACGAAGCTGTTGGATATCGCACCGGCCATGATGCCGATCACCGTCAGCACGATCAGCGGCCCGAGAATGCCCATGCTGACGATTTCGGTGAACTGCCGCGCAAAGGAGCGGCTGGCTTCGACATGCCAGATGCTGTTGAAGGCGGCCTCGACCTTGTTGATCAGCGAAATCACCGTGTAGAGCAGAAACGCAAAGCCGACCGTGCCCAGAACATTGACGTTGACCCGCTGCACGAACTCCATCATGCGGTCGGTGATTTCCGCACCCTGGTCGCCCAGCGGTGACAGGAAGTCGGCCATGATCGTTTCAAGATAGCTGTCGAAGCCGAAGGCGCGGAAAATGGCGAAGGCGATGGCGAGCGCCGGCACAAGAGCCAGCAAGGTGGTGTAGACCAGGCTCATCGCCCGGAGGCTCAGCGCGCCGGCCAGCAGTTCGCGGACCACCGCCCAGCCGATCCGCGCCGCCAGCAGAATGGTGCGCTGCCAGAACGGCTGATCGTCCAGAGACTGATCCCAGACAAGGGCATGAAGGCGCTCGAAGAGCGACGCAGGGCCAAACATGAGCACATGTTAGACGTGGCGTCCGACAATCAAAAGGCCCTCCGCCATGAGGGGGAGGGCCTTGGTTTCTTGGTCTTGTCGTACACGGGCGGCATCGCCCGTCGCGATACCATGTGTGGATCAGCCAAGTACCAGATTTTCGGCAGAGAAGCGGCCGTTGCGCCCCTCGACCAGTTCGTACTGGATCTGCTGACCTTCCTGCAGGGTCTTCTGGCCGGCCTGCTCGACGGCGGAGATGTGGACGAATACGTCCTTGCCGCCATCCGCAGGTGCAATGAATCCATAACCCTTCGTGGCGTTAAACCACTTCACGACTCCGCTAGCCATAGTGCGTTGATTGCCTCGCATAGAGATAGAACGAACGGATGCCACCATCAAAGGCGACGCCCGGACCAAAACGCTATCACCGAAATTTCACGCGGGCTAACGAAAATCTGGCTGCAAACCGGCCCATTCGGGGTCCGCTGCTGCAGCTCGGCCGGATGTTGGAAAATGGCGCGTTTCTGTCATTTGCGACGATACGGAACCAAATTTTAAGCATGGCTTCGTAGTCTGGGCTTTTGGGGGTGGCATGGGGACCGCCGAGTTCAGCCGAGACGTCATGGCCGATGAACCGAATACATCGCTGTCGCAGCGCCTGGCCAAATATCTGGCGCAATTGCCCGCGCCGGCCGTGCTGAAGCTTGCCTCGGGTATCGAGCGCGAGAAGCTGCGCGGCACCGCCGGACTTCCCTATGAGACTATTCTCTCCGGCCTGCGCCCGATTCTGGCAACCCTCCAGGGCAAACGGCCGGGCATGGCCGATCCGTTGCGCCGTCTCTGCCTGCCATTCGAGGATCTGCTGTCCAGTGCGCCGTCGATAGACCGCAGCCGCGGCGAGATTGCACGTGCTGTCATCGGGCCGCTCTGGGCGTGGCTTGAAACAGAGTTGCTGCCGGACGCTGTGCCGGACATGGCACGCCGGATTGTGGATCATACATTGAAGAGCGACACCGTCGCCCTCGATGCGGCTGTGTCGGTGTTGCACGCTTCAGTGGCCGCGGCCATTTCCGCGGAACTGGACGAAGCGCGTCGCGATGCGGCACGCCGCCGCGAGATTGAGGCGCGGCTCGGCGGCGAAGGTGGCCTTGAGGATGCGGCATCGATTGCGGTCGTCCTCTCGGTTGCCCCGATCATGCTGAAACTGCAATCGATCCTGCCGAAGCCGGTTGCCGATTTCGACGACGCCATGGTCGGTGCGGTCAAGGATCTATACGAGGAAGCGCACGAAAATTCGCCGGAAGCGGCCAATTATGTCGCCTTCGTGGCCATGGCGCGTCTTTCCGAGCCGTCGCAGATACTGCGCCTTGCGCGGAAGGTGGCGCACTACCGCAACGACATGCTGATCAGCCGCAGCGAACTTGCGGTCGTCGGGGAATTGTTGCTTGCCGACATGGACAGAATTGCCCGCAACGCCGAGGGCAAGCGTCCGGGACAGACGGATCTCGACCAGCTGCGTGAAGAGGTGCGGCGCTTTGCCCGCATATCGAAAGGCTTCACCACGGAAATCGACCTGCGGCGCCATGGCGAATGGGGACAGCGCCTGCTGGGCGCGCGTGCCCGCCTTTCGGCGGCGATATCGCAGGAAATGGCGCGCTTTGAGACTGACCTTCCACGCGCATTGCCGCTGCATCAGATCGGGCAGTTTGGACGAGGCGGGCCGCTCCGTCCCGACATCTCGTCCGCACCTGACCCTGTGCGCACGGCGCGCATGAGCGCCTGTCTCCGTTTCCTCGAAGGTCTTGCCCCGATCTGCGAAGCCGTCGGTGCGCAAAGCCACTGCCGGAGTATCCGCGCGCAAATCACGACCTATCTCAACACCTATGAAGATCGGTTGCTGGAGGAGATGCGGACGGCGAGCGGTACGGCGCGCATGAATGCCGAGGCCTTTGTCGAGATTGCGGCCAGCTTTCGCGATGCGCTGGGCGAAGAACGTCTGGCCGAATTGCTGCGCCGCCGCGCCGGCGTTGCCCTTCAGGCGGCGAGCTAGAATTCGTCTTCATAGGCAAAGAGGCCCGGCATCCCGCCGGTATGCAGGAAGACCAGCGCTTCGACATCGTCGTGGCGGCCGGCCAGCACCTGGGCGATGAAGCCGGCCATCGCCTTTCCCGTATAAACCGGATCGAGCAGCACACCTTCTTCGCGCGCGACAAGCTCGACTGCCGCTTTCATTTCCTCGGTCGGCAACCCGTAACGCGGACCGAGATGCGCACCGTCGAGCACCACCGCCCCGGCTTCGGGCGCCGCAAGTTCGAACAGCGCCGCCGTCTTGCCGGCCAGCGCGAGAATGCCGGCCGCCATGGCGTCATTGTCGGCGCGATAGACATTGATGCCCGCGACCGACGGCCCGTGTCCGCGCAACTGCCGTCCGACGACGAGGCCGGCTTGTGTGCCGCCGCTCGACGAGGCATGGACGATGCGGGCAGGGCCGGTACCGAGAGCATCGAGCGCGTCCGCGATTTCGAGATAGGCTGCCGTGTAGCCGAGCGAGCCGGTGGCGTTCGAACCGCCGACCGGCACCAGATAGGGCTTGCCGCCTCCCGCTTCGATCTCCGCCATCACTTGCCTGAACAAGGCGCCGGCATCCGCATCTGCCTGCTCGACGCGAACCTCCGCGCCGAGAATGCGGTCGAGCAGCAGATTTCCGGAACTGCGATAGGCGCGGCCCGCATAGGGCACGCTCTCGAACAGCACCAGCAGGCAGCGAAGGCCGGCCGCAGCCGCCGCGGCGGCCGTTTGCCGGGCATGATTCGATTGCAGGGCGCCGGTCGTCACCACCGTATTGCAGCCCTGCGACAGCGCCTCGCCGATCAGGAATTCGAGCTTGCGCGTCTTGTTGCCGCCGCCCGCAAGACCGGTGCAATCGTCGCGCTTGATGAACAGGCGCGGCGGTTCGGCATTCATGCGCCCCGACAGCGTGGCGCGCAGGCGCTTCATTTCGACAAGCGGCGTCGGAAGATGGGCCAATGGAAACCGGGGAAAGCGCGCGAACGGATCTGCCATGCTCAGATGACCCCATCGGCGCGAAATGCGGCGATCTCGCCGGGCGAATAGCCGAGCGCGCCGAGAATGGCATCCGTATGCTCGCCCAGAACCGGCGCCCGCTCGCGAATGCTGCCAGGCGTGCGTGAAAGCCGGAGCGGTGTCTCCATCACGGGCGCCGGTCCTGGCAGGCCGGGAAAATCGAGCGGCTTCAGATAGCCCATCTCGCGGATATGCCGGTCGTCCAGTGCCTGTTGCGGCGTGTAGACGGGACCGGCCGGAATGCGTGCCTTCTCGAGTTCGGCCAGCGCTTCCTCGGTCGTGCGCGTTTCGGCCCAGCGGGCCGTGCGTTCCGACAGGATTGCGCCGTTGTCGCCGCGCGCGAGATCGTCCTTGAAGCGCGGATCGGTGAGCCAGTGATCTTCACCCATCAGCCGCGCCCAGCGCTTGAACAGCGGCGCGCCGATCGCCTGGACCAGAATCCATCCATCCCTGGTGCGTACGATATCGGCCGGCCCCGCATAGGGCGAGCGGTTGCCGATCGCCACGCGATTGGTCTGGCGCAATTGCTGTTCGATCAGGTGAAAATTGAAATAGGCCAGCGCCGTCGAGAGCAGCGCACCTTCGACGACCTGCCCCTTGCCGGATTTCTGACGTTCCATCAGCGCGGCCATCGTGCCGAAGGCTGAAAGCGAGGCGGTGCCGAAATCGACCCAGGGTGCGTAGCTCTTGACCGGTTCGTCGGGATGGCCGGTCAGATAGGCCGCGCCGACCATCGACTGGGCGACGCCGTCGAAGCCGGTGCGTTCGCTATAGGGGCCGCCATGGCCGAAGGCCGAGACGGTGGTCAGGATGATGTCGGGTTTTGACGCTGCGAGGCTTTCATAGTCGAGGCCCATCGCCGTCAGTGTCGAAGGTGGCAGATTGGCGACGACCACGTCGGCCGTTGCGACCAGACGCCGGACAATGCCGCGGCCTGCCTCGGTCATCGGATCGAGCGTCAGTCCTTTCTTGTTCCGGTTCATCTGCAGGAACATCGCGCCTTCGCCGCCTTCGCCGGGGCCTGCGCCGGGCACGATCGGCTGCACGAACCGGTCCTCGCTGCCCTCCCGCCTCTCGATACGGATCACCTCGGCGCCCATGTCGCCCAGCAGGGCCGCGCAATAGGGGCCGGCAATGTAGCGGCCGAAATCGAGCACGCGAATGCCGCTCAGAATGCCTTTGCTCGGTTCGCCGCTGCCGCTCTGTTCCGTCATCTCGTCCGTCTCCCCTGACTTCCTGTTCTGTCTCGTTTTCGCACACCGGACAGGCGCGCAAACGATAGGCGGAGCGCCGGTCGCGAGAAAGGCCACAGCCGGAAATTTTGCATTTTATTTAGCCTTTGAACCTTACTGTACGGGCGCTCGACGAGTGGGGAGACGCGCCGAGCCGAAACATATGTGGAAAGGGAGCCGCGTGAGGGGGTCCGAGGACACGGCCGGAGATGCTTTGCCCGAACCCGGCGCGCCCGCGCCGGAGATCGAGCGTGCATTCCGTTGGACCGGCGAGTTCGTCGATCGGACGCTTGAGGCGGCGTTTGCTCGCGCAAGCTGGCCCGAGACGCATGCGCGCCTCCGCGCCGTCCTGATTGCCGTCTATATCTTTGTCTGCTGGGCTGTTTTCGATTATCTGCTGATCGGATTCGGCTGGGCCTTCATCGCATTGACGATTGGCCGTCTGGCAACGCTGGCGGCCATCCTGATCGCGCTCAAGCGCTACGCCAGCTACGAAAACAGCAAGCAGTTCATGTACGGTGCAATGGCGACGCAGGCACTCGTCGCCATCGTTGCGCCTGCATCGCTGGTGCTGGGCAATGTCGACTTTGCGGCCAGCCTGCTGGCGATTGTTGTCGTTCTCTTTGCCTTCTATATCGGTATGCCGACCGCCCTGGCATCGACGCTGGCATTCTCGGCGATCCTGAGCGTGAGCTTTGTGTTTATTTCTCCGTGGTTGGCTGATGTTTCGCTGGCCGCCATCGGGCAGATCGCCGCGCTCTTCGCCGTGGTCAATGCCATCGGCGTCGAAATGGTGCGGGCGGCGAACCGAATGCGCCGCAGCGGCTTCCTGACATTGATGCGCCAGCAGGAACTCTACGACCAGTTGAAGCGCGAGGTCGAAGTGCGGCGCGAGGCCGAACAGGCGGTTCGCGCAACTGAAGAGAGTTTTCAGAGTCTGTTCTATGCGGCACCGTTGCCGAGCTCGCTGGTCGACCCGGCCGACTACCGCCTGATGCAGGCCAATATCGCGGCGCTCAAGCTGTTCGGCATTTCCGAGGAAGAGGCCAGGGACATCGATGTCCGCACCTTCTTCGACGAGGACGATATCGATGCACGTCTCGAACGCCTGCTGGTCAGCGGCCGCGCCGGCGTTCCCGTGGAATTCCGGCTGAAGCGCCGCGATGGAACGCCGATCTGGGCATTGGTCTCGGCCGCAACGGTTCAGTTCCACGGCCGGCCGGCCTTGCTGATCGGTATCCAGGACGTGACCGCGCGACACAAGGAGGCCGAGACGCTGCGCGAGGCGCGCGACCAGGCGACGGCCGCCAGTCGCTCGAAATCGGAATTCCTGGCGAATATGAGCCACGAACTGCGCACGCCGCTGAACGCGATTATCGGATTCTCCGAAGCCCTTGAGCGCGAGCTCTTCGGTCCGGTCGGCAATCCGCGTTACCGCGAATATGCCGAAGACATCCACGACAGCGGTGTTCATCTGCTGAGTCTCATCAACGACATTCTCGATCTGTCGAAGATCGAAGCCGGTCATTTCAAGCTGCATGAAGACGAAACCGAGCTAGACCGCATGGTCGAGGCAGCGACACGCATCGTTCGCCACCGCGCACAACAGGCCAACATCGAGATCGAATGCTGTCTGCCGTCGCCGTCGCTCTTCCTGGTTGCCGACGAACGGGCACTGAAGCAGGTGCTGATCAATCTGGTGTCGAATGCGGTGAAATTCAGCCCGAATGGGAGCGTGGTGATAATCGAAGCGCAAATTTCCACCGACAGCCTGCAGATTGCGGTCGTCGACAAGGGCATCGGTATCGCCGAACACGACATTCCAAAGGCCCTGACACCCTTCACGCAGGTCGATGGCTCGCTGTCGCGCACGCATGAAGGCACCGGTCTCGGGCTGCCGCTGGCCAAGCATCTGACCGAACTGCATGGCGGTACGCTGACGATCGAAAGCGAACCCGGCGCCGGAACGACCGTCTATGTCGATCTGCCGCTGACGCGCATTGTCGGCCGCGATACGCCGTCGAACGAAAAGGCGGCCGTCTAGCTCAGCGCGCGCCAGGCCGGTAGCTTTCGACGATGTGATCCTTCAGGTCTTCTTCCTCGAACCGCACCGGCTTCGTCTGCATCGTCGCGAAGAGCGGCGCCTGATCGGCATGATGCGGCGACGTTTCGTCCAGCGTTGCGCTGCCGAACTGATGAACGCTTTCCGACTTCAGCCGACCGGAACGGTCCCATTCCACGAACATGATCAACGTGTCGCCGCCGCGTGCCGTCAGCGTCCCGTCGTCCTGCAATGCGCCGTAAATCGCCCGCAGTGTATCGGGTCCGCCGTCGACCGGCAGGTCGAGGTTGCCGCGTCTCAGACGGTTGACCTCGCCCCAGGCGGGATCGAGCCGGCCGTGATGGGTCTTGAGTGTTTCGATCGCATCGCGCAGCGTGTCGAGCGCCTCCGGCGCCGGCCGGCCGGCCAGACCGGCGCGCACCACGGGTTCGGCCATCAGCACGCCAAGCGCCGCACCGCGGTTTGCCGTGTCGGTCGCCCGGTCCCATCCGGCAAGAATGCGTTGCGCCTCGGCAAGGTCGGTGTCGTCGCCGGCATCGACTTGCAACACCTCGTCGATCAGCCGCGCCATGTGCGATCCGTCGGCATAGCCGAGATCGTATTTGTAGCGACGGAATTCGTCGGCTGAAATCGATCCATCGGCGCCCCATGTCGCCTCGGCGCGCATGGCCCGATTGGTCATGTCTGTCTGAATGCCCATCGCTGCCGGAAAGTTGTCCGGATTCAGATTGTCATTGGCCGCACTGGCGCGGAAGGGCGTGTTGTTGGCGTTGTAGAGATAGCCCGAATTGGGATTGTAAAGTTTGGGCACGGCGTCGAACGGCCGATAGCCCTGCCAGATCAGGTTTGAATCGTCGCCCGCCAGCACGCCAGACCAGTCGGGCCCGTCGGCGCGGGCTGGAAATTGCGCATTGTAGACATAGGCGATGTTGCCCTGCCGGTCGGCATAAATGTAATTGATGCTGGGCAATGCATGCAGCTTCATGGCCTCGATCCACTCACCGAGCTGCGTGGCCTTGTTGAGCGCATAATACTGTTCGACCTGTCGGATTTCATCCATGCCCGCATAGCGGACGGCATAGGCGCCGGCCTCGGTCTTCAGCACGGGCCCGTGTTCGGAAAACAGAACGTCGCGGTTGGCCGTCCACCAGAACGGGCCCCAGAGATTGACGCGGATTTCCGCCACCTTCTTCTCGAAGTCCCGCCATTCGCCGTCGAGAAGATACTGGTCGTCGTTTTCGGGATTGATCGTCAGCGCATAGATGTCGACGAGATCGGGCTCGTTGACCGTATTGGCCCAGCCGAGATGGCGGTTGTGGCCATGCAGCATGAAGGGCGTGCCGGGAAAGAACCCGCCCGCGACATGCCAGCCTTCCTCGCTTCGCAGAACAGCCTCCCACCAGGCGACCGGACCGGTGAAGGGCTGGTGCGAATTGACGAGAAGGCGTGTGGCACCGTCGGATGAACGCGCCGGGCTGACCGCGACGGCATTGGAGCCGACCGGCAGCGGTGTCTGGGTCGGCAGGAAGGCGTCTATCCCTTCCTTGGACAGGCCGCCCGCCTTGCCGATCCGCCCTTCGAAAATGGCCGTCAGTGTCTTGTCGAGCCCGTAGAAGAACGGTGTCTTGAACATGAAGCCGGCTGCAACATCCCGGCCTGTCAGCGGCAGGAAGCCGGGCGTGACCTTGTCCGGATTGAGCGCTGCATAGTAGTTGACCCCGTCCGCGTAAGCCTCGATGACGCGCCGAACCTCGGGACTGAGGTCGCTTTCGTAGCGCGCGTCCACCGTTTCCCATATGCGCATCAGGTGAACGAGATAGTCGGTGACGGCCGCCTCCGTGCCCTTGACCGCGGCGAGCGTGCCGCGCGTTGCGATGGCGACTTCCTCGATCGTCGCGTAGTCGTCCTCGGCATGTGCAAAGCCTACGCCGAACGCGGCATCGGCATCGGTCTTGCCGAGAATATGCGGAACGCCCCATTCGTCGCGCCGGATCACCGCGTCGTAGCCGGCGGCGCGTGCCATCAGCGGCGCCGGATCGAGAGGAGCGGGGGCTTCGATGGCAGCGCGCACCAGCACGATGGCCAGCACCGTCAGTGCAATGCCGGCAAGGCCGGACACGCCCGTCTTGAGAATCCGCAGCACCATTCCCTCCTGCGTGGCAATTCTGCGCGGGAGACTAGCGGCCGGCGGACGATACGCAAAGCACGCAGAACTGCTGGCCTGCGTCCCTGCGCCGCTTTTGCGCAGCGCCTGCAGCCTCTATACAAGGGGCATTCCGCAACGCCTCAGTGAAAGACGTCTCCTTGGCTTTTTCCGGCGACATCCTGCTCTTTGCGATGCTGGCCCTTCTTGCTGGCATTGTCGTGATTCTGCTGCTGCGCCCCCTGCGGGCGGCGGCCGGCGCCCGTGCCGACGCGGGCGAAAGCGAAGTCGCGCTCTATCGCGATCAGCTCGCCGAGATCGGCCGCGACCTCGAGCGGGGCGTGATCGCCGAAGCCGAAGCCGCCGCGGCGCGGGTCGAAGTTTCGCGCCGCCTTCTGGCCGCCGATGCGGCGCGGCAGGGACTGCAGGACGGGGCGGCAGGTACCAGTCCCCGCCGGCGCAGGATCATGGCGACAGCCACGGCGCTGGGCGTGCCGCTGCTGGCGCTCGTCATCTATCTGCAGGCCGGATCGCCGGGCCTGCCGGACCAGCCGCTTGCACCGCGCCTTGCGGTCCCGGCCGGCCAATTGCCGGTCGAAGCGCTGGTGGTCCGCATCGAACGGCGCCTGAAGGCGGCACCGGACGATCTGCAGGGCTGGGAACTGATCGCGCCGACCTATCTGCGCCTTGGCCGCTACGATGACGCAGCCGGCGCATGGACGCGGGCGATCATCATCGATGGGGCAACGGCCGAGCGCCTGGCGGCGCGCGGAGAAGCGCGCGTCTTTGCGGCCGAAGGGCGTGTGACGGCTGGCGCGAAAGCCGATTTCGAAAAGGCCGCCGCGCTCGATCCCGCCGAACCCCGTGCGCAGTATTTTCTCGGGATTGCCGAACATGACGAGGGCCGCAGCGATGCGGCGCTCGCGCGCTGGCGGGCAATGCTGGCCGACGCGCCGGACGACGCGGCCTGGGTCCCGGCCGTCAGGGCCCGGATCGCCGCTGTCGAGGCCGGGGCAGCGAATGAGTAATCCCCGGGTCTGAGACCCTGCGCTAGCATGGCGGTTGGCGCGCGGCGACAGCGCGTCTGAGCGGAGGGACATCATGCTGACCGAACTTCAGAAACAGACGGCCAAGGCCATCGTCAATGTCTTCGAGACCGGGCAGGCGCGCGGCGACTATGGGCGGGTCACGTTGCTGGCTGGCGACAGCGGTCACCTGACCTATGGCATGGCGCAGACGACGCTCGGCAGCGGTAATCTCTATCTGCTTATCAAGGCCTATTGCGCGGCCGCGGGCGCAGCCTATGCCGCGGCGTTGAAACCCTATCTGCAGCGTCTTGCCGATATCGATCTGCGTCTCGACAACGACATGACGTTTCGCGGCCTGCTGACAGATGCCGGCGCCGATCCGGTGATGCAGGAAGCGCAGGAGAATTTCTTCGACCGCGTCTTCTGGCGGCCTTCGGCCGAGGCGGCATCGAAGCTCGGCCTTGCCGAAGCGCTTTCACACGCCATCATCTATGACAGCACGATCCACGGTGCCTGGGCGCCCATGCGCGACCGCACGCTGGTGAAAATGGGGCAGCCGGGGCGCGCCGGCGAACACGCCTGGATCGCGGCCTATGTGAGGGAGCGGCGAAACTGGCTGGCAACCCACCCCAACAGACTGCTCGGCAGGACCGTCTATCGCATGGACGCGTTCGAGACATTGATCGGGGCGAAGAACTGGCAGCTTGCGCTGCCGGTGACGGTGCGCGGCGTCAGGATTGAACCCGTGATTTTCGACTACCGCCCGCCGGTGCCCGTCTCGGCCGTCGATGCGGCGACGCGCAACCTGCGCCTGACGACGCCGCACATGACCGGTGCGGATGTCCGGTCGCTGGAGGAGGCGCTGGCGAAGGAAGGCTATGCGATCAATGTCGACGGCGTCTTTGATGAGGGGCTCGAACGCGCATTGAAATCCTTCCAGCAGGAATACGGCCTTTTCGCCGACGGTATCGCCGGGCCGGCGACGCGGATGATGCTGGGGCTTTGAGCGGGATTCCGGCGAAATGCCCTTTTGCCGCGACCATTTAGCGGTTTGATCGGCCCGGGCCCCCGGCTATATCTCTCTTCCCGGAGCCTCGCGACCGAGATAGAGGAATCGTCATGACGCGCAAGCAGCGCCGCGCCGCCTTCATCGCCGTCGGTCTCGCCATTCTGGCGCTGGCTGTCGGGCTGGTGCTTTATGCAGTGCGCGACAATATCGTCTTTTTCTACAGCCCGAGCGACGTTGCCGAGCGCGAGATCGCGCCGGGCCAGCGCATCCGCCTCGGCGGCCTCGTCGAAATGGGCTCGGTCGAAACCCTTCCCGGCGGCGAGGCCCGCTTCAGGGTCACCGACATGGTCGAAACGATCGCGGTCTCCTATCGCGGCATTCTGCCGGACCTGTTCCGCGAGGGGCAGGGCGTGGTCGCCGAGGGCGTGCTGCAGGACGATGGCCATTTCGCGGCCGACACCGTTCTGGCCAAACACGACGAGACCTACATGCCGCCCGAAGTGATCGACGCACTGAAGCGCAGCGGCAACTGGCAGGGTGAGGGAGCCGAAGCCTCGCATGCGGAGACCTACGGTCAGGGCGCCTATCCATGATTGTCGAGATCGGCCATTTCGCGCTGGTACTGGCCCTTGCTGTCGCGATCGTGCAGACGGCCGTTCCGATGCTGGGGGCGCACCGCCGCGACGCGGCGCTGATGGCTGTTGCAGTCCCGGCCGCGTTTCTGCAGTTTGCACTGGTGTCGCTGGCCTTTGCGGCGTTGACCTGGGCGTTCCTCGTTTCCGATTTCTCGCTGAAGCTCGCCTACGACAACTCGCACTCGGCGAAGCCGCTGATCTACAAGATCTCCGGTGTCTGGGGGAACCACGAGGGATCGATGGTTCTCTGGGTGCTGATCCTCGCGCTGTTCGGCGCCATGGTGGCGCTGTTCGGCCGCAATCTGCCGGACACGCTGCGCGCGCGCGTCCTTGCAGTGCAGGCATCGATCGCGGTCGCCTTCCTGCTTTTCATCGTCTTCACCTCCAATCCCTTCATCCGGCTCGACCCGGCGCCCTTCGAGGGCACCGGGCTCAATCCGCTGCTGCAGGACCGGGCGCTCGCCTTTCATCCGCCCTGGCTCTATGCCGGCTATGTCGGCTATTCGATGACCTTTTCCTTCGCGGTCGCCGCACTGATCGAGGGCCGCGTCGACGCAAGCTGGGCGCGCTGGGTGCGGCCCTGGGCGCTCGCCGCATGGCTGTCGCTGACCATCGGCATCGCGATGGGTTCCTGGTGGGCCTATTACACGCTGGGCTGGGGCGGATTCTGGTTCTGGGATCCGGTCGAGAACGCCTCACTGATGCCATGGATCGTCGGCACGGCACTGCTGCATTCGGCGATCGTTGCCGAGAAGCGCGGCGCGCTGAAGAGCTGGACGCTGCTGCTGGCGATCATTGCGTTTTCGCTCTCGCTGCTCGGCACCTTCCTCGTTCGCTCGGGCGTTCTGACATCGGTTCACGCCTTTGCGGTCGATCCCGAGCGCGGCATCGTCATTCTGGGCATCCTGATCTTCTTCGTCGGCGGATCGCTGGCGCTCTATGCCTGGCGCGCGCCGCTGCTGAAAGGCGGCGGCATCTTCGCCCCCGTCAGTCGCGAGGGCGCATTGCTGGTCAACAATCTGCTGCTGGCAGCGGCGACGGCTGCCGTCTTTTTCGGCACGCTCTACCCGTTGCTGCTCGATGCGCTCGACGGACCCAAGATCACGGTCGGACCGACCTTCTTCAATCTGACCTTCGCGCCGATCTTTGTCGCCTTGCTGTTGCTGGTTCCGTTCGGCCCGTTTCTCGGCTGGAAACGCGCCGATCTTCAGGGCGCTGCCGAGCGATTGATGGTGGCCGCCGGTCTCGCCTTCGTGGCGATGCTGATCGCCTTTGCCTTGATGTGGGAGGGGCCGTGGCTGGCCCCGCTCGGCATGGCGCTCGCGGTCTGGCTGGTGGCCGGCGCCGCGTCGGAAATTGCCTGGCGCATCAAGCTGTTCACCATTCCGCTCGGCGAGAGTCTGGCGCGCGCGCGCCGGCTGCCGCGCGCCGCCTGGGGCATGGCGCTGGCACATGGCGGTCTCGGCATCGCCGTTGCGGGGATTGTCGGTGTCACGGCGTGGCGCGCCGAAACGATCGTCGCACTGGCGCCCGGCGAGAGCACGCAACTGGCCGGCTACACCTTGACGCTCGAAGCGGTCGGCATGCGCGACGGTCCGAATTTCGAAGCGACGACCGGTGTCGTTCGTATCGACCGGGGCGACCGTTTTGTCGCGCGACTGATGCCCGAGAAGCGTCGCTTTCCGGCCGAACGCCAGGAAAAGACCGAGGCCGGCATTCATACCAACTGGTTCTCCGACGTCTATGTCGTGCTGGGCGATGTGGCGGGTGAGGGCAAATGGGTTGTGCGTGCCTATCGCAATGCCCTGGCGCCATGGATATGGATCGGCGGCATGATCATGGCGCTCGGCGGCGCGGTGTCGCTGACCGACCGGCGCCTGCGTGTTGGCGCACCGGTCAGCGCGAAGGCGCATTCCGGCGCAAGGCCCGTGGCGGCGGATTGACGCCATGCGCACGATACTCGCAGCCATGCTGTTTCTTCTGGCCCTGGCGCTGCCGGGCCATGCGGCGCTGGATCCGGCCGAGATGCTTGAAGATCCGGCCGCCGAGGCGCGCGCCCGCGCGATCTCCAAGGAGCTGCGTTGCATGGTCTGTCAGAATCAGTCGATCGACGATTCCGACGCGGAGCTTGCGCGCGATCTGCGCGCCGTGGTGCGCGACCGCATTCGTGCCGGCGACAGCGACGAGGAAGTGTTCGATTTCGTTGTCGAACGCTATGGCGATTTCGTGCTGATGACGCCGCCTTTCACGCCGGCGACCTGGCTCCTCTGGTTGGCGCCGGGTCTGGTGCTGATCATCGGCGGCGGCGTTGCGCTGCTGGTTCTGCGCCGGGCGCGCGGGCGTGCGGAAACGCGTCTGACGCCCGAGGAAGAAGCCCGGCTGGCGGCGCTGACAGGGCCCGAAACGGCGGACAGAGGCTGAGAACTCCTGCCATCTTTTGGCCTTACAGATTTGTAATATTCCAGACATGAATTGGTAAGGATCAGGACATGATGCTGATCCTCAAACCTTGCTGCCCCTTTGCGGGCGGACCGCATCGACAGGAGAGTATCGCGATGACGATTGGCGGAAAGAACGGGCTCGTTTCCATGACCTTCGGTGCCGTGGCCTTGGCATTTGTGGCCTCAGGCGCCTTGGCCCAGCCCCTCGACACGCGCTCGGCGGCACCGGCGGCCAGCGCGCTGGAGCGTCTGCCGAGCTTTGCCGATCTGGTCGAAAAGGTAAGTCCGGCTGTGGTCAGCATCCGCGTCGCCGAGGAACGCGCCGTGCGCGCGCCGGCCGGCGTGCCCGATCTGCCTTTCCCGCCCGGCAGCCCCTTCGAACGCTTCTTCCGGGATCTGCAGCCTCAGGGCCCGGGCGGTGCGCCGCGCGGCCGTCAGGCGATGGCGCTGGGCTCGGGCTTCATCATTTCGGCCGACGGCTATGTCGTCACCAACAATCATGTCGTCGGCGACGGCAAGGACATCACCGTGGTTCGCGACGACGGTACGGAGATGCCGGCCAAGCTGATCGGCCGCGACCCGAAAACCGATCTGGCGCTGGTCAAGATAGAGAGCAAGACCGATCTGCCCTATGTCGCCTTTGGCGATTCCGACACGGTTCGCGTCGGCGACTGGGTGCTGGCCGTCGGCAATCCCTTCGGCCTCGGCGGCACCGTCACGACCGGCATCGTGTCGGCGCGCGGTCGCGAGATCGGCGCCGGGCCCTATGATGATTTCATCCAGATCGATGCTTCGATCAATCGCGGCAACTCCGGCGGTCCGACTTTCGACGTGCGCGGCAATGTGATCGGTGTCAACACGGCAATCTATTCGCCGACCGGCGGCAGCGTCGGCATCGGTTTTGCCATTCCCGCCTCGATCGCATCGCGTGTCATCGAACAGCTGAAGGACGAAGGTCGCGTCACGCGCGGCTGGCTCGGCGTCACGATCCAGCAGGTCGATCCGGACATGGCCGCCTCACTGGGCCTCGACAAGCCCAAAGGCGCTCTCGTGGCGCAGGTCGCCGACGAAAGCCCGGCAAAGAAGGCCGGCATCCAGACCGGCGACGTCATTCTCAATGTCGACGGCAAGGAAATGGAAGACGTCCGCGCGGTCAGCCGCACGGTTGCCGAGCTGCAGCCCGACACGCGCGCCCGCATCATTGTCTGGCGCGACGGCCGGCAGCGCACACTGACGGCGAACATCGGCATCTTCCCGGACACGCTCGAAGTTGCAGCCGCATCGGCTGAGGAAGCGCCGGCCGCCGGCACCACCACGAGCCTCGGCCTGGCATTGACCCAGACGCCCGACGGTGTGGTCGTGCAGAGCGTCGATCCGTCGAGCGATGCGGCCGAAAAGGGCGTGCGCCCCGGCGACATCATCGTGAAAGTGTCCGGCAAGGATGTGAAGAAGCCCGCCGATGTCGTGGCGGGCGTCGAAGCAGCAAGCAAGGCCGACAAGAGTTCGGTGCTGCTGCTTCTGCGCAGCGAGGAACAGCAGCGCTTCGTGGCGCTGTCGCTGAGCAAGTCGTAAGCGTTTGCGCCCCGGGGGGAACGGATGGGGCGGACAGATGGCACTGATGCAGCCCGGACCCCACCGGATTTGGGCTGCAGGGCCGCGCCGTCCGATGCCACCCCCCCGCAGCATCGGCGGCGCGGTTCGCCTGCCTGTCGGCCGCTGCGGCCCGTGTCGAGAACTGGGAGTTGGACCGTAACATGCGCATTCTGGTGATCGAGGACGACCTGGAGGCTGCGGCCTATGTCGTCAAGGGCCTGCGCGAAAGCGGGCACATCGTCGACCATGCGGCCGACGGCGAGGAAGGTCTGACGCTGGCCTTTTCGAGCACCTTCGACGTGATGGTCGTCGATCGCATGCTCCCGAAGCGCGATGGCCTCAGCGTCGTCGAGACCCTGCGCGAGGAGGGGGTGCGCACGCCGGTGCTGTTTCTCTCCGCCCTCGGCGAAGTGGACGACCGCATCAAGGGACTGAAAGCCGGCGGCGACGACTATCTGACCAAGCCCTATGCCTTTGCCGAACTGCTGGCCCGTATCGAGGTGCTGGTGCGCCGCTCCAATCCCGACCAGGTCCGCACCCGTCTTCAGGTCGGCAATCTCGAAATCGACCTGCTGGCCCGCAAGGTGATCCGCGAGGGCCGGGAGATCGATCTCCAGCCGCGCGAGTTCCGCCTGCTCGAATATCTGATGAAGCATGCCGGCCAGGTCGTGACCCGGACCATGTTGCTGGAGAACGTCTGGGAGTATCATTTCGATCCGCAGACCAACGTGATCGATGTGCATATTTCGCGGCTGAGGGCCAAGATCGACAAGAATTTCGAACAGCCGCTCTTGCATACCGTTCGGGGAGCCGGATACTCGCTACGTGCTGCTGACTAATCTCCTCAAGACCTCGACCTTTCGGCTCGCGGTCATCTATCTGGCGCTGTTCGCTGCCTCGGCGATCACGCTTCTGGCCTATGTCTATTGGAACACCGCCGGCTTTCTGGCCCGCCAGACCGACGAGGCGGTGGAAGCCGAAATCACCGGCCTTGCCGAGCAATACCGCCAGGGCGGCCTGCCGCTGCTCGTTCACACGGTGATCCAGCGTTCGCGCGACCCGGGGCAGAGCCTCTATCTGGTGCTCGATCCGGCCGGCCGCGTGCTGGCCGGCACGCTCGATGCCCGCCCCGGCGTCGAGCCCGGCGCCGATGGCTGGTTCGACTTCAACTACAACCGCAAGACACTGGACGGCACCGAAGTAAAGGCCGCCCGCGCCCGCGCCTTCTTTCTGCAGGAGGGCTACTACCTGCTGGTCGGCCGCGACGTGCAGGAGCGGCGCGAGATCGAAAGCCTGATCACCAACGCGCTGATCTGGGCGATCGGCCTGACCGTGGCGCTGGGCCTTGCCGGCGGCCTCTTCATGAGCCGCAACATGCTGGCCCGTGTCGACGACATCAACCGCTCGAGCCGCGACATCATGGAGGGCGATCTCTCGCAGCGCCTGCCCATTGCCGGCACCGGCGACGAGCTCGACCAGCTCGGCCGCAACCTCAACGCCATGCTCGACCAGATCGAGGCGCTGATGACCGGCATGCGGCAGGTCACCGACAACATCGCCCACGATCTGCGCAGTCCGCTCAACCGCCTGCGCAACCGTCTCGAAGTCACGCTGATGCAGGAAGCCTCGCCCGCCGATTACCGCCACGCCCTCGAACGCACCATCGCCGAGGCCGACAGCCTGCTCGGCACCTTCAACGCGCTCTTGATGATCGCCCGCGCCGAAGCCGGTTCGCTGCGCGAGGCGATGACCTGGGTCGATCTGGCGGCAATCGTCAGCGACGCGGCCGAGCTCTACGAGCCGGTGGCCGAACAGAGCAATCTCACCCTGCATGTCGAAGTCGAGGAGGGGCTGCAGATTCGCGGCAACCGCGAACTGCTCTCCCAGGCGACCGCCAATCTGCTCGACAACGCCCTCAAGCACGGCCTGCCGCAGGACGCCGATACCGACCGCAGCGTCACGGTCTCGGCACGGCCTGATCCCGAGCGGCCGGGCCGCGGCGTCGTTCTGGCCGTTGCCGATCACGGCGTCGGCATCCCGGCCGGCGAACGCCATCACGTCCTCGAACGCTTCGTCCGGCTGGAGGCCAGTCGCAACACGCCGGGCAGCGGTCTCGGCCTCAGCCTGGTCGCGGCCGTGACACGCCTGCATGGCGGCCGGATCGAACTCGAGGACAATCATCCGGGCCTCCGCGTCAGTCTGCATCTGCCGGTTTCCGGCCGCTGACACGCGTGCCGGCCGGCGGAATCTGCTAGGCTGCGCGCCGGACCGCAGGCGAGACAGGGAAGATCCAGGTGGCAGAAGGAAGCGGCGCGCGCACGCTGCGCGAAGGAGCGGCCCGTGCGCCGCAACCGCACGACAAGATCCGCGCCGCGCGCGAACGGGCCGATCTCGAAGCGATGGCCGCCGAGGCAACCGACGAGGCGCGCGGCCTGGCGCCGCTGCTGGCCGATCGCGATGTCCGTCACCTGCTGGCCGCGATCCATGGCAACTCGCCGCATCTGACGCGCATCCTGCGCCGCCATCCGGGCTGGCTGCCGCGGTTGCTGGCGCAAACGCCGGAAGCCGCCCTGGCCGATCTGTTGCAGCGCCTGCGCGCCATGCCGGCCACGGCGACCCAGGCCGAGGTGATGGCGTTCCTGCGCACCGCGCGCTCGGAAGCGGCCCTGCTGATCGCCATGGCCGATCTCTGCGGCCTCTGGGACCTCGAACGGGTGACCGGCGCCCTGACCGCTTTCGCCGACGGCGCCGTCGCCGCCGGCATCGACTGGCTGCTGGCCGACGCGGTCCGGCGCGGCCAGGTCGGTTCCGTGCCCGAGCAAGGCCCGGCCCGGGGCTCCGGCCTTGCCGTGCTCGGCATGGGCAAATACGGCGCCGGCGAACTCAACTATTCGAGCGACATCGATCTGGTCGTCTTCTACGAGCCGGGCCAGTTGCCGCTGAAACAGGGCCTCGACGACAGCGACTTCTTCGTCCGCCTGACCAAGGACCTCGTCAGGCTGCTGCAGGAACGCACCGCCGACGGCTATGTCTTCCGCACCGATCTGCGCCTGCGCCCCGATCCCGGCGGCACGCCGGTCGCGGTCTCGCTGCCGGCGGCCGAGAGCTACTACGAAAGCCGCGGCCAGAACTGGGAACGCGCCGCCTTCATCAAGGCCCGCGCCGTCGCCGGCGACATCGAGGCCGGCCAACGCTTCCTGAAAATGCTGACGCCCTATATCTGGCGCAAGAATCTCGATTATGCCGCCATCGACGACATTCACTCGATGAAGCGCCAGATCCATGCGGTCGGCGGCCATGGCGTCATCGCAGTCGCCGGCCACAACATCAAGCTCGGCCGCGGCGGTATCCGCGAGATCGAATTCTTCGTGCAGACGCAGCAGCTGATCGCCGGCGGCCGCGACCACGAGCTGCGCGGCAAGCAGACCTGCGCCATGCTCGACGAACTGGCGCGCAAGCAATGGATCACGCCCGAGGCGGCGGCCGAACTCAAGGAGGCCTATCGTTTCCTGCGTAAGCTCGAACACCGTCTGCAGATGATCGACGACGAGCAGACCCACAGCCTGCCGAAAACCGGCGACGGCCTCGATCACGTGGCCTGCTTCATGGGCTTTGCCGACCGCGACGCCTTCGCCGGCGAACTGACGGCGCGTCTGCGCTGCGTGCAGGGCCATTATGCGAAGCTCTTCGAAACGGCGCCGCCGCTGGGCGAGGAGGGCGGCAGCCTGGTCTTCACCGGCACAGAGGACGATCCCGAAACGCTCGACACGTTGCGCGGCCTGGGTTTCGAGAAGGTCTCGGAAATGTCGGAAGCCATTCGCGGCTGGCATTCGGGACGCTTCCCGGCGACGCGCACGCCGCGCTCGCGCGAATTGCTGACCAGCCTGATGCCGGCGCTGCTGCGCGCGCTCTCGCGCACCTCGAGCCCCGACACGGCCTTTTCCCGTTTCGACAAGTTTCTCACCGGTCTGCCGGCCGGCGTGCAGCTCTTCTCGATGCTTTACTCCAATCCGAGCCTGCTCGATCTGCTGGCCGGCATTTGCGGCACGGCGCCGCGTCTGGCGCGCTATCTGAGCCAGAACCCGCGCGTGCTCGAAGCGGTCGTCGACCCCGATTTCTTCAAGGTCCTGCCCGATCCGGAAGATCTGCATCTGAGCCTCGCCGACGCGCTGCGTCATGCGGTCGACTATCAGGACACGCTCGATTTCGTGCGCGTCTGGGCGCGCGAATACCGTTTTCGTCTCGGCGTGCGCGTGCTGACGGGCAGCGCCGATGCCGAGGAGGCGGGCCCCGCCTATGCGGCACTGGCCGCCGAACTGGTCGCGGTCCTCGCGCCGGTCGCCGAAACCCGCGTTGCTGAAAGGCATGGCCGCATCCCCGGCGGCCGCTTCTGCGTCGTCGCCATGGGCAAGCTCGGCAGCGCCGAAATGAGCGCCAGCTCCGATCTCGACCTGATCGTGATCTACGATCTCGACGACCCCGACGCGATGTCGGACGGCGAACGCCCGCTCTATGCCGCGCAATACTATGCCCGTGTCTGCCAGCAGCTGATCGGTGCACTGACCGCGCCGACCGCCGAAGGCAAGCTCTACGAAGTCGACATGCGCCTGCGCCCCTCCGGCAATGCCGGACCCATCGCAACGGCCTTCGCGGGTTTCGAAAGCTATCAGCAGAGCGAAGCCTGGACCTGGGAACACATGGCGCTGACGCGCGCCCGCCCGCTCGCCGGGCCCGAAGACCTGCGTGCCCGTGTCGCCGGGGCGATCGGCGCGGTGCTGCGCCGTCCGCGCGAGCGCGCGCAACTGGCCGCCGATGTGGCCGACATGCGCGCCCGCATCGCCAGGGAACGGGTCAGCGCCGATCCCTGGGAACTGAAACATGTGCGCGGCGGACTGGTCGACATCGAATTCATCTGCCAGTACCTGCAACTGCTGCACGGGCACGACCATCCCGATATCCTGCATCCGCACACGCGCACCGCGCTGTCGCGCATCGCTGCCGCGGGCCTGCTGCCGGCCGTGACCGCCGACATGCTGGTTGCCGCCATCGAACTCAATCACAATCTGACGCAGGTCATCCGCATCTGTGTCGAAGGCGTCTTCAAGCCGGCCGAAGCGACGATCGGTCTGAAGTCGCTGCTGGCGCGCGCCGGCAACGCGCCCGACTTCGCCGCCCTCGAAGCCGAACTGCTCGAAAGTCAGGCCCGTGTCCGCGAGGCTTTCGATGCGGTCGTCGTCGCGGCCGCAGGCACGCCGGCTGGCTGACAACTTGCAACGCGGTCATGCTGGCCGGGACGAAGGTGCGTTAACCATGCTTTGTGTTTGCGCGCCGGATTGATGGAAATCCCGGACATACTTGGTAAATCGCCGGGTGCTGTTGCGCATCGCCCGGAGACGTTCGCCACAGGGACGTGTCAATCCGGCACGTTTCAGGTAGGTAGAACCTGCGGCGGACGAAGCGCGTGTGGAGTAACGACGCATGGAGCGTCACGATGCGATCGTCATAGGTGCCGGCCTCAACGGTCTGATCGCCGCCGCTTGCCTGGCCCGTGCGGGTCTCGGGGTTCTGGTGCTCGACCGCAATCCGGCGCCGGGCGGTCTCGCCGCATCGCATGAACTGGCGCCGGGTTTCCGCCTGTCGCGCTATCGCTCGGGCGCCGTCGCGCTGCCGCCCCGCCTCGTCGCCGATCTCGATCTGGCGCGTCACGGCTTGCGGTTTCTCCGCGCCGAAGGCGGCGTCACCCTGTTTCCCGACGGCACCTGTCACGCCGCCTATCGCGACGGTGTCGTCCATCGTCGCGAGATGGCCCGCTTCTCGCGCCGCGACGCCGATGCATGGACGCGCTATCGCCGCGACATGCTGCGCGCGGCCCGCGCGCTGAAGCCGCTCCTCGAAGGCGCGGCCGGCTTGCCGCTGTCGCGCGGCTTTGCCGCCCTGAAGGCGCGGCTGGGCCTCGCCGACCGGGCAGCGGCCGCGGACGATGAAGCGATCCGCGTCGCCCTCCGTCTCTGGACCTTGCCGGCCGCCGAATTGCTTGATTCATATTTCGAGTCGGAGGCGGTGAAGGCCCATCTGGCCGCCGCCGCGATGATGGGCGCGACGCTCGGCCCGCTCTCGCCGGGCAGCGCCGCGCGCCTGCTGACGCCATGGCTGTCGGCCGGCGGCGATGCGTATGGCGGCGCGCCCGATCTGCTGCTGCCGCAGGGCGGTCCCGCCGCGCTGGTCGCGGCCCTTGTGTCGGCCATCGAGGCGCATGGCGGCCGCCTGCGCCTGGATGCCGAAGTGACCGATGTGACGATCAGGGACCGCAAGGCCCGCGGCGTCGTGCTGGCCAATGGCGAGGAGATCGCGGCGGGCAGCATCCTTTCGGGCCTCGATCTGAAGCGCAGCTTTCTGAGCCTGTTCCAGTGGAAGGACCTGCCCGACGGGCTGGTCGAACGCGTTGGCCGCTTCCGCATGAAAGGCGTGATGGCGACGGTCAATCTGGCGCTCGACGGCTTGCCGCGCTTTCCGGCGCTGCCTGAGGGTTGCCCCGCCATCGCCGGTGGTGTGCGGCTGGCCGGGTCGATCGCCGCCATGCAGGGCGCCTTCGACGACTGGCGGGCGCACATGCCGCCGCGCGATCCGCTGATCGGGATTCTGATTCCCTCCCTCACCGATACCGCGCTGGCGCCGGCCGGTGCGCATGTGGCCTCGGTTCAGGTGCAATATGTGCCGGAAACGCTGCATGACGGCAGCTGGAGCGCCGCCCGCCGCGACGCGCTGGGCGATCTTGTCCTGGCACGGCTGGAAGCGGCGAGCCCCGGCATCGGCAATCGCATCCTGGCGCGCGAAGTGCTGCTGGCCGCCGATCTCGAAAACGATATCGGCCTGACCGCGGGCGACACGGCCTATGGCGAAACGACGCTCGACCAGATGTTCGTCAATCGCCCGTTCCCCGGCTCGGGCGGCTACGACACGCCGGTGGGCAATTTCCATCTCTGCTCGCCCAGCGTCCATCCGGGCCCCTTGATGCCCGGTCAGGCCGGCGCCAATGCGGCCGCGCATGTGCTGGCGCTGCGCCGGAAGCGGAGATAGCGGCATGGCATGGGGCGGGCGCAAATATGATGCGATCGTGATCGGCGGCAGCCACAACGGGCTCGCGGCGGCAGCCGGTCTTGCGCGTGCGAGCCAGCGTGTACTGCTGCTCGAAGCCGGACCGCAACTGGGCGGCACCGGCGTCACCGCTGCGGTCGGACCCGAATACCCCGAATACAATGTGCCCTCGGTCGCCCATCTGCTCGAAGCCCTGCCGCGCCGCATCGAACGCGATCTGAAACTGGCGCGCCACGGCCTGCGCCTGGCGGCGCGCAACATACCGACCGTCATGCTCGACCGCGACGGCCGGCATCTGGTGCTGCCGCGCAACCGCAAGGATCTGGCGGCCCTGGCCGAGGTCAATCGCAAGGACGCCGCTGCCTGGCCGGATTTCGACAGCCGCATCGGCCGCGCGGCGGCCATGCTGGCGCCGCTTCTCTTCGACGCCGCGCCGCGCCGCACGCTGCTGCGCCGTCTGGTCTGGCGCGCCGAATGGCACGGGCCGGACAGCCTCGGCCGGTTGATGCAGCTGTTGCCGCAATCGGTCGGCGATCTGCTCGACGCGGAATTCGAACTGCCGCTGCTGAAGGGCGCGCTGGCGCTCGACGCGGTTCTGGGGACCTCCGATGGCCCCTATGCGCCGGGCACCGCCTTCCGCCTGCTGCATCGCCGGGCGATGCGCGGTCTCGGCCGCGGTCCGTCGATTCCGCTCGGCGGTCCGGGCGCGCTGACCGATGCGCTGGCCGCCGCCGTTGCCGCGCAGCGCGGCGAGATCCGCACCGGCACGCGCGTCGTGCGTCTGCTGCTCGAGGGCAATGCCGTCGCCGGCGTCGAAACCGACGACGGCAACGCCATCATCGCGCCGCTGGTCGTCTCCGCCCTCGATCCGCGAACCACCATGTTCGATCTTCTGGGTACGGCGCATCTCGAAACCGGCTTCGTCCGCCGCCTGCCGCCGGCCCGGCCGCAGGGCAATGTCGGCAAGCTCAATCTGGCGCTGGACGGGCTGCCCGAATTTCCCGGACTGGCCGCCGCGCTCCATGGCGCGCGCCTCTTGCTGGCGCCCTCGCTCGAAGCGGTCGAGCATGCGGCCGTCGAAGCCGCACGCGGTGGCATCGCCGGCGACCCCGTCATGGAAATCACCATGCCGGGCACGGTCGATCCGGCGCTGTGCCCGGCCGGCCATCATGTGATGTCGGTGCTGCTGCCCTTCACGCCCTATGCGGTCGAGGGCGGCTGGGCCTCACGGCGCGACGAACTGATGCAGCGCGCGCTGCGCATGCTCGATCAATATGCGCCCGGTCTTTCCGGCCGCCTGATTGCGGCCGAACTGCTGACCCCGCCCGACATCGAAACGCAATTCGGGGCCTCCGGCGGCAACTGGTATCGTGGCAGCCTCGCACCGGCCGCCATCCACGAGGCCCGCGCCGCGGGTCAGGCGGCGCCGGTGGCCGGTCTCTGGCTCTGCGGTCCCGGCACCCATCCCGGCGACGGCGTCACCGGCTTGCCCGGATATGCCCTGGCTGAGACGATTGCCGCGGAAAGGAGGCGCCAATGACGCCCGACACCTTGCCGCCGCCGGACGCGTCCGATGCCGGCGACCGGCCCCGGCCCGACATCGATCCGCTGGACGAGCGCGCCGCCGTCGATCCGGCGCTGTTCGAACAGCCCGCGGAGGCGTCGCCCTTTGCGCGTGCCGTGCTGACGACCCCGCTCCATCTGGCGGTCGCTGCCGAAAGCCGCCTCAACCGCTGGACCGCCTGGAACGGTTTCACGGTCGCCGCGCTGCTGACCGGCTTCGACGACGAATATCGCGCGCTGCGCGGCGCGGCGGCGTTGACCGACATCTCGCCGCTGACGAAATACCGCATCGCCGGGCGCGACGCCGGCGCCTTTCTCGACCGGCTGGTGACCGCCAGGGTCGCGCCGCTGGCGGTCGACCGCGCAATGCATGTGCTGTTCTGCGAGGAAAACGGTCTGCTGCTGGGCGACGGCCTGCTCTTCCGCCTGGCCGACGACGAATATCGTCTGGTCACGGAGGAAACGCATCTGGCCTGGTTGATGGACAGCGCCATCGGTTTGCGCGTTCGCGTCGAGGATGTCGGCGACACGCTGGCGGCGATGAGCCTGCAGGGCCCGCTGGCGGCCGCCTGTCTGTCCGCCGCCGGTCTGGCGGGCATCGAGAACCTGCCCCCCATGGCAGGCCGCTGGACCGCCATGGCCGGCATGCCGCTCTATGTCAGCCGCACCGGCATCGGCGGCGATCTCGGCTACGAACTCTGGGTCGATCCGGAAGAGGCGCCGCATGTCTGGCGCCATCTGATGCAGGCCGGCGCGCCGCTCGGCCTGCGGGTCGCCGGCATGGTTCTGCGCGAGCTGGCGCGGCTCGAGGCCGGTCTGTCCCGCGCCGGGCGCGACTGGCTCGGCGCCTTTGCCGCCATCGATCCGGCCCATGCGCTGACGCCGTTCGAGTACGGCGCCGAGCGGCAGGTCGATTTCGGCAAGCCGCTCTTCAATGGCCGTGCCGCGCTGCTCGGCCGTGCCGGACAGACCCCGCCCCGCCGTCTGGTCGGTCTGGCGGTCGAGGGGCTCGAACCGGCGCGTTTTGCCGCCGTCATGGCTGGCGGCCGCCCGGTCGGCATCGCCACCACCACCGGCTTCTCGCCGGCCTGGGGCTGCAACATCGCGCTGGCCACCGTCGAGACCGGCGCCCTGTCGGCGGCCCTCTCGGTCGATGCCGAGATCCGCGACGGGCTGACGCTTCGCCGCCTGGCTCTGCCGGCCCGCCTGCTGGCCGAACCGGTCTGGGCGCCGGCCCGCCGCCATGCCGTGCCGGCCCCGCTGAAAGCCTGAAGAAAGGCCGTCTTTCCCGGCGACGGAATACGCGGTCCAGCCCGTTGAATTGTCAACGAGCGGCTGGCAGGGCCATTTGCCCTTTTGTCCCCCCGAACGGGCGAAGCCCGGTCGGCCGCTCGGGCTCTCGCTCTTGCGCCATGCCGATCTGGCGCGCGGGCGGAGCGCCCGGAAACACCAGGGGTACAGAACCTGGAAAGACAAGGAACACGAGATGCGCAAGGCACGATTTGGACTGATGGCCGGTACGGCCGCGTTGGCGCTGGCAGCGGCCCTGCCGATGGCCGCTTCCGCCTGGGGCGGCAAGGGGCATGGTGCCGGATATTTCGCGATGATCGATACCGACAAGGATGGCGCCGTTTCGGCGGCCGAGTTCGCCGCCCATCGCGATGCACGCTTCACGGCCATGGATGCCGATGGCGACGGCTTCGTGACGAAGGATGAAATGACGGCGGCGCGTGAGGCGATGCGGTCGCAATGGCAGGAGAAGCGCGCCGAACGCATGGACGAGCGTTTCGCCGCGGCGGATGCCGATGGCGACGGCAAGCTGACGCTTCAGGAAATGAAGGATGCGGCCGCGGCGCGCAAGGCGGCCGCCGGCAAGGACGGCACCGGCAAACGCGCCGAACGCCATGCCGAACGCATGCAGCAGCGTTTCGACACGGCGGATGCCGACAAGGACGGTGCCCTGACGCGCGAGGAAATGCAGGCCGCCATGGCCAGCCATCCGCATCGTGCCGGACGCGAAGGCAAGCACGAAGGCAAACCCGGCCACGCCGGACGTGGCGACATGTTCGCCCGTCTCGATACCGATGGCGATGGCCGCATCTCGAAGGCCGAATTCGATGCCGCCGGCCAGAAGATGTTCGAACGCATGGACCGCAATGACGACGGCAAGGTCGAAGCCGGCGAGATGCGTCGCGGTCATGGCAAGAAGGCCGGATCCGAGTAAGCTCGGCATCTGGTTCGAAAAACGGGGATGCCGGCATCGGCCGGCATCCCTGCCGCCCGTCCGGCGCCCTTGCCGGATGATCGAAGGGGACATGCTGCTTGGACGCACCATCGGACGATGAGCTGGTCGCGGCGGTAGCACGCGGCGACGAGGCGGCCTGCCGCCGCCTGATGGAGCGGCATCTGCCGCGCATGGTCGCGCTGGCGCGCCGCATGCTGGGCAATCAGGCCGACGCCGAGGATGTGGCACAGGAGGTCTTTCTGCGCGTCTGGACCCATGCCGAACGCTGGCAGCCGGGCAGGGCGCAGTTCGGCACCTGGCTTCACCGCGTCGCAACCAATCTCTGCCTCGACCGGCTGCGCAAGCGCCGGCCCGAAAACATCGACGACATTCCCGAGCCCGCCAGCAGTGATCCGCAACCGGACGAAAATCTCGAACGCCGCGAACTGGCCGAAAGGGTCGAAGCCGCCTTGCAGGCGCTCCCCGAACGTCAGCGCCTGGCGGTCGTGCTGTCGCATTATCAGGGCCTCTCGAATATCGAGGCGGCCGAAATACTCGAAGTCAGCGTCGAGGCGGTGGAATCGCTGCTGGGCCGCGCCCGCCGTCAGCTGCGCGACACGCTGGCGACGGAAAGGGACGATGTCGCGCGTATAATGAGAACGGGCGCCTGAGGCGTCTGGGGCATATGGAACCGGATTGATGAACAATGAAATTTCGCTGCAGCGGCTGGAGGAGATTGTCGGCGCCTGGGGGGCGTCGCCCGCCCGCTGGCCGCAGGCCGAACGCGCTGCCGCCGAGGCGCTGCTGGCGTCGTCTGCCGAGGCGCGCCGGCTGGTGGCGGCGGCGCAACGCCTCGACAGCCTGCTCGACGCCGCCCCGGCCGAAGCACCCTCCGAAGCGCTGATGGCGCGGCTGATGGCCGCCCGCCCGCGCGCCGTCGCACCGGCGTCCGCCGCAACGCGCGCCCCGCGCCGGCGCTGGCGCGCGCTGATCGAGGCGGTCTGGCCCTATGGCTCGCCGGCCATTCCGGCCGGCACGCTGGCCGCATCGATCATGCTGGGCGTGATGGTCGGCAGCACCGGCAATTACTCGCCGCTGACCGATACGGCGGAACTGGCCGCCGAGGTGGCGGACGATCAGCTGATGGCACTGGCGATGGCCGATATCGACTGGCCCGAGGAGTGGATACAATGAGCGACAGCGTCACGACACCTGAAACCGCGCCGGCGGGAAATCCGCGGCGCTGGCTCGGCCCGGCGCTGCTGGGCTCGCTGGCGCTGAACCTTTTTCTGCTTGCCTTGATTCTGGTGCCCGTCTTCACCGGCGGTTGGCACGGCGAAATGCGCGCCGGCATGGGACCGATGCCGGGCATGTTCCACAGCAGCCTCAAGGATCTGCCGCGCGAGGACCGCCAGGCGATCCGCGAGGCGATGCGGGGTCACTTTCCGGCCATCCGTCCGCATCTGCGCGACATGAGCGCGGCACGTCTGGCGCTGGCCGACGCGCTGGCGGCCGACCCCTATGACGAGGCGGCGGTGCGTGCCGCTTTCGATTCCATGGCCGGTGCCATGCACGGGATGACGATCGTCACCCGCGACGCTATGCTGGCCGGGTTCGCGCAGTTGACGCCGGAACAGCGTCAGCGCATTGCGCAGACGATGCGCGAGGACAGCGAGCGCGGCCGGATGCGCTGGCGCGAACGCCGCGACGAGAAGCGGGACTGACAGGCACCGGCTGGCCGTTCCGGACAGCGGAACGGGCAGGGTGGCAATGAGCTGGTATCATCCGGGCATGTACGATGCGGGCGTGCCGGTCGGCAGTCTCTGGGAAGAGGAAGCGCCGCCGCTCGGCCCTGGCGTCGATCTCGGCCCTGTCGGCGATGAAACCTGCGATGTCGCGATTGTCGGCGGCGGCTATACCGGTCTGTCCTGCGCCCTTCATCTGGCGCGCGATTTCAATCTCGACGTCCGTCTCCTCGAAACCGGCCCGTTGGGCTGGGGCGCTTCGGGGCGCAATGGCGGCTTCTGCACCTACCCGCCTTCAGGACGGTCGCTGGGCGAACTGATCGCCCATTACGGCGAGGCGGAGGCCGGACGTTTCATCGCCTCGCAGGTCGAGGCCGTCGATCTCGTGCGCAGTTTGGCGCGCGACGAGGCGATCGATCTGCAGCCCCAGGGCGACGGCACGCTGCATGTCGCCCATCACCCGGCTTGCATGGCCGGTCTCGAAGAGGAACGCGATCTGCTGAACCGGGTCTTCGGCATCGCCGCGCGGCTGCTGCCGAAAGCCGAAGTCGCCGAGACCGAATACGACTCGACCGAACAATTCGGCGCCCTGCACAATCCGGTCGGCTTCGGCCTCCAGCCCCTGCGTTTTGCCCGCGGCCTCGCCGCCGCCGCCGCACGGGCCGGCGCGAAGCTGCATGGCGCCTCGCGTGTGACGCATCATGAAAGGCACGACGGCTGGCACCGTTTGCGGACGCCGTCGGGCACGCTGCGCGCGCGCCGCCTCGTCGTCGCGACCAACGGCTTCACCCGCGATGAGGTCGTGCCGGGTCTTGCGCGCAACCTGATGCCGGTGATGTCGAACATCATCGTCACCCGCCCGCTGACGGCCGGCGAGCTTGCGGCGCAGAACTGGCGCACCGAACGGCCCTGCGCCAACACGCGCCGCCTGCTTTTCTACTACCGCATGCTGCCCGGCAACCGCTTCCTCTTCGGCGCCCGCGGCGACCTGACCGGAAAGCCCGAGGATGCCGCGCGCATGCGCCGCTTCATGCAGCGCCGTCTCGGCGAGGTCTTTCCGGCCTGGCGCGATGTCGAAATCACGCATAACTGGCGCGGCTTCGTCTGCATGACCCGCCGCCTGACCCCCTCGATCGGACGCATGGCGGACGATGACAGCGTGTTTTTCGCGCTGGCGTATCATGGCGACGGCGTTTCGGCAGCCCCCTGGTCGGGACGTCTTCTGGCGCAACTCATTGGCGGCAAAGCCGAATTGTCCGATATTCCGGCGCCGATGCGCGGCCGCCCGCCGGCCATTCCCTTTCCGGCGTTGCGGCGCTGGTATCTTCGGGGGGCTCTCGGCTACTATCGCCTCCAGGATAAATAAGCTTGGAAAATCATGAGTGACCGTCAGAAGCCCGCACCTTCGGCGTGGGCGACCTTGGGCGAGTTCAACGCCTTCCTCGCCGAGCATGGCGAGATCGACTATCTCGATGCCGTGTTCGTCGACATGTGCGGCACCGTGCGCGGCAAGCGCTTCCCCTCCGAAGAGGCGGACAAGGTGTTCGGCGATGGCGTCCAGATGCCGCAGTCGATCTATTTTTTCGATGTGACCGGCGTCAACGAGGACATCCTCGGCATGGGCTTTTCCGACGGCGACCCGGATGCGCAGTCGCATCCCGTCGCCGGGTCCATCGTGCCGGTGCCATGGGCTTCGATGAAACAGGCCCAGGTGCTGATGACGATGGTCGACGAGGACGGTTCGCCGCTCCTGCTCGAACCGCGCAATGTGCTGGCCCGCGTCGTGCAGAAGCTCGACGAGATCGGCCTCAAGGCAACCGTCGCCTGCGAGTTCGAATTCTATCTGCTCGACAAGGATATGGACCGCAAGGGCCGGCCGCAGCCGCCGGTCAATCCGGCGACCGGCGTGCGCGAGACCGCGCATGAAGTCTACGGCATCACCGAACTCGACGGCTTCATGGGCCTGTTGAAGGACATCGACGAGGCCGCCGCCGCGCAGGGCGTGCCGGCCTCGGGTGCGACGGCCGAGTTTGCGCCGGGGCAGTACGAGATCAACCTGAAGCATGAGGACGATGCCGTGCGCGCCGGCGATCACGCCGTCATGCTGCGCCATCTGATCGGCGCGCTGGCCCGCAAGCACAGCTTTCTGGCCAGCTTCATGGCCAAGCCCTTCGTCGACCAGACCGGCAACGGCATGCATGTCCATTGCTCGGTGATGGACGAGCAGGGCAACAACATCTTCAACGACGGCACCGAGGACGGCTCCGTGAAACTGCGTCACGCGATCGGCGGCCTGCAGGCGACGCTCGGCGACGCCATGGCCTTCTTCGCGCCGAACCTCAATTCCTTCCGCCGCTTCGGCCCCAATCTCTTCGTGCCGGTCAACCGCACCTGGGGCTACAACAACCGCTCGGTCGCCTTCCGCGTGCCCAACGGCTCGCCGGAATCGCGCCGCGTCGAACACCGCGTCTCGGGCGCCGATGCCAACCCCTATCTGGTGCTGGCCGCGATCCTCGCCGGCATCCATCACGGCATCGTCAACGAGATCGATCCGGGCGAACCGGCCGAAGGCAATGCCTGCGAGATCATGGATGAAGGCATCCCCTTCTTCCTGCCCAGTGCCCTGAAGCGTCTGCGCAATTCGCAGGTGATGCGTGAATATTTCGGCGACCGCTATGTCGACGTCTATGCCGAAACCAAGATGCTCGAATACGACAAGTTCCAGCGCGCCATCTCGCCGCTGGAATATGACTGGTATCTCTAGCCTGAAACAGGAATGTCACCCCGGCGCAAGCCGGGGTCCATGAGCGGTTGCGGCGTACACGGATCGTATCCTTGTCGCATCGCTCCCATCCGCAATGACGTCTGTGAACCCCATGCCGAACGCGGCCCCCGGGATCGCACCGAAAAAAGCACCTTTTACGTCTCTCTCAAACGCATCGAAAATCGCACAGAGGCGCCGGAAAGCACCTTTCAGAGCACGCAATTCGTCTCCGGAATTCGCTCACAACCGGGGATAAGTGCACTTGTCCCCCGGGGACAAGTCGGTTTGTGACAGTTTTATGACAGTTCCGTGACAGAGGGGGGGTCCGCTGTGCTTTTCGCTGCCGAAAAGGCCCCTGCGGCGCCGCTATTTGTCTGTGGACGGATTAAATCTGCGCCAGCGGCAGCGTGAAGCTGACCTTGGTGCCGACACCCTCGGTGCTTTCGATGGTCAGCGTGCCGCCATGCATCTCGACCAGCGAGCGCGACAGCGCGAGGCCAAGCCCCGTGCCCTTGTGCGACTTGGCGTGATGACTCTCGACCTGCTCGAAGGGGCGGCCGATCTTCGGCAGGGCGCTGGCCGGAATGCCGATGCCGGTATCCTCGACCGCGATCGTCGCCATGCCGTCCTGCGCGCTGCCGCGCAGGTAAATCGAACCGCCGGCCGGCGTGAACTTGATTGCATTCGAAAGTAGATTGAGCAGCACCTGCTTGACGGCCCGCTTGTCGGCTTCGAGCGCCGGCATGTCTTCGATCGCATCGACGATCTTGACGCTGGCGACTTCGGCGCGGCCCGACACGAGGCGCAGCGATTCCTCCACCACTTCCCTGATCGGCAGCCGTTGCGTCTCGAGCGTCATGCGTCCGGCTTCGATCTTCGACATGTCGAGAATGTCGTTGATCAGTTCCAGCAGATGCGCGCCGCTGGCGCGGATGTCGGTGGCATATTCCTTGTACTTCGGCGAACCGAGATCGCCGAACAGGCCCGACTCCATGATTTCCGAAAAGCCGATGATGGCGTTCAAGGGCGTCCGCAGCTCGTGACTCATATTGGCGAGGAATTCCGACTTCGAGCGGTTGGCCGTTTCGGCGCGGGTCTTTTCCGCAGCGTATTTTTCGGCGAGGTCCACCAGTTGCCGCGCCTGTTCCTGCAGCTTGCGCCGCGACGATTCGAGATCGCGCACGGTCTTTTCCAGCGCCGACTTGTTGTCGGTCAGCGCCGCTTCCTGTTCCTTGATCGCGGTGATGTCGGTGCCGACATTCACGCGCCCGCCGCTCTTGGTGCGCCGCTCGCTGATCTGCAGCCAGCGCCCGCTCGGCAGGCGGATCTCGCTGACGCTGTCGGCGCCGGCATCGGCTTCCGGCCAGACGTCGCTCAGGCCCGCCCGCGCCATCACGTCGGCGCGCGTCGCGCCGGCGCGCAGCGCCTGCTCGTCGAGATTGAGGAATTCGGCAAGCTTGCTGTTGGCCGTCACCAATCGGTTGTTGGCGTCCCACAGCACGAAGGCCTCGCCGACGCTTTCGATCGCGTCACGCAGCCGCTCATTGGCTTCCGAAACGCGCGCCTCGGCGATCTTCTGGTCGGTGATGTCGATGGTGATGCCGACCAGACGTTCGCTGCCCGACCGGCCGCCGCCCCACACCTGCCCCTTGGCATGCATCCACACCCAGCCGCCATCGGCGTGGCGCAGGCGGAATGTCGTGTCGTAGGAGCGCGAGGCGCGCTGCGCCGCATCCATGATCTCGTCGATCGCGCCTTCGTCGTCCGGATGCGCCAGCGCCTTGATCTCGGCCGGCGTCAGCCGCTTCGAAGGCTGCTTCAGGCCGACCATGTCGAACATTGCCGACGACCAGTAGACGCGATTGGTGGCGATATCCCAGTCCCAGATGCCGCAACGCGCGCCGGCAAAGGCCATGTCGAAGCGATGCTGGTTCTCGACCAGCGCGACATCCGCCTCGATCTTGCTCTCGCGCAGGCGCACCAGCATATAGGCGAGCACCATGTAGCCGCCCGACAGCAGCGCCGAGAAGATCAGCGCGCGCGACGGCCCGTCCTGAAAATAGAGCGCGACGTTGAGCGCCGCCAGCGCCAGACCCGAAATGCCGAGCGCGATGCGCGGCAGCAGGCCGGCCGGCAGCACGCGGCGGCGCGGTGCGGCAGCCTCTTCCCATTTCAGCGCTTCGGATCTCGTGGTGGTCGCGTCGGACATGCGTCGCCTTGCCCCGGTGATGCGTCTGGAAACCGGATTCGATCTGCGATCGCCGGAGGGCATCGTCCCCTCCGAATCAACCGGCCTCGAATGATGATTCGGCCTCGGAGTCTGGATGTCCATAGGCTGTGTTTACTTTTTGTTAACCGGTGCAGATCGGACTCACCCGAATCAAGGGCAAACGGGGTTAACGCCCGGTTAAGCGCCTGTGCCGCTTCGGTTCGGGCCGGCTCAGGCCAGCGTCTTGTTGGCGATCTCGTAGACGTCGCGCGACAGCCGTTCGGCCGCCGCGATCCGCTTGAGCTGCCTGGCCATCAGGTTCCGGCGCTTCGGTTCGAACTGCCGCCAGCTCTTGAAGGCGCCGAGCAGCCGCGCGGCAACCTGCGGATTGAGCGCGTCGAGTTCGAGAACCTTGTCGGCGACGAAGGCATAGCCCTTGCCGTCGGCACCGTGGAAATGCAGCTGGTTCATTGTCGCAAAGCCGCTGATCAGCGCCCGCACCTTGTTGGGATTGCGCATCGTGAAGGCGGGATGTGTCGTCAGCCGCTTCACCTCGTCGAGCGTGCCCGGCAGCGCCGACATCGCCTGGATCGACAGCCACTTGTCCATCACGAGATGGTCGTCCTTCCACTGCGCATGAAAGGCTTCGAGAGCTGCGACGCGTTCCGGACAATCGATATTGGCCAGCACCGAAAGAGCGGCGATCTGGTCGGTCATGTTGTCGGCCTGCGCAAATTGCGCTTCCGCCAGCGCCACGCCCTCGTCGCCGGGGGCTGCGGCCAGATAGGCGAGGCAGGCATTGCGCAGCGCGCGGCGGCCGGCATGCGCGGCATCGGGACTGTAGGGGCCGTCGATCTTCAGCGCGTGATAGGTGGCGAGCAATTCGTCCTTCAGCTGCGCCGCGATCGATCGGCGCAGGCCTTCGCGTGCCGCATGGATGGCGTCGACATCGACATCCTTGCCGATCGTCTGCGCCAGCGTCTGTTCGCTGGGCAGCACGATCATCTGCGCCACGAAGTCGGGATCGGTCTTCTTCGAGCCCAGCAGCCGGCGGAACGTGTCGGCCAGCGCCGTCCCCTTGCGCGCGGCGCCGCCCGTCCGGTGTGCCTCGACCATCGCAATCAGCAGGCCCGTCGCGTAACGCTGCGCGGCCTCCCAGCGGTTGAAGCTGTCGCTGTCATGCGTCATCAGGAACACGAGATCGCGTTCCTTGAGATGGGCATTGAGCTTGACCGGCGCGGTGAAGCCCCGCAGCAGCGACGGCACCGGCCGCGCCGCCACGTTGCGGAAGCGCCATGTTGCCTCCTGCGAGGTCAGGCTCAGCACCCGTGTCGTGGCGCCGGGCTTCTCTTCGCCGTCGAGCTGCAGCTTCATGTCCTTGCCGTCAGGACCGACAAGACCGACCGCGATCGGAATGTGATAGGGCGCCTTGTGCGCCTGTCCCGGTGTCGGTGCGCAGATCTGGCTGAGCTTCAGCGTATAGGTCTGCCGCGCCGCGTCGTAGCGCCCCGATGCCAGCACCTCGGGCGTGCCCGACTGCGAATACCAGCGCTTGAACTGTTCGAGGTCGAGCCCGGCGCCTTCGGCCAGCGCATCGAGGAAATTCTCCACCGTCGCCGCCTCGCCGTCATGCCGCGCGAAATAGAGGTCCATGCCCTTGCGGAAGTGCTTCGGACCGCTGAGCGTATGGATCATCCGGCAGAGCTCGGCGCCCTTTTCATAGACGGTTGCCGTGTAGAAATTGTTGATCTCGATATAGCTGTCGGGACGTACCGGATGTGCCAGCGGCCCGCCATCCTCGGTGAACTGATGCGCACGCAGCAGCCGCACGTCGGAAATCCGCTTCACCGGACGCGAACGCATGTCGCTGGTAAATTCCTGGTCGCGGAAAACCGTCAGCCCTTCCTTGAGGCAGAGCTGGAACCAGTCGCGGCAGGTGATGCGGTTGCCGGTCCAGTTGTGGAAATATTCGTGCGCGATGATCGCCTCGATGGCCGCGTAGTCGGCATCGGTTGCCGTGTCGGGACGGGCGAGAATGTACTTGTCGTTGAAGACGTTGAGCCCCTTGTTCTCCATCGCCCCCATGTTGAAGGCGCTGACCGCCACGATCATGAAGATGTCGAGATCGTATTCGCGCCCGAACCTCTCCTCGTCCCATTTCATCGCCCGCTTCAGCGCTTCCATCGCATAGGCGCAGCGATCCTCGTTGCCGCGCTCGACGAAGATCCTGAGCGTCACTTCGCGCCCCGACATGGTGACGAACCTGTCTTCGACATGGGCAAGGTCGCCCGCCACCAGCGCGAACAGGTAGCTCGGCTTGGGAAACGGATCGTGCCATTCGGCGAAATGACGTCCGTCGGCAAGCTTGCCCTGCGCCACCGGATTGCCGTTCGACAGCAGAACCGGCGCGGCCTTGCGGTCGGCGATGATGCGCGTCGTGAACACCGACATCGCGTCCGGCCGGTCGAGCGAATAGGCGATGCGGCGGAAACCCTCCGCCTCGCATTGCGTGCAATAGATACCGGCCGAGAGATAGAGCCCGGTCAGCGCCGTGTTGGCTTCCGGCGCGCAACTGGTCAGCGTTTCCAGCGTGAAGGGCGCGTCGGGCACATCGAGGATCGTCAGATGTTCCGCGTCGACCTGGTAGGCATTGGGGCCCAGCTTGACGCCGTCGATCGACACCTCATGCAGTTTCAGCTTTTCGCCGTCCAGCACCAGCGGCCCCGTGCCGCCCTGCCGCCGCATCTGCAGTTGCGCGCGGACCCGCGTATCGGCGGGATCGAGTTCGATCTCGAGCCTGACCGCGTCGATCCGGAAAGCGGGCGGCGTATAGTCCTTCAGCCGGATCGGGCGGGGATCTTCGGTGCGCATGGGAATACTCGAAAAAGGGCGTGGGCCGCGAATGCCACTCTAGCATTCGCGACCGGAATGGCGGAAATAGGGCGTCGAAGCAAGGGGGAAGAGCGCCATGGATGAGGGAAATGACGCGGCGATCCGTCCGGTCCGGCCGGCCGATCTCGATGCTCTCTATGAGGTCGCGCTGAAGACCGGCGCCAACGGCGCCGACGCGACCGCGCTCCATGGCGATCCGAAGCTGATCGGTCATATCTTCGCCGCGCCCTATGCGCGGCTGGAACCGGAAAGCGCCTTCGTGGTCGAGGATGGCGAAGGGGTCGGCGGCTATATCGTCGGCACGGCCGACACGCAGGCCTTCGAGGCGCGCCTCGAAGCCGAATGGTGGCCGGCCTTGCGCGCGCGCTACGCCGCGCCCGTCACACCGCCCGAAAGCTGGAACGCCGACGAACTGCGCTGCTGGTCGATCCATCATCCGGGCCGCACGCCGGCCCGCATCGCCGGCCCGTACCCGGCGCATCTCCACATCAACCTGCTGCCGCGTCTGCAGGGCAGGGGCCTCGGCCGCCGGCTGATGGATCGCTGGCTCGAACGGATGCGCGCGCGCGGTGCCGCCGGCGCCCATCTCGGCGTCGGCACGGCCAACACACGCGGCATTGCCTTCTACCGCGCCTGTGGCTTCCGCGAACTGGAGCGCGCGAAGCCGCCGCGGCAGACGGTCTGGTTTGGAATTGAACTCTAGGCCTGCGGCCCCATGATGCTGGAAATCAGCATGTCGGCGTCGCTGGCGACCGCCATCACGTCGTCGGGCAGGTTCTCGCCATTGCTGCGCGCATAATCGGCGAGCCGCTGCAGCAGCACCATGAATTTCGGCGCTGCCGCGATCACCTTGGCCTGTAGTTCGACGCGGTCGGGCGTCAGGTCGTATTCGACGCCGGGCACGCGCCAGCCGCCGCCCTCGTGGGAACCGGTGATGACCACCGGATGCGTGCCGGGCACCGGATGGCCGGCGCATTCTTCTGCCGAGCGCCACTTGTTGGGCACCCGCACCACCTGCCAGTCCTCCATCTCGGGATCGAGATGCGACAGCGCCGAAACCTCCTCGGTCTCAAGCTCCTTGGCGGCGAATTCGCGGCCGAGCCCGACGTCGTAATGGATGCGCAGGGGCTCATCCATGTCCTTGACCCACTGGGGCACGATCCGCTCGATCACGGCCCAGGTGCCGACCGGGCGCACATAGACGCGCTGGTTTTTGTGGAACTGCGCTTTGGCCATCTGACGGGAATCCTCCGGCTCGGTTGGAGCCTTCAGTATCCGCCACGCCGGTTAGCGCCGCCTTAAGGGAATACTGCGGATTTTACTCGGCAGGCGCGCCGCCGGGACGGATCCGGGCCGAAAGCCGCCGCAAACGCTGCCCCATGCCGCCGATCCCGGCCCGTGCCTCCTCCATCAGCGTATAGGCGACCGGCACCACGACCAGCGTCAGCAGCGTCGAGGAGATCAGCCCGCCGATTACCAGAATGCCCATCGCGTTGCGGAATTCGGCCCCCTGGCTGGTCGATAGCGCCACCGGAATGAGCCCGCAGACCGTCGCGATCTGCGTCATCAGCACTGGCCGGAGACGCACCGGTCCGGCCTTGCGCGCCGCCTCGAAGGCGCTGGCGCCGGCCGTCCGCAACTGGTTGGTGTAGTCGACCAGCAGGATGCCGTTCTTCATCACCAGCCCCATCAGCGCCAGCAGGCTGATCTGGCTGAACATGGTCATTTCCTGGCCCGAGATCTTCAGCGCCACGAAGGCGCCGACAAACGACAGCGGCGCCGACAGCATGATGATGGCCGGCTGCGCGAAGCTGTTGAACTGCGAGGCCAGGATCATGTAGAGCGCGATCAGCGCCAGCATGAAGGCAAACCCGATCGCCGCGCCGGTCTCCTTCATCCGCTTCGAGCGGCCCTCGGCGCTCCAGCTGTAGCCTTGCGGCAGTTTCAGCTCTTCGAGATAGCGTTCGATCTCGGCCGAGGCCGGCCCCAGCGCCGCGCCTTCCGGATTGTTGGCCAGCAGCGCGATGCGCCGCGCCCGGTTCTGCCGCTCGATCTGCGCCGGTCCGCTGTCGATGTTGAAGCGCGCCACATTGGGCATGTCGATCAACTGCCCGTTGGCCGCCCGCACCTGGATCATCGAGAGCTTCGAAATGTCGTCGCGCTGCGCTTCGCCGAGCCGCACCCGCACGTCGTAGCGCTGGCCGAATTCCTCGAACGAGCCGGCCTTGACGCCGCCCACCGTCGTTCTCAGCGTTTCCGCCAGCGTCCGCACCGAGACGCCGAGATCGGCCGCGCGCCGCCGGTCGATCTCGACCTGCACCTCCGGCTTGCCGGAATCGTAGCTGGTCTTGACGTCGGCAAAGAGCGGACTGGCCCGCATCCGGCCGGTCACTTCGTTGGCTTGGGCCTCCAGCACCGCGAGATCGGGCCCCTGCAGCACATACATCATCGCGAATTCCGAGAACCCGCCGCCCGAAATCCACGGCACGTCGGAGAGCGAGACATGCTTGGCGTCCGGCGCGGCCGCCAGCATCGCCACGCGCACCCGGTCCATGATCGGAATGAAGCTTTCGTCGCGCGCATCCTTGGCCGTCAGTCCGACATGGAAGAACGCCTTGTTGACGCTTTTCTGCGCGTCCGAGCCGATGGTGAAGAACACGGTCTCGACCTCGCCGACGCTGCGGATGGCCTGGGCGACGCGCGTGGCCGCGCCGCGCGTCTCCTCCAGCCCGGCACCGAAGGGCAGTTCGACGCTCGCCAGGAACTCGGCCCGGTCGGCGCGCGAGTCGAAGGCCATCGGCAGCGTCCGCGCCACCATCACCCCGGCGACGACGGCCACCACCGCGCCCAGCATCACCGCCCAGCGCGCGCCGAGCGCCCGGTCGAGCAGCCGCCCGTAGAAGCGGTCGAGGCCCGCATAGCCATTGTCGAAGAAGCGCGCCACGCGGCCATAGGTCGAGGGATCGGTGTCCTGCCGCTTCAGCACTTTCGAACACAGCATCGGCGTCAGCGTCAGCGACACCAGCAGCGACACCAGAACGGAGAAGGTGATCGCAAGCCCGTACTGGAAGAAGAAGCGTCCGACCACGCCGCTCATGAAGGCGATCGGAATGAAGACGGCGCAGATCGAGAAGGTGGCGGCCAGCACCGCCAGCCCGACTTCCCTGGTGCCCTCGGCCGCGGCGCGGACCGGCGACAATCCGCTTTCGAGCTTGCGATAGATGCTCTCCAGCACCACGATCGCGTCGTCGACCAGCAGCCCGACCGCCAGCGACAGCGCCATCAGCGTCATCATGTTGATGGTGAAATCCATCACATAGAAGGCAAAGAAGGTCGAGATCAGCGCCGTCGGCATGGCGACCGCGACGATCGCGGTGGCCCGCACCGACAGCAGGAAGGCCAGCGTCACCAGCACCACCAGCACGATGCCGAGCTGGATGTCGACAAAGACGTCGGCCGCCGACCCCTCGATGAAGACCGCCGTGTCCCGCGCGATCCGCATTTCGAGCCCGGCTGGTGCGCTCTTCGCGATCTCGGCGACGGCCTCGCGCACCGCGCGCGCCACTTCCACCGTGTTGCGGCCCGACTGCTTGCGCACATCGAGCGAGACGCCGCGCCGCCCGTTGAGTTCGGCATAGGAACGCTCGTCGGCCATACCGTCCTCGACCTGCGCCACGTCGCCGATGGTCGTCGGCGCGCCGTCGCGCCGGAAGGCGACGACGATGCTGCGGAAGTCGGGAACGCTCGACACCTCGCCCTTGGTCTTGACCGGGAATTCGGCCTTGAGGCCCGGCGTCTCGAGCCGCCCGCCGGGAATTTCGGCATGTTCGCGCCTGAGCGCGCTGGTCACGTCTTCGGCCGTCACGCCATAGGCGCGCATCTTGACCGCGTCGAGCCAGATCCGGATCTCGCGGTCGCGTCCGCCGACCAGCTCGATCGAGCCGACGCCCGATATCCGCTGCAGCTGCTCCTTGACCACCTTGTCGGCGAAATGCGTCAGGGCGCGGATCGGCATGTCGCCGGCAATCATGATTGACATGATCGCCTGTGCGTCGGGATCGACCTTCTGCACGATCGACTGTTCGGCCTCGGGCGGAATATTGGCGCGGGCCAGCGAAACCTTGTCGCGCACATCCTGCGCCTTGACGTCGACATTCTCGTTGAGGTCGTACTGGATGACGACCTGGGAAAGCCCCTCGGCGCTGGTCGAGGACAGCGTCTCGATGCCCGAGATCGTGTTGACCTGCTCCTCGATCGGATCGGTCACGTCGCTTTCGACGCCTTCGGGCGAGGCGCCTTCGAGCACCGTCGTCACCGACACCACCGGGAACTCGACCTTGGGGAACAGATCGACGCCGACCCGCCCCAGCGAGATCCAGCCCAGCACCACCAGCGCGCCGATGACCATGACCGCAAAGACCGGGCGGCGGATCGAAACGTCGGAAATCCACATCGGCTCTCTCCCGCGGCTCTCGTTAGGGGGTGGCGCTGTCCGGCGCGCCGGCCGCGACCTGGCCGGGCTCGGCCTCGATCCGCACCCGCAGGCTGTCGGCCAGCAGCGGCGCATTGGGTCCGCCCAGCACCCGGTCGCCTTCGGCAAGCCCCGACAGCACTTCGACCGATTGCGCATCGATCTGGCGCACGTTGACGCTGACCCGACGCGCAATGCCGTCCTGCGCCACGAAGACATGCCGGTCGGTCTCCGCGCCATAGAGCATGCGCCGGTCGAGCGCCAGCCCCTGGCGCGGTTCGGGATAGATCTCGGCCCGCGCGAACAGCCCCGGCTTGACCGTGTAGTCCTCGTTGCGGATCGGCAGCCGGAGTTCGACCGAACGCGTCACCGGATCGACATAGTCGTTGAGGATCGCCACATAGCTGTCGAAGCTCCGCTCGATGCCGTCGATGAAGACGCGGCCCTTGGTCCCGACCGCGATCTTCGAAAGATGGATTTCGGGCACGGTCACGATCGCCGCCACGATGTCGATCTTCATGATCTGAAGCACACCCCCGCCGCCGGCATCGCCCATGCCGCCCATGCCGCCCATCCGCGTCGCCATGAACTTGCCTTCGTCGACATCGCGCCGCGTGATGACGCCGTCGAACGGTGCAGTGACGACCGAATCCGTCAGCATCTGCGTTGCGCCGGCAAGCTGCGCCTCGGCGATGCCGAGCCTTGCCTGCGAGGCGTCGCGCGCGGCGCGCGCATCGTCGAGCCGCCCGTCGGCGACGAAGCCCTTGGCGTGAAGTTCGCGTGCGCGCGAGAAGGCAAGGCCGGTATTGCGCAGATCGGCCTTGGCCAGTTGCACCTGGTTTTCGAGTTCGGTCACCTTGAGGCGCAGTTCGACGTCGCGCGTGCGGAATAGCGGCTGGCCTTCGCTCACCCGGTCGCCGACCCGCACCATGATCTCCTCGATGATGCCGTCGACCCGCGGCCCCAGCGTCGTCGTCTTGTGCGCGGCGATGGTGCCGGTGCCGGTGATCGGCTCGGCCAGTTCGCGCAAGCCGACCGTGCTGGCAAAGACGCCGATCGCGCCGGCCTGCGGATCGGCCGCTTCCTCCTGGGCCTCCTCGCCGCAGGCGGCAAGCGCCAGCACCAGCAGCCCGGCCGCCATCGGCCGCCACAGGGAGGAAAACGCGAATCCGGCAGACATCGGCAGGCCTCTCGCTGGCATGACGCCGCGTACCGGACGGGCAGGGAGCCCGGCCGGCACGGCGCCGCAAAATCGTATGGAAGGTTATCGTATCGTTGGTTACGATATCGGGGAAGCGAAATCGCAAGGGAACCCGCGCCGATGGCCGGAGGAACCGGACAGCAGGCAGACCGGCAGGGCGTCCGCCCGGACGAGGCTTTCGGCTGGCTACATCACGATGTCTACCGCCTCTTCCGCAAGGCCTGGGCGCGCCGTCTCGCCACCTCCGGCACCGGCATCAATCCGGCCAAGTCGCGCATCCTGGCCGAACTGCGCCGACGCGACGGCCTGACCCAGACCGAACTGGCCGAAGCGGTCGAAATGGAAAAGGCGCCGCTCGGCCGCCTGCTCGACGCGCTGGAAGCGCAGGGCCTGGTCGAACGTCGCAACGACCCGGCCGACCGCCGCGTCCGCCGCGTCCATGTCACGCCGCTGATCGAGGAACTGACGGGCGATCTCTGGCAGGCCGCCTTCGGCATGTTCGACACCGCGGTCCGGGGTTTCAGCCCGGCCGAATATGCGCAACTGATGGAATTCCTCGAGCGCATCAAGGCCAATCTGCAGGATGCCGAGGGCCTGGACGCCTGAACGGCCCCCGTCGCCCTGAAACTTGCCCGTCGCCCTGAAACTTGCCCGTCGCC
>TARA_R110000824_G_scaffold62352_2_pt1 | contig 58950 bp, 56 predicted proteins | sample TARA_R110000824 | Tara Oceans TARA_R110000824 (sample SAMEA4397747) | marine metagenome | biome: Polar Biome; feature: [MES] marine water layer (ENVO:01000295) within the mesopelagic zone...; material: water (ENVO:00002006), including particulate matter (ENVO:01000060) such as......
ATTGATAAGTCAGACTTTAGAGGCGCTCATATAGCACCCCATACAATGAAAGTAGCATCAATGTTTTCAGTAATGTCTAGGTTACAACCATCAAATAAATGTGACTTACTAACAAAAATGAAAATATACAACGGTGAAGCTATTATTGAAAAAGGCAGAGTTAAGAAAGTTGATATTCGAGATTTAAAAGACGAAGCAAAGAATGAAGGTATGGAAGGAATATCAACGAGATTTATTATGAAATCTTTAGATGCAGCACTTTCAGATTCAGATAATGGAATGATTACGCCAATAAACGTTGTTGACTCTATGATTAAACAAGTAAAAGAGCAAATTATTGATGAAGATGCAAAAACTCGATATCTAGAAATACTGCAAAAGATTATTCGAGAAGAGTATTTACGAATATTAGAGACAGAAATAGCAAAAGCTTTTATTTCAGCTTATGAAGAACAAGCACAGTCGTTATTCGATTCATATCTAGACAATGCTGAGTGTTATACAACTAAATCTAGAGTTAAAGATAAGATTACACGAGAAGATCGTGATCCTGATGAAAAGTTTATGAGAACCATTGAAGAAATGATTAGCGTAACCGGTTCAGCAAGAGACGGATTTAGAAATGATGTAACAGCTTACATGTTTTCAAAAATGAGAAAAGGTGAAACAGTTGACTATAAGTCATATGGTCCTTTAAAAGAAGCAATTGAACAGTATTTAATTACATCTGTTAAAGATATCGCAAGAATTGTAACACGTTCAAAATCACGCGATGATGATCAAAAGAAGAAATATACTGATATGATTGGTACATTAATTGAAGAATACGGATATAATGAAAGTTCAGCTGAGGAGATTTTAACATATGCTAGCAACAACCTCTGGCGTGATTCATAAAAATGACGTAGTTATAGGCAGAAAAACTACAGAATTTTTTTTAAAAGATCAAAAGAATATTTTTAATAATCTTGCTAAACATAAAAATGTAGTTTATAATAAACAAACATTTGTCAAAGATGTTTCTCTAAATTATCTTAATATTTTGCCAAAAAATAAAATTGAAGAAACTTTAAAAAACGTCTTATTAAAAGAATATTATGATTGTGAAAAATTATATCCATACTTGGGTGATTATTTCTTACATAAAATGTTTGACAATGTTGCTATAAAGACAAGTACAAGTTTTGTTTTTAATAAGAAATACCAAGACAAGTTTATATCAACATTGAATAATTTTAATAGTAAGTTAATTGCAAAATGGATCTTTGAAAACACTAATATTAATAGAAGTATAAATATTGAGAAATACATAGGTGATGATTTAACAGTAGAGTTTTTAGAAGAATTTGTGTTTAATATTGATTATGACTTTTCTTTTTTTAACGATGGTAGCAAAAACACATATAAGCAATACAAGTACGTTATAATTAACGGTATTATCGAATCAATAGGTGAAATACACCACTTGCTTCATAAAGCAAATAAGACAAAAGAGACTTTTGTAATATTTTGTTTTGGTATGTCTGAAGAAGTTAAAATGACTATCATTAAAAACAATAAAATGGGTAGGTTTAGAGTTTTTCCTGTTTGTTTAAACGTTAATGACGAAAATTCATTAAATCTACTTAATGATATTGCAGCTATACATGGTAGTAGTATAATTTCAAGTGATTTAGGCCAAACAATATCACAAGAAACTAGAAAAGAGTTATCTGTTGGAGTTGAAATATCTTTTTTTAAAAATAGTATAGGTATTACACCTTGTGTAGATAATAAAAGTATTGAAAAACACAGAAATTTTTTAAAGAAAAGAATTGATGACGCAAGGTCAAGACCTGATGTTAGAATAGATGTTCTTGCGAATAGGTTGAAAATGTTTACAGGAAAAAGAGTAAACATATACATACCAGAAAAACTATTAAAGAATAAAATGAACTCTAGAGAAATAGACTATTTTTTTAGATTTATAAGCAACTTAAATAAAAATCTAAACGTTGTCAGTCTAAGAAATCAAAAGTTTTACATACCATCAGTTTGTATTAATATTGCAGAGGCGAAGAAAAAAAGCTTAATTACAAAGTTTTCTGAAATTAGTGCAATTATTTCTTAGCAACAGGAGAAAACTAATGCCATCAAAATTAAAAAATAATAAACCTAAGACACCACCTAGGGCTGCAGTGGATAAAAATAAAGTAATGTTAACTGTTTCATCAGTAGTCGGCTTCATGAAAGAACAAGTTGTGCAAGATCTAATGGCTGTAAATTCAAATAATGAAACTTCTTTAAACTTAAACAATGAAGAGTTAAGAAAGCTTTGTTTTTATGTAGAATCTAGTATGACAAATTCTTTTATAAAAGCTTCAAATCAAATTGAATTATCTTTAAAATAGCTTTTTCATGTTAGGGCAACGTCATCTAATTGAATGCCATTGTGTTCTACCTTTATATAAGGATAGAAGGCCTATTGTATATCATAAGTTTCCTGTTTATAGTAAGTTTAATACTAAAACAAGCAAGGTGATTCCTAAATACGCTAATTGTAACAACTGTGGCATAACTCATCTTATAGATGAGTTATGCAAATCACAGATAAAAATAGGTAAAGAAGATATTAAAAGTGTCAGATCTATTAGTGAAGTGACACTAAGCTTACCAATTAAAATAGTTGATTTTTTAAAAGATTATAATTCTTCTATATCATTATATGAAGAAATTGAAGATATTTTCGACAACTTAACATTCCCTAAAGACTTAATCATTAAAAGGGAAATAATTGATGAGCAGTACCACGTAAAAGTTTTAAAACTTATTAGTCAAGAAAAATACAAGATTGTCTCTGAGATAATAGACAACACAATAATAGGAGAATAATAATGAGCTACTCAGTCAAGTTAGAAAAGTTAGCTAGAGAAAAACAACAATCAAGAGAGATTGTAGCAGAATTATTGAAATTTGGTGTTACAGAACAACAAAAGTACGATGTGATTCATGGTATTTGTCTAAGTTTAGAAAACAATGAAGCTTTAAAAAAAATAGCTAAAACAATAAAAAAGTATAGAGAAACTATTAACAAAGAAGATAATTCTGATAATAATATAGACGATGATGATAAACCAAAAATTATTTTAGAGTAAGGAGAAATGTATGTCATTAAATGAAGCGCTAATTTCGCAATATGAAGAATTAAAAGTTTTGATTGAGACTTTACAAACAGACGTTGTAAAGAATGCTCAAGGAAATAAGTCAGCAGGTGTCAGAGCAAGAAAAGGTTTGCGAGCAGCAAAAAAACTAGCCTCTGATATCGTTAAGTCTTCACTTGATTCTAGTAAGGAATAAATTAGATTTATTTTTTAGTACAATTCATTTAAAAGGTCACGCAAGTGACCTTTTTTATTATTCAAAATTAGAAAACTTATCTTTTAATTTTTTAATAGCAATCTTTTCTATTTGACATATTCTCATTCTTGTTACTTTAAATATGTCACCTATGTCCTGCAGTGTAAATTTTTCTTCTTCTATTTTATTTCGAGAATCAGCAGCAACAAGACAACAGTTGCTATTTTGTTTACTTTGAATCCAGTATCTACAAGATGATTTTTGACAAGATATTTTCTGTCTATTGTTATATTCAAAACATTTCATTATTAAACAGCTCCAACTTAATAATTAGTATTATATACTGATGTCAGTAAATTAACAAAAATAACAAAAAAAGGTGGATAGATGACAGAAAGAAAAATTTTTATCATTGATACAAGTGTTTTATTGTATGATCGCAACTCAATTCATTCATTTCCAGAAAATGATGTTTTATTACCTCTAGTTGTACTTGATGAATTAGATAGGTTTAAAGATAAGAAAGGTTTAGTTGGTGAAAATGCAAGATATATCAATAGATACTTGGATGATTTAAGAAAAGAAGGGAGTCTTCACAAGGGTATTAAAATTAATAATGGCCAAACAATAAAGGTAGCACTTTCAGGATTTAATCAGGTACCTGTAGGTTTAGATCCGGATTATGCAGATAATAAAATGATATCTCTAGCATTACATCTTCAAGAAAAATATGATAGAAGAGTTGTTTTAATAACAAAAGATATAAACTTTAGAGTTAAGTGTGACTCATTAGGTATCATATCTGAAGATTATTATAAAGATAACATTGTTTTAGAGAATGCAGAAGCATTTAAAGGATTTTTTGATATCACTACTGATGATCCTGACATTATAAGTCGTTTGTATAATTACTGTAATGGTGATGAAGGTGATGCATTAGAAGCATTCATTGATTTGTGTAAAGAAAAAATTGGAAGAAAGCCATATGCTAATGAATATTTTTGTGTAAAGTCAGGAAGTGCTTCTTTTATTGGAAGATGGGAACAAGAAAAAATTGAAAAGGTAGCAACTCCAAAAGATTTTTGTGAAGAATTCCAGAGATTAAGTGTTTCACCTAGAAATAGAGAACAATTGTATGCATTTAATTCATTACTAGATACATCACTGCCTATGGTAACGATATCTGGTTTGGCAGGAAGTGGAAAAACATTTATTGCTTTAATGTCAGCATATGCGTTAGTACAAGCAGGCTATTATGATAGAATTGTTTTTACAAGAAATATCACACCCGTAGGTAGGGATATTGGATTCTTACCTGGTACAGCAGATGATAAAATGAGTCCTTGGTTAGCACCAATAATGGATAATTTTAGAATAGGATTGAAAGATACTAATTTAAGCTTGTTTAGTACACTTAAAGAACAAGGTATTATTGAAGTTTCACCATTATCTTTTATTAGGGGTAGAACATTTAATAATAGTATTTTGATAATGGATGAAGCTCAAAATGCAACTATACATGAGTTGAAAACTGTTATCACTAGAATGGGTGAAAACTCTAAAATTATATTACTAGGTGATGTAGACCAAATTGACACGCCTTACATCGACACACTATCAAATGGTCTAACAATTGTATCAGAAAAATTTAAAAATGAAGATTGCGCATCACATATTGCGTTAAAGCGAGGCGAAAGATCATACTTATCTGCCGTTGCAGCAAGAATTATTTGAGGAATTAGAAATGTCAAAAGCAATTTTTTTTAAAAAAAGAGACAAAAATAGATTTAGAAAGGTCTACCAGTATATAAGAAAAAAGCCAGTCGATCAATATTGTTCAGATACACCTTTTCTCATGATTGTAGGCGAAGTTACTTTTACTAATTCATCAGGCCCGGAAACATTTACATACTCATCAGTGTTACCGAGTCATACTTTTATAAAAGTACCTGTAGTTACTGCAATTGCTGTAGATTCTCTTTCAAATAGCGCTGCTAATGTTAATGTTTTTGTAACCTCAATAACAACAACAGCAGTTCAATTTTCATCAAGTGCATTGTTTAGTGGAACAGTTAACTTTCAATTAATCTCGCAGGATTGATATAATGGCTATAACAAAAAATACCGGAGACTACCCAAGAATATATTCATGTTCTGATACAGTTAGTGGCGTAACTTTTGTTGACATAAACTATGCAGTACTAGGATTAGTATCACCACCGGCAATTAATGCAATGACTTCTATTGATGTCAATGTTTTTTTATCTGATGTGACAGCAAGCACAGCAAAAATTAATTTTTCTCATACATTTGTGGGAACAGTTTACTATACGGTAATAGGGTTTAAATAAAAAGGAAATAATATGGCGTCAAAAGATTTTAGAACAGGTCAGATAGAGACAAGTAAAATTATAGGTACAGGCAGTATTGCAGGTACAACAGCAGGGATTGTTATATATAGTGGTTCAGTTGCAACAAATAGAGCAGGCGGTACTTCAGATAGTGCAATGTATGCCAATGTAGGTTCAGACGTTTTTCTCTTTGTTTCTGGTACAGTAGATAAAGATAATAGAGGTACCATTGGTGCAAGATCAAACGTTTCTTTGTTCGGTGGCGACGTAGTAGTATCTGGAACTTTATATGCAGAAAGGATGATTATTGAAGTAGATCAGGTTGCTGATGGAGACTTTTTTGTCACTGGTAGCATGTTTGTAGAACCCGACGCTGATTCAACAACATCAGTCGCATTTAGAAATGCAGCGGGAACAACAATATTTAATGTTGATTCAACAAATAAAAGAATTGGAATTGGTGATGTTACTCCAGATGCGCTGCTTGATATACAAGGTGAAGTAGCCTCCGGAGTACCCACTCTTAAAGTTGTTCACTTAGATTCAGATGTAACGGGTATTGATATAGATGCTAGTAATACAAATAGTGTTGCAGTTGATTTATTTTCAAGTACATTAACATCCGGAATGCTGCTGCAAATTAATGAAAATTCATCTGATACCACAGCAAGAAGTACTGTACTTATTAAGCAAAATCACTCCTCTGCTACGGGAGCTACCGCAGTAAAAATACAGTCTGATAGTGACGGAGCAGTACCCGCATTACATATTGATAGAAATGCTGCAGGTACAGTAGCAGCTGATGGCATCAAGGGTATTTATATAGATCTAGACCAGACTGGAGAGATTACTAGTGCAACTGCAAATGTAATCGGTGTTGATGTAGAAATAGAAACAAATTCAGCAGCAGATGGTATTGTTAATGCATTTGGTCAAAAAATAACAATGACAGGCGATACAGACGGAACTCACAGTCACACAGGGCTTTCTATAAACTTAGGTCAGGCAGATAACAACACACACATCGAGATGCTATCTTCAGCAGATACGGGTGATAAATGTACAATAGCTGTAGGTTCAGCCGGCGCAACAACAATAGAAACTATTGATGATGATGCAGCCGCAGCCAACTTAACATTTAATGTTGATGGTAAGACTAAATTTAATTCCGACGGCTTTGAAATTGAAAACCCTTCTGATTCTGGAAGGGCAGCGCTTCAAATTGACAATAATGATATTGATCAGGTTGCTTTGGATATTGATTCATCAACAACAACTGCTCAGGTAATTGATATTGACTGCAGTAATACAACAGGTGATGTTGTTAATATTAATGCGCCTAATCTTACTACTGGTGGTGCATTAACAATAACAGATAGTAGTGCATCAAGTAGTTCCAGAGCAACTGTACTCATCGAGCAGTCTGGTACAGCTGCTACCGGCGCAACAACACTCTCCATCGTCCACGATGCAAACACCACTAGTACAACATCACCAGCAGTTAAAATTGATAAAAATCATACAGGAACAGGTGCTGGAATTTCATTAGGTCTGCACGTCGACATCGATCAAACTGGAGAAGTGTCTTCAGCAACACATACTATCTATGGAATCTTAACAGAAGTAGAAACTAATGCTGCTTCAGATGGTATAGTTAATGCAATCGGCCAAAGAATATTTATGTCAGGTGATACTGACGGTACACACAGTCATACCGGACTTCAAATATCTTTAGGCGATGCTGATAACAATACACATATAGAGATGAATTCAAAAGCAGATTCAGGTGATAAATGTACAATCGCTGTAGGTTTAGCCGGTGAAACAACAATTGCAACTACAGACGATGATGGTGCAAATGCGCATCTAATATTAGATCCAGATGGCGACATTTACATGCGACCAACAAGCGCTTTAATATTAACAGGTGATTTACTTGCTGAAGCTACTGTATTTGATATAAAATCTACCGGCGCAATTAAGTTTACTATTGATAGTGATAATGATACAACAACTTATTTTACTGTTGTAGATAGTGTAGGTAATGAAGTCTTTTATGTTGATGAGGGGCAGTTTGGAACAAGATTTAATCATTCTCAGAATGCTGCAAGTAATTTTAAAGTGTCAGGGAATACAGATCACGCTTCAATTTTTGTCGACGCTGGCGAAGATGCAGTTGCATTAGGTTGGGATGGTGATGCTGTACCTAATTGGTCAGAGTTGACTGATACAGGTACAGATGTAAAGATTGTACTAAGTGGCACAGTGGGTAGTAGAGGCGGTGTAACAAGAGGAACAACGCTAGTCGCCGGCGATTTTGTAACATCAGGATCAACAACACTATTAGATAAATTGACAGTGAGTGGAGATATTAAACCTGGTGCAGATGACACATATGACATAGGCTCTGCAGCTTCTGCATGGAAAGATTTATTCCTTGAAGGTGATATAACATTAACTGACACAGGTACAATTGCAACAACTGCTGGAAATCTTCAAATTAAAGCTCAAAATGGAACTTCAGCAGTTGTTGTAACAGGAATTCTTAAACCTGGCGCAGATGACACATACGATTTAGGTACTACATCAGCTGCATGGAAGAATATTCATCTAGAAGGCGACATTATAATGTCAGACGCTGGAGAAATATTAGCATCAGCTGGTGATGTAACTATAAAAGCAGTAGCAGGAAGAACTATCCTGACTGGTTCAAGCGGCAATGACTCAGTATTAGTACAGTCTGATATTCAAATTGACGGAAAATCATTTATAACAGATGATATTCAGATAACAGCAAACAAAAAGATATTTTTTGATGGAGCATCAATATCAAACGGACCTTTCATCTTTGGTAATACAACAGCAATGACGATGGATGGTGACAATAGGTTATTTTTGGACTTCGATACTGACCTGTTGATAAGAGACGCAGCCAATACTGTTATAAAAGTTGTAGATACAGGAGCAGCTACAGGAACAGAAGCACAGTTGGATGCAAACATAGTATTTTCAGGATCGATTGGGTCTAAGGGTACTACTACAAGAGGAACAACAATCTTTGGCGGAGATGTCGTTATCTCTGGTACTTTACACGGTGGATCACCACTAACTCTTGGAGGCGATTTATTACCATCTACTGATGATACTTTTGATTTAGGATCTGCTTCACAAGCTTGGCAAGATCTTCACCTTGAAGGTAATGTATTGATGACTGATGCTGGTTCTGTTTCAGCTGCAGCGGGTGATTTAACATTAGCATCTGCAGCAGCACAAGTTATAATAGGTGCAGAAACCAGAGTATTAATAATGTCAGGTGGTAATGCTTCACATCCAGATCCAGCCACATATGCAGACACTAGCTTCTTTGTATCAGGCGCAATAGGCTCAAGAGCTTCAGCTACAAAAGGAACCGCTCTTTTTGGCGGAGACTTAGTATTAAGTGGTAATCTTGTCAAAGTTGATTCAATTGATGGTACAGTGTCATTCCAAGCAGCTAACGTTGGTATTGTATTGCCTGCTAATAAGGTTGTTGAGTTTGGAGATCCAAATGATAAGATCTTTGGAGATGGGACAAACTTACATATTTCTTCTTCTGCTGATACTTTTATAGTATCACTCGGTGATAATGTTATTGATTCAGGAAATGGAAAAACATTGTTTGAAAAAGCTGATACAGAATATTTTAGAATTACTCGAACGGCCGGTGGTGACATTCAATTTCAACCTAAAGAAACAAACAAAGACTTAATATTCCTCGAAGATGGTGGTAATGAAATAGCAAGATTTGATTCTTCAAATGAGACGTTTGCTATGCTTGCTGGTAAAAAGATCACATTTGATGGTACTACAAGCATTACTGAATTTATTAGTGGTGATGGGGCAAATTTAAGCATTGGATCTAGTAATAAAGTATTGATACTATCAGGTGGTGCAGCAGCCTCTCCACATCCAATTGGCTCAGATGTTAATTTCTTCGTATCAGGCGCTATAGGCTCAAAAGGCAAATCTACAGAAGGTACAGCCGCTTTCGGTGGTGATATTGTTGTTAGTGGTAATTTGCATGTTACAGACTTACATGTTGCAGGAAACATAAAAGGTGGTTCACTTCACATTCACAATCATCGAATAGCTGCAACTACAAGTGAAAAATTCTTTTCACCTTTTCGTCCAGGAGAAAATGTTGCTAATACTGATATTGATACTACAGCAGTATTATTAACCATGGCACCATATAGTGGTAGTTTAGAAAAAATAAATATCGCAGTAAGAGGTGGTGGTTCTTTTGTCGGAACAGTAGGCTTATATGTTAATGGTATTCTAGGTGCAGAAATGACAGGTTCATCTGAGAATAATGCTACTACGTATGGTGGGCACAGTGATATTAGAAGGGCTACATTTGACTTTGCTGGAACCGGACCAATCGCAGTTTCAGGATCAACAAAATTTAACGCTAACGATTTAATCTCGTGTTTCATAAAGGCGGGTGCTGCAAGAGACTGCTCCGTAACAACAGTTTTTAGATTGAATGATTCTAGTCCTTCTCAAGGACTACTATTCCCATAATAATTGTTTTAACTCTGTGAACAATGGTGTAATATATCATTGCACGAGCGGAGGTATAATATGAAAGATTTTCAAGAGTCTAATGTAGTTTTTGTTGCAGATATTTTCTTAGAAGACTATGGTGGTGGCGCTGAAAGGACAACAGAAGCCCTTTTTGAAGTTTCACCATACAATACTTGTAAGATAAAATCAAGCGATTTAAATCAAGAATTAATACAACAAGGTACAGATAAATTTTGGGTATTTTTTAATTATAGAAATATGGATCATAATCTTATTCCTATTATTGTTGCTAACTGTCATTATGCAATTGTAGAATATGATTATAAGTTTTGTCAATATAGATCAATTGATCTGCATAAAATAAAAACAGGCAGTGAATGTGACTGTCATAATGAACAAATAGGCAAAGTAATTTCAGCTTTCTTGCACGGTTCAGAACACATCTTTTGGATGTCATTAAAACAATCAGAAATATATCATAGTAAGTTTCCGTTTTTAAAGGAAAGTAATCAAACAGTATTAAGCTCAATATTTTCAGTTGAAGATTTAGAATATATTGAAAGATTAAAGACAGCTAGAGTAAAAAATAGCTGGAATAAAAATCATTGGGCAGTAATTGATGGAAATAGTTGGATCAAGGGTGTGAATGAAAGTGTTAAAGCAGTTAATGAAACATTCCCAGAAAGTACTGTAGAAGTCATTGGTAAGTTGCCCTATTATGATTTATTAAAATCACTATCTGGATATGAAGGATTGTCATTTCAGCCTATTGGCAGTGATACATGTCCTAGAACAGTAATCGAAGCTTCACTGCTTGGTTTAGAATTGCTGACAAATGACAATGTTCAACATTTAAGTGAAAAATGGTTTACTGGAGACTCTGATAAAATTGAAGCTTACCTTCTTAGTCGACCTAAAGTTTTTTGGGATGAGGTATCATCTTTTCTAGAGCGAGAAGTAAAACTGAGTGGATATACAACAACTAAAAATGTAATTGAAAGTGATTATCCATGGAAAGCATCAATTGAGTCTTTGCTTGGTTTTTGTGATGAAGTTGTTGTTGTTGATGGAGGCTCTACAGACGGTACTTGGGAGTCGTTACAAACTATGGCTGCATTTCAAGGTGACGGAAGATTACGTGTGTACCAAGTAAAAAGAGATTGGGATGATTATCGTTTTGCAGTCTTTGACGGCCAACAAAAAGCTGTTGCACGCTCTCTTTGTACTGGTGATTGGTGTTGGCAGATGGATATTGATGAGATTGTGCATGAAGCTGATTATGATAAAGTAAAAAAATTATCAAGACAGATTCCTAAATCTGTGAAAGTTGTATGCCTACCTGTAATTGATTACTGGGGGAAGGGAGATAAGGTTAGAGTTGATGTTAATCCATGGAAATGGAGATTATCAAGGAATGATACACATATCACACACGACATTCCTGCACAGCATAGAGCATATGATGAAAATGGGAACGTTTATTCAGTAGGGTCAGATGGTTGTGATTATGTACATACAGACAATTATCAACCCATACCACATATGAACTTTTTCACACCACAACATGAACAAATAAGACAACAAATTTTAAGTAACAAAGATTTTAGAGAAAAAAATCTAAAAAATTACGAAAATTTTATAAATGCAGCTATTAGAGAACTGCCATCTGTTCATCATTACTCTTGGTTTGATATTAAAAGAAAGATTAATACATATAAAAACTACTGGAGTAGACATTGGGCAAGTTTATACAATAAAGTCACAGATGACATACCTGAAAATAATATGTTTTTTAATAAAAAGTGGTCTGAAGTAAGTGATGAAGAAATTGTAAATCTTGCAGAAAAAATGGATAATGAGTTAGGTGGTTGGGTTTTCCATAGTAGAGTTAACTTTGATAAACCCACGCCTTCGTATTTTATAGAGTCTGATCATCCAGCATCTATAAGAAAATGGTTGAAATTAAGGAGATAGAATGAATAAAGTTTATTTTATAACACCGACATATAATGCGTCTTATCATTTAGAAGATCTTTATGAATCGCTTTTAGAACAGACTAATGAAAATTGGAAATGGTTTATTCTTAATGACATGTCAAACGATGATACATTAGAAATAGCCCAAAAGATAGAAAACAAAGATAAACTTAAAAGAGTTTCTGTGATTGCGTGGTCTGAGAAAAAGTTTGCATTAAAAGGTATCTGTGATTGTTTAAGTACATTTAAAGAAACAGAGTATCCAGATGATTCTATTATTGCAATTGTTGATGGTGATGATGCATTATGTAATGAAAATACTGTCAATTTAATCTTAAGTGAATATGAGAAAAATCCAAACTTAGATTCTTTATGGACAGCACATTCCTGGGACATAAATGGTATGAACATTTCAAAAGAGTTGCCTGATAATATAAATCCATATCAATATCCATGGGTTTCTTCTCACTTAAAAACTTTTAAATTAGGCGTTTTTAAAAAAATTAAAAACAAAAACTTTCAAGATTTAGATGGGAACTGGTTTGAAAGAGGCTATGATCAGGCATTGTATTTGCCGATACTCCATCTTTCAAAAGAAAGAAAATTCTTAAATGAAATTTGTTATCTTTATAGAATAAATTCAAATTCACTTAAAATTAGACAATGGAAAGAAAAGAGTCAAATGGACACAATCAGGCTAGTTCGTTCTAGAGGTCTAATTGCATGATAGATTCATCACGAGTAAAACATATAAGTCTTTGCAATAAAACTGACAAACCGTGGGGTTATGAAATCCTATGGGCACAAACAGATGATTATGTTGCAAAATTAATGCACATTAACATGAATTCTAGAATGAGTCTACAATTACATGAAAAGAAAGAAGAAACTTTATATGTCGTAAGCGGTGAGTTAAAAGTTTGGGAATCTGAAGATGAAGAAGACTTTGCGCTATATGCACCAGGACATGTTTATCATGTTAAACCTGGACAAATTCATAGGTTTGGTGCTAATTCAGTAGAGTCTGTGATGTTGATGGAGGTTAGCACTCCTGAGCTCGATGATGTAGTGAGATTAGCAGATGATTACAAAAGATAAAGTATTCTTTTTTGAACTGCATGATAATAAATTTCCTCTTGAAAGCATAACAGAAACTTTAAAAAATGAATGCTTGAATGCAGTAGTTCTTCAAAAACCAGACACAGAATTTATAAACATTACTCAGATTCCTATGATGCAGCCAGGGAGTACGGGAACACTTATCATTGTAGTATCTTATAATAAGTACTTTATCCACATTCCAAAAACTGGCGGTAAGTATTTTTTTCGTAACTATCACATATACAGGCAACAGCAAGTAGGTGATCATGTTACTTTTAAATCAGTTAGTAAATCAGTTGATATTGGTAGTATTAAAAAAAATAAACCAAATAGAATAGATTGTGTAACAATTGTGAGGAACCCTTATGACTGGTTAGTAAGTATGTTTTTTCACTATACAGAAATGATTGACAAAATTTTAAAAATTAACGAAAAAGACGACATTTTAAAGTTTAGAAAATTTGTTCATGATTTATGTTCTCAAGAATCTAACAAATATGATATTATATTTCCTTTTAACGAAGGAATGACATCACAGCTATTTGATGATAATAACAATTTAATTGTAAAAGACATTATTTATTATGAAAAAATAGCTAAAGAGAAGAAGTATACTAATATAGAACATAGAGTGTTTTGCCCTAAAACTAAACAACTTAAAAATGTCTATGATTTTACCTTGTTTAGTGAAAAAAATAAATGGGATGCATATGAAAATTTTAAATATCATAGCGTAGATTCTAAGAGATATTATAAGAATTTTTACACACAAAATGAAATAGACTTGGTCGCAAATAAATTTAAATTTGATTTAAGTTTTCTAGATTACGACTATGACGGTGTAAAAAGTGATAAAAGTGAGCTAATCTTTCACAAAGAATACAAGCGAGGAAGTGAGTGAAAGTTTTTGCACATAATTTTAATCCAGTATCAAATAGCGGCCCAAATAAGTTTACTAGAACACTTTTTCATAGCCTAACACGTAATAACAAGATAGTACTAGTTAATAATCAAAGAGATGCCGACGTTGAATTCTGTTTAATCCAACAACAGTTGCATAAGGTTAAACCTATGGTTCTTCGTTTAGATGGTATATGGTTTAATTCTGAGCAGGAGTACAATAAGCAGAACGCACCCATAAAATATGCTTATGATAATGCAGAAGCTGTAATATTCCAGTCAGAGTTTAATAAAAAATTAACAGAAACTTGGTTTGGTAAACACATTAATAGTTATGTAATTCATAATGCTGCTGATGATATGATGATTAGCAATGCAAATAAAACTTTTTGGAATGAAAAGTTAGGTTACCCTGAAGAAGTCTGGTCTTGTGCATCATCTTGGCGGCCTCATAAAAGATTAAATGAAAACATTAGATATTTTTTAGATTATGCACCTAAAAATGCAATTTTAGCAGTTGCAGGAAAAGGTGCAACTATTGATGACGTTAGTTTTAAAAATAATAAACGCATAGTTTTTTTAGGAGAATTAGACTATATGTCACTATTATCACTATACAAACTTTCTAGTACTTTTATTCATTTAGCTTACTTAGATCATTGCCCTAACGTTGTAGTTGATGCACAAGCTGCAGGTTGTAAAGTTATTTGCAGTTCTTCCGGAGGAACAAAAGAAGTTATATCAAATGGAGTAGTTATTATAGAAAACGAATGGGATTACACACCAATACCGTTATATAAGCCTCCAAAAATGAATTTTGATAACATTGAAAATATTGATCTTAAAAATAAAAGAAACTCATTGGAATTGTGCAGTAAGAACTATTTTAAAGTAATGGAAAGTTTATTATGAAAATATTTGTTTTAGCGCCTAAAGAAGATTGGATATGCGACAGGTTAGTATCTGAATGGTATGAAAATTTTCCAGAGACATGTACAGAAAACATTAATGATGCAGACATTATATGGTTATTAGCAGGTTGGTGCTGGAATCATTTACCTGTTGAAATATTAAAAAATAAGAAAATAATAGTAACAGAACATCATATTGTTCCAGAAAAGTTTACACAACAAAAGTACCAAAACTTTCAGATAAGAGACCAGTTTGTTGATTGTTATCATGTGCCTAATGAGAAAACTAAATCATTGCTAAAGCAGTTAACGAAAAAAAGAATAGAAGTGATATCTTACTGGTGCAATGATAAATTATGGAAACCTATCGATAGAAAAAAAGCTAGAGAAACACTAAATTTGTCTATTAAAAATTACTACGTAGGTTCTTTTCAGCGAGATACTGAGGGTTCAGATTTAAAAACACCAAAACTGGAAAAAGGTCCTGACTTATTTTGTGATTATTTGATTAGAAATAGAGTAAAAATGGAGAGTATGGGTGAATTACATGTACTTCTTGGTGGTTGGCGTAGACAATATGTTGAAAATAGATTAAAAAAAGCAAAAATAAATTACACACTTTTTGAAAAAACAAGCTTAACCACTATAAGATTACTATACGCAGCTTGTGATTTATATGTTGTGTCATCTAGATTTGAAGGAGGACCCCAAGCGATTATTGAAGCAGCAGCAATGGAAGTACCAATAATATCAACAGACGTTGGAATTGCAAGCGCAGTTTTAAGCAATAATTGTATTGTGAATATTGAAAATGATTATTACTGTCCTGATAGTAGCGATGTAAAGTATGCTTTAAGTAAGGTTAAAAGCCTTGCTATAAAGATTCACGGTCAAAAGTTTATAAAATTATTTGAGGAGATTAAATGAAAAAAAGAGCACTGATAACTGGAATCAACGGAATGGATGGCTCACATCTTGCTGATTTTTTGTTAGAAAAAGATTATGAAGTCTTTGGGTTAGAAAGAAGATCTTCTGTGAAGAATCGTACAAATACATTACATTTGGAAGGCAAGATAACTTTTTTGTCTGGAGACTTAACGGATCAGAATTCACTAATGAGAGCTTTAAAACAAAGCAACCCACAAGAAGTTTATAATCTAGCAGCTCAATCTTTTGTAGGTGAAAGCTGGAATACACCTGAACAAACATCAAACGTAACAGGACTAGGCGCTTTAAGAATGTTAGAGGCTATTCGTGAATTTAATAAAAGCATAAGATTCTATCAAGCTAGTTCTTCTGAAATGTTTGGAAGGATGGTAGAAAATCCAGCTAGCGAGACAACACCTTTTTATCCTAGAAGTCCATACGGAGTATCAAAACTTTATGCGCATTGGATTACAAAAAATTATAGAGAATCATACGGCATGTTTAATTGTTCAGGTATACTTTTCAATCACGAATCTGAAAGAAGAGGTTTGGAGTTTGTAACTAGAAAAATAACAGATGGCGTTGCAAAAATTCATCTAGGATTAGCAACACATATTACATTGGGTAATTTAGACGCAAAGCGAGACTGGGGATACGCACCTGACTATGTCGAAGCAATGTGGTTAATGCTACAGCAGGATGAACCTGATGATTATGTAGTAGCATCCGGATCGACACACTCAATAAAAGAATTTCTAACTTTAGCTTTTAAAGCAGTAGGGATTGATGATTGGAAAGATTATGTCAAACAAGATCAAAGATTTATGCGCCCTGCTGAAGTTGATGTCTTACTAGGAAGTTCAACAAAAGCAAAGATGAAGCTAGGTTGGACACCAAAGACTAACTTTGAAGATTTAGTAAAGATTATGATTACTAGCGATATTAATAAACTAAAGGAGTAAATATGCTTGAATTTGAATGGTACACACATTTGTGTGAGTATTATAACGTCACGCCTGAAGAAGCACTTGAATTGGGTACAAGGAGTTCTGGAAGAATGCCTTCATTACCAGGCTCAGCTACATGTCAACCTGTTGCCAACAAGACTTTTGAAGATATATGGGATGAAAAAGAAAGAAAAGATACACAATCCATAATGGATTTTTATAAAGACCAGGGTGCATGGAGCGCTTTTAGACAGTGTGTTAGGCACAAAGATATGGAAAATCTTCATATAAGTTTCTTAAAGTTTCTAGGTGAACAAAGTGCTATTCGTGATGGGTCACACATATGTGAGTATGGCGCAGGTGTTGCACCTTTTACTACAACTTTGTTAAAATTTCTGGATAAAGAATCATCTGAAAATTTAAATTTAACAATAACTGTTGCTGATGTTGATTGTGAGCATCTTAATTTTGCAAAATATAGACTAAATAAGATTAAAGAATTGAGAGGTATGAAAGGTATTACTTTAAATTTTGAAGTTGTTGCACCTAACAAGTTACCAGACTTTAAAAGTAAATTAGATGCGCTTTTTTGCTTTGAAGTGTTGGAGCATGTGCCTAGTCCGGTAAAAGTCTTAAACAATATCAAAGACTCCATGGTTCCCGGAGGTTATTATATTGAAAATTTCATTAAGCATGAAGTTGATGAAGATGAAGATGATGGTCCTGATTTGATATCTGCAAGGGAAGAAAGATCAAAATACTATGAAATAATTAGTGAGTATTATAACCTTATTCATCCCTCGCTTGATGAGTCAAAAGCTAATCCTAGTGTAACTAGAATATGGCAAAGAAACTCTATGTAAGGTGATGATTTGAAAATATATATAAATAGAAAACCTGTATCTGGGCCTTGGGGAGGCGGAAATAAGTTTGTAAGAATACTTTCTGAGTATCTTCATTCTTTAAAATATGATGTTACATATGAGTTGACACCTGATGTAGATATTATATTTTGTTTTGACCCAAGACCTAATTCAGGTGGATTGTGGTACCAGGACTTTATTAATCATAAATTAAGACACAACTCAAAAATAATTCAAAGAGTAGGCGATATAGGTACACATTCAAAACCTGATTTGACACATTTAGTAAAAGCATCAACAGAAATATCAGACTTTGTTATTTTTCCAAGTAGGTGGGCAAAAGATACTATAGGTTACGAAAAGAAAAACTATCAAATCATTGAAAATGGACCACTTCCTATTTTTTATAGTCATAAGAAGACTAATCATACAATTGGTGATAAGCTAAAGGTAGTAACACACCATTGGTCAACTAATGCAAAGAAAGGATATGATTATTATGAGCAGCTAGGAAAACAAATTAAAGAAAATAAGTTACAAAATGTAGAATTTACATTTATAGGACGATACAACCATAAATATTCTAGTGCTGGCATAAACTTGATAGAGTCTATGGATGAAAAACAGTTATCTATTGAATTACCAAAACATGATGTTTATTTAACAGCTTCCTTAGAAGAAGCTGGTGCAAATCATGTTTTAGAGGCGATGGCTTGTGGGTTACCCATAGTTTATAGAAGCGGCGGCGGCAGTATTAACGAATATTGCAAAGGCCACGGAATTGAGTATGATTGTGTTGATAGCTTAATTCATGTAATTAGAAATATTAATGAAAATTTAAACAATCATAGTATCCAGCAATATTCTTTAACAATCTTAGACACTGTTAAAGAATATGAAAAGATAATAGTAGACAACCTAACGTAAGGTCAGGTAATGGGTGGATCAGATAAAGCTGTGTTTATGCAGCAGAAAAAGTTTATGATATCATTAACATCTGAATTTTTAAATCATATAAATAAAAACGATGTCAAAAAGATAGCAATACTGGGTAGTCCGGGTGAAAATATCGTAATTAAAGCAATTCAAGACATGTATCTAGATGCAAAGATTAGCTATTATGATATCCAGTTAGATAATTGGGACATTAACAAAGTTTGGAATATTACAGACTATGATATTGTAATCTGTTTTAGAGTTACGCCGTACGTTGATTGCATAGATCATTTTTCGATAGAGTTAAAAAAATGTATTAAAAATAACAAACATTGTGTATTTGACTTTTCGTTATTTGTAGGACAAATAGAAGAATTTTCATATGAAAAAACAAAAGTATTGGGAGGCTATCTACCTCCTAATCTTAATGCTAAATTTGATTTAAGATCTTTATTTTCCGATAGTCCAGACTTGATTGACTATAACAGAATATATTTCTGGGGAAGTCGACCTAAACCCGTTATCTATCACCAAGAAGATAAGGATAATTTTTACGGTGGCATAATTAAAAATACATTTACAGTACATAACCTCGTAAAGATGGGAGTGTTTCCTTTAGCTCTTACAACTCGCTGGAACCCTTTAACACAAAACGCGTACATAACTTATATGTATTTTTGTAACAATGCTTTTCAATACATTAAAAATACCTCTGACCCTGCTTATTCCCGCATGGATATGCAGATGTATTCCTATATACAAATGAACCAGATTAATAATACTGTGTCCATTGAATCGATGTATTCAGCCCAAACAGCGGAGTATCCATAATGAATAATACAGCTCAAAATTTAGTTAATATTAGTATAGATGATGTTTCACCCCACCCACAGTCATCAATAAAAGTTTTAGATCAATGTTATGATCTTATAAATAGTTTTAGCAAAATCAAATTTACATTATTTGTTCCAATATCTTATTGGAGAACAATCAAACCAGGGATTGCAACAAAAGTACCCCTACAGATTAACATGTTTCCTGAGTTTTGCAAAGTATTGGCTTCTTTACCAAAAGATAATTTTGAAATTTGTTACCACGGATTTTATCATGGAATACCCGGTAAATCAGATAATGATGAGTTTCAGTATTTAGATTATAATCAAGCAAAAGAGCGGTTTGAGGCAATGTTTAAGGTGGTTAAACTAGCAAATCTTGAAGATACTTTTCAGAAAATTTTTAGACCACCTGCCTGGAGAATGTCGCCTGATGCGATAAGATGTGCAAGAGATTTAGGTTTTAAAGTTTTAGCTTTGTCGCCAAAAGAGTATGCTTTAAAAACTTATGAAGGTGAAGATAAAAACAAGAAAGACGTGGTATATTATAACTGTAATCCTCCACTTGATGATTTAAAACTATATCCAAGAACAGAAATAGTTTATCATGCTTGTGAATGGGATAGAAATTACTTGAATGTAGATATGAAAAATAAATTAATAAATTTTTTAAAAAGTGCTGATAATAAAGAGTTCTGTTTTATAAAAGAATTATTGTAAGGATTAAAAATGAATAATAAAAAAGTTTTAATTATTGGTGGTACCGGTTCGTTAGGTAAGACTTTGATAAGCAGACTTAAAAAAGATAATTTGATAGGTGTGTATTCTAGAGACGAAGCAAAACACTGGACTATTAAAAACAGTACTCCTGAGTTGGAGAATGTAACGTTTTTTGTAGGTGACATAAGAGATTACGAGAGATTAGAAAGGGTTATTTTGCAATTTGATCCTGAAATAATAATAATTGCGGCTGCATTAAAACATGTAGATACATGCGAGCTAGCACCATCAGAATCAATAAAGACAAATATAGAAGGTCCGCAAAATGTAGTCAAGGTTATAAACAAAAACTTGAACAATATAAGCTGTGACACTGTATTGATGGTTAGTACTGATAAAGCGTGTGAACCGGTTAATGTATACGGAATGTGCAAATCAATATCTGAAAGAGTTGTCACTAGTCAAGCGTCATATTATGATTCAAAAAGAATAAAGTTTATAGGTACGAGATATGGAAACGTACTTGACTCTAGAGGTAGTATTATACCACTTTTCAAGTACCAAGCAAAAAATAATGATTGTATCACAATTACAGATGATAGAATGACTAGATTTGTTATGACGCTTGATGAAAGTGTTAAATTGATAATTGATGCAATTAATATTGCTAAATCAGGAGAAATACTGATTCCTAAGTTAAAGGCTATGAAAATTAAAGACTTAGCGCAGATCTATGCTAACATATCTAAAAAACCTGTAAAGACTATAGGCATACGACCAGGTGAAAAGATAGATGAAAAATTAATATGCAAAGCGGAATCTTTAAGAGTTAAGAACATTGGTGAATATTATCTTTTACGTCCCGCTCACGAAAAGATTGAAGATGGAAATGTAAATATTTTTGATTATACAAGTAGTGATGATATACTGACAGCTGACAGTTTAAGTAAGTATCTAGATAGTTTAGGACACTTAGACTTGAACTTTGACAAACACCCGGGCAAAATTATTGAAGATATTGACACTAAATCTAAAAAATAAAGGAACAACAATGATAGAAAGTAAAAAAGATTATATCCATTTAGAAACCAAAGCTTTTAGCGCAGGTAATCTCGATACTCTTCGTATTGATACTAAAGACTGGAATGTTCTTTTTGATAAATCTTTAAAGTACAGTTACTTGACTTTAAATGATAAAATGATGGTAACTGAGTTACCATTTAGATTTGAGCCTATGGCTTTAAAAAGTATTATTAACTATGAAGCAACAGAAAAAGCAAAGACTTATATAGCTAACAAAACATTTAAAAACAAGTCACTCCATAGAATGATCAAGTCTCACTTTTTCTCAATAGATCAGAATGCTTATGCACTAGCTCAACTTAGTAATTACTTTAAAGCAGTGGGGAAATCAAATCGCAATGTGACTAAAGAGAAAGCACATGGCTTTGGCGAGATGGCACAAATAGTTTACGAAATAATAAATTCAAATATTGAAAGTCACGTTGAGGGCGAAGTGTTTGAATTTGGATGTTTCACAGGGATAGGTACAGCAAAACTATCAATAGCTTCAAATTTCATAGGTAAGAAACTATACACTTTTGATAGTTTTCAAGGACTACCTGGTGAACATTACTTCGAAGGTGAGCAAAAAACAATTTATTGCGAAAAAGATTATTGTGCATCAAAAGATTTAGTTGAGCGAAATATTGCATTGCATGGTATACCTGATGATGTAGTACTGATCGAGGGTTACTTTTCTAATTCACTTGAAACTTTTTTTAAAAAGAACGAAGACATTAAGATCGCAGCTTGTTTTATTGATGTTGATATTGCAAAATCAATTGATGAATGTCTAGATTTTGTAATTCCTCGACTTTCTCCAGGTTCAATATTGGCAATGCATGAGTATAACGATCAAGACAATTTTAAAACACTACAAAAACATAATTTATTTAATAGTGAACTCTATGAAATTTACACAGTCAATCATAACGGAGACATAAGCGAAGATTTAAATTCAAACTTATATGGGTGCGGAATACTTCGTAAAAAATAAAACTACTATGACTATGATAAGTAAAAACACTATCAGTAAAGATTGCAAAATCAATAAAATCAATAACCCGTATAGTATATGGGTTATTGACAACTTTCTAACTGAAGGTATATTAGATAAAATACATCAACACTGGCCGTCTAGTAACGATTTAAGGTGGATATCAGGTTACAAAACAATAAATGGAAAAAAGAATATTCTTGAAGAAGGTCTACTAGCAATAAGTAAAATAAGTGACATTCCCACACCCATTCAAAGTATATTTAATTTTTTCCATACAGACGAATTTACACACTATGTTCAAGCGTTGACCTGTCATAAACAATTAGTCAGTGATACTTCAATGAGGTGGTCAGGTTTAAGAATAATGTTACCAGGGTCAAGTCAAAAAATACACAGTGACGCAAGAATTCATCCTGAAAACAAATTAAGGAAAGAAATAACATGTTTGCTTTACCTGAATAAAGAGTATCAAAAAACTAAAGACACAGGGTGTTTAGAAATCTGGGATGATTCTATGACAAATTGCGTACACGAGATAGAGCCTTTAAATAATAGATTGGTTTTATTCGTAAATAATGACAAAGCTTATCATGGTGTACCGTTTGTTAAAACAGAAAGAAAAGCGATAACTTGGAGCATATTAACAAAGCAAGCTGCAACTTCAACACGTTCAAAAGCACTTTTTGTAAGTAGACCTCAAGATGATAAAAAGATTGGCCAATTAGGTTTGGAAAGAGCGTACATAAAAGATAAGGTGGTAAAATGAAATATCCAATGTTTAAAGTTCATATTAATTCTGAAGAAGCTATAGAAGGTTTGACAAAAGTTTTAAATTCAGGTTTTTTTAATGAAGGTGCTCAGGTAAGCGAGTTTTCAGAAAAATTATCTAAAAAAATGGGTTATGAAAACATAATAATGACAAATAGTTGCACAAGCGCACTAACAATGGCGCTAAAGTTGTCAAATGTAGGCTACGAAGATGAGGTAGTTACAACTTCAATGACATGTCTAGCAACAAACACTCCAATATTAAACTTAGGCGCTAAGGTTGTCTGGGCAGATATAGACCCTAATACAGGAAATATCTGTCCAGACTCTGTCGCAAAAAAAATAACATCAAAGACGAAAGCAGTTATGTGTGTTAATTGGGCAGGATTACCTTGTGACTTAGAAAGACTTCTAGTAATATGTGAAGAAAATAACATAAAACTAATTCAAGATGCAGCACATGCTTTTGGTGCAAAGTACAAAAATAAAGATGTATCATTTTATGCTGATTATACTTGTTTCAGTTTTCAAGCAATTAAACACATGACAACTGGTGATGGTGGCGCTTTAATTTGCAAGTCAAGTGAAGATGCTACAAGAGCAAAAAAAATGAAATGGTTCGGTTTAGATCGTGAAGGCTCAAAAGATAAGAATGGTGAATGGAAAGGTCAGCGATGGCATCTAGATGTTGAAGAAGCAGGATATAAGTTCAATATGAACAATATAACAGCTTCAATCGGTCTTACACAAATAAAGTATATTGATAAGATACTGACTAGCCACAAGAATAATGCAGAAACATATAACAAACTATTTAGTATAAATAGTAAAATAAAACCTTTAGTATATCCTAAGGTTTCAGAACCATCTTTTTGGGTTTACACAATGATACTCGATGAAAGTATTGATAGAGACAGACTTCTAGAAAGACTAAATAATGCATCAATTGGTGCAGGCTTGGTGCATATACCTAATCATAATTACACATGTTTTGCAGATAGTTTTGAAAATAATACACTAACAGGTGTAGAATACTTTAATAACCACCAAATATCTTTACCTTGCGGCTGGTGGCTGTCAAAAGATGATATTCAATTCATAGCAAGTACAATGTTAACAATGATAAGTGATGATTAAGTTAAAGAACATATTTAATGCTTTTACACAAATGACTATAGCTGATACAAAGTTATCTATCGATCCATGGATTACAAATGGAATTTATCACGGTTCTTGGCATTTAGATCCAAAAATTAACATAGCACACTCAAAGAATTTTTTAAAAAGTACTGAATACTGCATTGTATCACATATTCATGAAGATCATTTTGATATTGCAGCTATTAAACAACTTTCAAAAAAATGTAAGATCATACTACCCAATCTCTGGCCAAATAATATTGTATCTAAAAGAAAATTACCTGGTAGGGAAATAATACTTGTTGATTTAAACGAACCGTATCGTTTAAAAGATAATATAATAATAACTTTTATTGAACCTATGAACGGACAGGGTCACCTGATTAACAATAAAAAACCAGATAATAGTGACAACATTGTTTTAGATACAGGTATATTGATAGAAAGTGATGATAAAAAAATATTACTTCTATGTGATAATTTTCCTTGGGATTTTAAAAAGTTAAGCTTAGAAACTAAAGATAATATAAAAGATTGTGAAATGATATTTTTACCTTTTAATTCTTTTGCTGATGATTTTCCAATATGCTTTGACAACTTTAGTCAAAGTGAAAAATTAAAGATATCAACAAAGAGAAACAACCTAAGACTAGAAAAAATTACAGAATTTGTTAATTTTTTTACTCCAAAGTATGTTATACCTTACTCTTCTGATTTTTTTATAAAAGGTAAGCGTGCTAAAGAATTTGATACTTGCCATCCAGATATTTATAAATCTAGACATCTTTTTGCAAAAGAATTAAGCAAACACACAAGATCAAATATACTAGCAATATCAAACAATCAAACAATTGAAGTAACGAAAAAGTTAACACATATCACTGGTGATTATATAGAAAATAACTTCAGTCAAATTTGTGAAAATTTATTTTCAAACAAACCAAATGAAATTCATGAACCTGTTAACCGCGAAACTATCGACAGATTAATTCATATGTCTTCTGTAAACATGTTTGATAAAATGAAAAAATTAAATTTAAAATCTAGTTGGTCAATTCAATTAGAGCTATCAGATCAAGAAAATAGAATTATTACAATTGATCCAGAAAGAAAGCTTACATTTGAGGGCATAAATGATAGCAAGTATTTAAGATGCATTATTGATTCTGGACATTTGTCTGCATTGTTAAATTTTAAATCACACTGGGACAATGAAAGAATCTCATACAATCTAACTTGGAAAAGATCAATTAATGAATATGAACCTAATATTAATAAGGCGATTAATTTCTTACACATATAGCGCAATTTAAGGATAGATAACTGAAATATGAATAAAAAATTTTATTTAAGACAGGTAAATGATTTAGACCACAGTTGGCTAGTTGAGCTACACAATGATCCTCTAGTTCTTAAAAACATAACAAATCCTACACCCATAACACTACAACATCATTTAAAGTGGTGGGAAACAATAGATAACAAGAAAGAAATTAGAAATATTTTCTGTATAGACAATCAACGGGTTGGTTTTTGTAAGTTTTATAAAATTGATTATATTAACAAACACTGTGTTTTAGGTGCTGATATTCATATAAATTATCGAGGTATGGGTTATGCAAATAAAATGTGGAATTTAATGTTAGACTATTGTTATGAAAATTTAGACTTACACCGTGTAGGTTTAACAACAGCGGCCTATAATAAGATAGGCCAACATGTTTATAGGAAAGTAGGCTTTAAAGTAGAGGGACATATTAAAGAATCTTTACTTAGAGACAGCATATATTACGATCAAATTTGTATGTATCATTTAAAAAATTGGAAAAGAGAGGTGAGATAATGTTACAAATAGGCATACCTTGTGGCAGAAATTGTGAAAGTTATATAAATTTTCTTCTGTATACGATAGAAAAGACAATTGACATAAATACTGTTGAGATTATTTTAGCAATTAATGACGATGATGTGCAGTTAAATATTTTGCAGAAAGTTGCAAAAAAATATAAAAACATTAAATTCTTAGATGCTAGAAACAAAGGAGGTTTTTCGCTAGGACACTCTTATGCACTTGATAGGTTACTATATACTTTTGATAGTAGATATGCAATGTTCATTGACTGCGACATTGCAATGTTAACAAATGACTGGGACAAAAAGCTATTAGCAGAAATGACAGATGATACAGTTATAGTAGGTTCTGAATATGATGGTGCAAAATATTTAGGCTTCCCAAATACTACATTCTGTTTGTTTGATGTGCAAGCACTCAAAGAAAAAAATATATCTTTTAGTCTTCCTGAACAAAAACATATAATTGTAGACGAGAAAAATAGTTATATATTTGGCAGGGCGGCTGGTGAAAAAATCATGCTTGACACTGGGTGGGAACTAGTATACAAGTTAAAAAGTGCAGGTTTAAAAGGCATACCAATGAAACTAGTTTCGCCTAGAATACCCGAAACAATACCCTATATGAAGTTTATGAAAAATGACATGAGGGGAGAAAGCTATCAATTAAAAAATGAACCAGTTTGTACACATATAGGACGGTCTTACACACGTAGTTTCGAAGATCCTATTGTAGTGTTATGGAGAAAAAGAGTGAAGGAGTGGTTAAATGGGCAAGACTGATCCGTATTTAGTAGATTTTTATTTATCATTGTTGGGCCAGGAAAGTTACGAATCAGCTGGTTTTTTTGGCCAGTCAAATGATAACTTCTTAACTGCTAACTTAAATTGTAAAAATAAAAAATATTTTGATTTAAGCTTAGACAATTGGAATATTAATGATTTACCGTATAACATAGAAGAAAAGTTTGATCTTATAGTATGTACACGATGCTGCTATTTTGCCAAAAATCCAGAAGCAGTATTAGAATCATTTTCTAGCATGCTAAAAAAAGACGGAAAAATACTTGTTGATTGGGGTTTAGGTGATCATTGGCGTTTTGAAGATTTTAAAGTAGGTTGGGTAAAAAATGAAGAACAAGAATGGTGCTATAAAGAGGATAATTTTTTATGGTCGACAATCTGGCATGATTCATTTAGTAGTAGCCCAGAGGTTAAAAAATTTAAAGAGATGATTAAACCGTTCGGATACAATGAAGATTTAAGTAGTATAATAAAGAAAGAGGTACCTGTTGTTTTGAATATTGAAAGCTTGATAGCAAAGAAAACTTTTAGAAATATAAAATATTCAATTATGTCGCTTTGGCCTGATGCTCCTCAAATGTATATTGCTTTAGTTTTGGGGAACTAATGAATAATTTAAATTTTGTCTTAACAGGCATGACATCCTTGAGATACTTTATACCGCTTGTTATTGCAGCAAAAAAGAGGAACATCACAAGTGTTTTTTATTTAGCCAATCATAACGGAAAATACAACTCAGTCAGACTTCCAGAAAACTTAAATTATTTGATGCAGATGTCAACTTTTTTAGAAATAAGATTTGAAGAATACAGTGATATAAATAGCTCAGTCGGTCCTGTTTTTCAAATTGAAGGTGACGGCTGGGAAGGTAGTAATACTAACTCAGGGAAGAAAATAGCGATAACATATATGTCAGACTACGCAATGAATGGCAGTTATCAAAAATATATTGAAAAAGTAGATCACGTTTTATTCCCATCAAGAAAATTAGCTGAAGCTTATAATTGCAAAAGTCCTAAAAACATTTATGTTGGATCTCCAAAGTATGATTTTAAAATGTCTTCACGCGAAGAAATATGCAAAAAATACGGTTTAGACTCAAAAGATAGTTTTGTATTATATGCTTTTCCAAAAATTAGAGACAATAATGACGTAAATACAGCGACTATCGTAAATGAAGTTAAAAAAAGAGGCTTTAAGCTAATTTGCAAATCAAGACTTAAAGACACAATACCTGAAAAAGAAAAGGAGTATTTTGATAGTATATTCTACGATGTTAGCTGGTATCCACATACAACAATGGAGCTATTAAGCATATCAAACTTTTTAATAAACTTTGAGTCAACAACTTCAAAAGAGGCAATTCTTTTAAGAAAACCAATTTTAGATTTTAAGGTGAAACCATCTTCGAATAGCACGGGAGAGCGAATAGCAACATTTAGATTCTTGTATGATTATGCGTTTTATAGAAATATAAATAAAGATGAAATTAATCAAGAAAACGTATCTAATGCTATAGACTTTCTTATGAATAAAAATAATACAAAACAAATTCAAGACTCCTTGTCAGAGTGTATAAAAAATGATTTTTTTGAAATTAAAGATACATGTAATAAAATTTTAGATATCGCATTCAATGTAAATCAATAATTATTGTATTATTATAGGTCAATGATGAGTGATAAATTAAACAAAACATTTAGCGGCTTTTCGCACAAAATATTCATAACAAACAAAAAGAAAAGTTTGCTTAAATCAAGATCAATAAAGCAAGAAGACGAAGTATTTAAAAACTTTAATAATGTAAAGTTTCCAAAAAATGCAATGGTTGAGCTGACAGCAGGGTGTAATCATTCCTGTGTTTTTTGCACAAATCCAAGAATGAGTATTAGTGGAAAAAATCTAGACATTGACTTGTATAGTAAATTTGTAAGTGATGCTGTAGCTTTGGGTTTAGAAGAAATAGGTTTTTATATGCGCGGAGAGCCTTTATTAGATAAAAGACTGGAGGAATTTGTACAAATAGCTTCAGACGGCGGCGTTAAGTATATCTACATAACAACTAATGGTGCATTAGCTGACATAGATAAAGTAAAAAAACTAGTCAATGCAGGTTTATCTAGTATTAAATTTTCAATCAACGCAGCAAGCAGAGAAAAATATAAACTCACGCATGGTAAAGATGAGTTTGATAAAGTTTTAAAAAACTTAAAAGATGTCTATGAATACAAAAACAAAGAAAAAAGCGATTTAAAAATAATGGCATCTTTTGTTGTAACTAAATTTACAGAAGATGAAATAGAAGAATACAAAAAAGTTATCATTCCCTATGTAGACGATGCAAAAATTCTAGGTGTACACGGTCAAATGGGTCAAGCATTGGAAGAATTAAAAATGTTGGAATCTACTAAGCTGACTGCTAATTTTGATAAAATAGACACATCAAAGCCCTGTCCGATGTTATGGAATAGAATTCATTTGACGCAAGACGGAATGTTATCTTTGTGTTGTGTAGACTACGATAATAATTTGATTTATGCAGACTTAAATAAAGAATCGTTAAAAGATGCATGGAATAATCAAATAATTAGTGAAATGAGAAAGCGTCATATTGAAAAAACAATAGAAGGTACTTTATGTCACAAGTGCCTTTATGGTTCTAAAGACGCAATAAAACCACTGCTGGAGCATGACTTTAAAAATAGAAAAAAATCTTTAGTTAAAAAGGGCGTAAAATCAGTTGTTGAAAGAATATTCAGTTTGAGAGACATCCATGATAAAAGTAAATGATTTTAAAAAATTAGAAATTGCTGTAGTGATACCTGCAAGAGGCGGATCGAAAAGACTCAAAGATAAAAACATATATCCAGTCTTAGGTAAACCCATGATTAATTGGGTTCTTGAAGAAGTTCTAGCATCAAAGCATATTAATAGTGTGTATGTTACTAGTGAAAGTGAAAAAATACTAAATACTACGTTGAAAGATAAAAAAATAATTTGTATAAAAAGACCAAAACAACTATCTAGTGATGATGTTGAAAAAATGGATGCAATAGCACAAGCTGTAGAACACATAATTTCAGATTGCAATTTAAAAAATCCTGATATTGTAATCTCACTCCAAGCTAATTCTCCGTCATTGAAAATAGCTGATTTGGACAATGCAATTAATTTTTTTTATGAAAATCTTTATCTTAAAAAACCTGTATGCGAACTAATTTCAATAGGGGAAGATAACTTACAAAATGCTTGTTTTAGAATAATGACACAAAAGACAGTATTCCAAAAAACTTTAAGCACAAACGTGGGCGTGTACTTTACTAATTGTCATGATGTACACACAATAGAAGACGTAAAGATTGCAGAAGCACAAATACTGAGCAAACATGTTAAAATGTAAAGTATACTTATCAGATGAAGGTTTTGGTCATTTAGTGCGACAAGAAGCTATTATAAAAAGCATGTTAAGATTAAATAATAAAATACACTTCACAATACAGACAAAGAATAAATTTAAGTTTGCTGTTGAAAAGTTTTCAAACTATAAAAACATAAGTTATATTGAAAAATTCAATAATATTGAAACAGTAAAGAATATTGATGGTTCTCTAAATCTTCAAAAGACAAGATACTATTTTGACAATTATCTTAATAATAGTGAAACATTTATCTTAGAAGAGCTCAAAGATTTTAATTATGATTTTGTCATTTCAGATGCAGTTCCTGAAGCCCATCAAATTGCAAAAATTGCCAAAGTTCCTTCTTTTTTAATCTTTCACTTTAATTGGGCGTGGTTTTGTAAGAAAGTATTTCCAGATTTAAATAATGTTTCATCTCATATGTTAAAGATGTATAAGCATGCTAGTTTGACTTTCTTACCTCCTCTTGAACCTTTAGAAACTACAGTCAATTTTAAGGATAACGGCACCAATGTACCATTTATTATAAATGATTTTGATAATTTTGATATTGTGCAAACAAAAAAGAAAAAAATATTAATTATGGATAACGGCACATCAACATTATCAAAAATAATAATATCTAACTTTGACAAATTTGAATCACTAAATGATTATCATTTTTATATACCGAAAAATCTTGCAAAAGCAGATGCTAGCAATATTACCCGTGTTGAGGGTGTAAAAAGAATTCATTCTCATATTCCAAAAATGGACGCAATTGTAGCGAGAGCAGGCTATAATACATTAACAGAGTGTATAATATCAAAGGTACCCGCGCTCTTTGTAAATGAAACAAAGAATCCAGAAATAGCACACAATATCAGTCAGGTTTTTAGTTTAGGCTTGGGTGGTAAAATGACTGTAAAAAATTACCAAGATAATTTTGTAAATTGTTTTGAAAGTTTTATGAAAACTGATTATGATAACATTAAGAAAAATCTTAACAGTGCTAACTTTGAGAAAAATGGTGCTGAAGTTATAAGCAAGAAAATATTAAACTATTTAGGAAAACTATGAATAACAGTGTAAACATAATAACAGAACTTTGTCAAAATCACCTTGGCGATAGAGCATTACTTAGAAAAATGGTAGAAGAAGTTGCTTCAACAGGCGCACAGTACTGCAAGATTCAATCAATGCAAGTTGCTGATCTTACTTTTAGAAAAAGGTTTGAAACAGGAATCAGCGATAAAGATGGAAATATTACTACAATCAAAAGACCTTACAAACAAGAATACGAAAGACTTGCACCGTTAGATCTTTCTGATGATGATCATAAATATTTTATTGACATATGTCATAAAAACAATGTATTACCAATGACAACTGCATTTACAAGAAAAAGAGTTGAATTCCTAGCAAGTCTAGACTGGGGTCATAAAAATATAAAAATTGCTAGCTTTGATTGCAAATCAAAACCTTTATTGAAGGACTTGGTTGATGCAGGTTTTGAGCATTTAATAATATCTACAGGTTCAACTTTTGATGAAGAAATAGCAGAAACAGCAATGTTTTTATCTGAACTTAAGTGTAGATTTACTTTTTTGCATTGTGTATCTGTTTACCCTACACCGCTAAAGGAAGGACATACAGATAGAATAGAATACTTAAGAAGTTTTACAGATAGTGTAGGGTTTAGTGAGCATTCAAATTATGAGTTAGATGGTCTAAAACTTTCTACGATGGCACTGGATAGAAATATTGACTGGATAGAAAGACATTTTACCTCTGTGGACAAAAGCAAGACAAGGGATGGTCCTGTTTCTTTAAATAAGGCACAATTGAAAGAATTGGTTGCGTTGACAAAACTAAGCAATGAACAACTTAAAGATCATATTTCAAAAAACATTACATTAGAAGAACAAAAGTCAATAACGGGCAATCAAAGCAGAAGTTTATCACCAGTTGAATTGTTAAATCGTGATTATTACCATGGTAGGTTTGCTAACATAACTGGCGATAGTATTGCTTATAATTGGGAGTAACATGAAAGAAAAGTTTTTAATTAAAGAATTTGTTGAGATGTTACATTTTGACTTTAAAAATATATCAAATGATTTAAAAATAGAATTAAATGAATCTGAATCATCATACAGTAAAGTCTGGAAAGAACATAGTAGTAAGTTTGATAACTATATTATTAAAAATATTGAAGAGTTTGAGAATAATTTAAATATTTTTTTAAATGAAACAACTAAAGAAGACATATCAAGTCTACTTTTAAAAGACAAAGAAAACTTAGCAGAATTATTAAACACTTTTGATAGTATTAGATTTAAATTGATTAATAATGATGAATATAACTCAAAGTTAGAAGCAAAATGTCTAGAACATCTAGTCAAAGATGGCTGTGCTATTTATAAAAGCTTATTTTCAGAAGAAGAACTAGCAGAGCTTTTAAAGTTTACTAAGGTTATAGAAGACGTACTTAATGTTGATATTAAAAAAGCTGGGTATGTTAATGTACAAGTTAATCAAAAAGGACAAATCACAAATATTTGGAACAGTTTTCAGAAAGTTGATGACGGCCAGTTGCGAATGCAATCAAAATCTGTTGGCTTTTTCCCACCAGGATCTGAAGTAATAATTAAAAATAAAAGTGTAAAAAGTATATTTGAGAATTGGTATGTAAATAGTAACTGCAATTTTCATAGAACAAATTTAGAATGGATTAGTAAGAGTGATACTAGTCATAATGGTTGGCATTTAGATACAGTTAGAGACCAGCTTAAAATAATGGTACTCTTGAATGATGTTGATTTAGATGCTGCACCTATTTTTTGTGCAAAAAAGTCGCACTTAAACAATACAGAAATTAAAAAAGAAACTATTCATGACTTGTTTGTTTCAGGGCACAGAAAAAGAAAAGAAGGCGTTTTTTATAAAAAACACGCAGCAGCTCTTGAGCACAGACATGTAGGTTACTTAACAGATAGTGACACTGATAATTTACCAGCTAATATCAATAATGACCCTATAGAAATAAAAGGAGTTGTTTTTGATAAGCTGGTCGGTACAGGAAAAGCAGGCGATTGTATATTTTTTGAGTCGATGGGGTTTCATTCAGGTAATAGATCAACTGACAAAACAAGGAAAACAATTGTACTTGTAGTTGATCCCGTTAACACATCCTTTAAGAATAAATTTATCGATAAATTCGCTGGGAAGGTAGGTGTTTAAATGAATGTTTGTTTCTCAATTAATCGTGCAACTGATATACCTTTAGCACAAATTCTTTATTTAAAAAAACCAGACAATGTTAACATGAAGATTGTTGCTTCTGTTTTTTCTCATACTGATGAATACTACTGGAAAAAGAGTAAATCACTACAAATTTGGCTTCACGAAGAAGATATTAATCAACTACAAGAATATTTTGGTGAAGACTTTACTCCTTGTTATAATGTTAAAGAGTTTAGAGCACAGTTTAAAAGTTGCCAGATAGGAATATTTTCAGGAAGAGAACCCTTTATATTTAAAAATATTTGTTCAAAAATAGTTTGTTTAGACGTTGTAGGTGATTACTTTCATAGGTATCTAGACTTTTTAAGTATTGCAGACAAGCCAGAAAATATTAAAATTGTTATGAATTCCAGGCTATGGCTCGAACGTCATAGGTTTCGGTCTAGTTATATTGATACGATAAAAAAGCATGAAGATAAATTTTACTTTTGTGATCCTTGTAAAGACTATAAAACAATATTAGATGTGAAAGGCAAAGACGAAATTAAGAAAAATTTAGGAATACCTACTGACAAGCCTATTGCATTTGTAAGTCTTAGGCGAGCTGACCCTCATCTGACAATGTTTGAAAGTAATGAGAGTTTTTATAATGCTGCAATCAAAGGTATTGAAAAACTTAAAGATAAGGGTTTTTACATAATTTCTCGTCGAAGAAAAGGTGTTGATGACTTAAAAGTAAGACGTGTAAATTCACCAGTTCACACAAAATACGAAGAATTTTCAAAACTAATTGATTTTGAAATGGATGGGTGGGATGGTTTTCCTTCAAAGATATGGATAGGTTGTTACATATGTGATGTTATGCTTATAACAGATATGACTGGGTTATCTAGAAGAGAAGGTACAATATTTGAAACACCAATATTGCTAACAGATTATGATGAGCATGTATATAATAAGAATCTCAATGATAAGTTCGGTTGGGATGCTGGAATGAAAGATTTACATAATAAACAGCTTATGACAAACGTACATGAGGAAGCTAGAACATTTATAAATTATAGTAAGCCGGGTAAAGATAGCAAAGTTTTTATAAGCAAGAAAACACAGTATAAAGAAAGAATGAATAAATACAAAAAAGATTGGCACCAAGGTAATGGGTCAAAAGAAATGTGGGATAATGTAATCTTAGATAATTGGGAGTAGTATAAATGAAAGAATTTTTAAAATTAGTTGATGATCAAGAGCGAAAAGTGGTTGCTATAGACTTTGATGGGGTAATACATAGAAACTCAAAAGGTTTTTTTGATGGTACTGTTTATGATCCGCCTATTGAAGGTTCAATAAATGCAATAAAGGAAATGTCAAAAAAGTATGATCTGGTTATTTTTACTTGCAAAGCTCTAGAAGATAGACCTTTAATAAATGAAAAAACAGGAATTCAATTAATAAACAAATGGTTACAAGACTACGAAATTAAAAAGTATATTAAAGAAGTGACTTTTATAAAGCCTAGGGCATTTTTATACATCGATGACAAGGGTTACAGGTTCACAGGATGGAAAGAAGCACTTAGCTTTATTGAGGAATTATAATATTATGAAAGTTTCGCCGTCATTATACTCTTCAAAAAATAGTGTACTCGATACAGTAAAACTTGTCCGGACAACATTTTCCGACTATATGCATATAGACTTCTATGAAAAAGATATCGAAGAAATTAAAAAAGATATATCTGTGATTAGAAAAAATTCTGATTTAAAAATTGATATGCATTTAATATGCAATAATCCAACTTTGTTTACAGCTGAACTCAAAGCAATTAAACCAGAGTATGTCGCAATTCAGTTTGAGAGCCTTGAAGACGATCAAATGTTTATTTCAATGTTAAACGAGCTTCCAAACGTAGGTCTGGCATTGACACAAAAAACAAAATTTAGTGACGTTGACATATTAATAAAACAAGCTGATTATGTTTTGTTAATGACAACTACACCTGGTGTTTCTGGCTTTAAATTTTCAAAAGAAAGTTTAAATTGGATAAAGCGTTTTAAAGTAAAGTATCCAAGGAAGCGAGTGCATGTTGATGGTGGCGTTAATGACAAGGTCGCTTTAGAATTAAAGGCAGTTGGTGTTGATTGTGTAGTATCAGGTTCATATCTAATGAATTCCACATCAATGATTGCTTCTGTTTTAGCAATGAAAGGTTTTAGAAAGAACATTAAGGCATGCGAATTAATGATTGACTTATGCTACTTACCTGTTGTTGAATACAAAGCTAATTTAAAAAATATTTTAATTGCAATCAACGAAGGACAGCGCGGCTTTGTTATAGTTGAAGATGAAAAAGATTGGGGTATTGTAACAGATGGTGATATTAGAAGATTTATGATAGAAACAAGTAGTGATAAGATATTTGAACAAAAATGCGCCAATAAAATTATAAACAGTAAGCCTTTCTCTGTCAAGTGGGATGATAATTTTGAAACAATACTTAAACAGATGTTTGAATTGAAAATAGAAAAAAAGTTGAAATTTGTTGTAGTAACCAAATATAATAGACCTGTAGGTATTTTGCCGATAGAAACAATAACAAAAGGATAGAAATGAGTAATTGGAAATTTTCTAGAAAGAATTTTAGTAAAACGCGTCATGTCAATGTAGGTAATTTGACAATAGGCGAAGAAAATAAAATAACTTTAATAGCCGGCCCGTGTAGTATTGAGTCATGGGAACAAATAACAAAAGTTGCTGAAATGTTAAAGTCTTTAGGTTTGAATTATTTGAGAGCAGGATGCTTCAAACCCAGGACTAGCCCGTATTCTTTTCCCGGCCTTGAACACGAGGGTCTGAAGATGTTAGCAGAGATAAAAGATATATACGGATTAAAAATCGTAACTGAAGTTAAAGATGCCACACAAGTTGAAGATGTTGCTAAAGTAGCTGATGTAATTCAAATAGGCGCTAAAGCAATGTGGGATTACGGTATATTTAAAAAGCTAGCTGATCTAGATAATGCAGTTTTAATAAAAAGATCTTTTGCTGCAACCACGCAAGAAAGCTGTCAAATGGCAGAATATCTTTTTAATGCAGAAAAATACAACGTGATGATATGTGAAAGAGGCATACGAACATTTGAACCGAATTCAAGATTTACGCTAGATTTGTGCGGTGCAGCTTGGATTAAAAAAGAAACAAATATTCCGCTTGTTTTAGATCCTTCGCATGCAATGGGATATAGCTACGGAGTACCTGAGTTGACACTTGCTTGTACAGCAACAAAACCATCAGCTTTGTTGATAGAAGTACATCCAGACCCCAAAAATGCTAAATCAGATGCTTCACAACAGTTAAATTTTTCTGAATTTAAGAAACTTTATTTAGATGTTAAAAAAGTAGCAGAAGCTGTTGGATGTGAAGTCATATGAAAATAGTAGGTTTCATTCCAGCGAAAGGTAATAGTACAAGATTACCGTATAAGAATAAGAAAAAAATCTTAGGCGTGCCTATCTTTTTATGGGCTGCTAATAATTTATCAAGAGTCATACCTAGAGGAGATATATACATTGATAGTGACGACAATGAAATACTTGAACTAGCTATATTAAACGGCTTCAATACAATAAGTCGACCATCGTACTTAGCAAATAATGATACTGACGGCAATAAACTTTTAGAATGGGAAGCTAGTAATGTAGAAGATGCTGATATATACATCCAACATTTGCCACCCATGATATTTTGTAAGAAAGAAACAATACAGAAAGGTATAAACGCTATCCGTTCAGGTTTTCAATCTACTGTGTATGTAAACGAAGAAAAAAGTTATATATGGAAGGACGAAAAACCTACTTACGATACAGATAATATACCTAATAGTTACAACTTAAAACCAACAACAACAGAATGTATGGGCTTGTATGTTGTTGATGCAAAAGCTTTTAAAAATTCAAAGAAAAGAATTAACAAAAAGTATAAAATCATCAATATTGATCACTTCGAAAGAAATGATATCGATTATGAAGATGATTTTACACAAGCAAGCGCATTAGCAGAATACTTTAAAAGAAACAAATATGAACAATATTATGAAGGAATAGAGACGATATATGGAAAACTTCAATAGAAGTATTTGGCAAAATGCATGCACGGGTATGATAACAGACGAGTGTGATACATTAAAGATAAATTATACTTGTTTGACTAATTACAATTCAAATTCAGACAGTCCTATATTTTTCGGTAATGTTAGAACAGTTGACTTAGAAGTAGGCGACTATGTTGATGAAAACATTAGTCTAGGTTTAGGGTTTTTAGATGAGTTGGGTGTCGGTGATGTCCTCTTTGTTAACGGTTCAAGTAAATTTGCTTATTTTGGCGAGCTAATGACAAGATACTCAATTAAGAAAAATATTGAAGGTGTTATAATAAACGGCGCTACCCGAGACAACAACTACACTTTTGGTAAAGACTTAGATATACTTTTTAAGATAAAGACACCTGTTGATATCAAAGGTAGGGGCCGAGTAAAATCAGTTGATACAAGCTTGATTATAGATGGAAACTCAATTCAATCTTTTAGTTTTGTATTTGCTGATAGTGATGGTGTTGTTATTATTAATAACAAAGATTTAAACGTTGTTCAAAATGCTGTAAAATCTATAATAAAAAAAGAAAAAACTATAATTGAGGCAATTGAAAACAATGTTTCAATTAAGGACATAATTGATAATTTTAAATCATTTTAGAAAAGGAAAAAATATGAAAATAGGGATTGTAGGTAATGGGTTTGTAGGCTCAGCAATTATGCATGGCTTTATCTTGCATACTGACGACATAATGATTTATGATAAAGACCCGAAGCGGTCTACGCATAGTTTAGGTGAGTTGGTTTTACATTCAGACGTTGTATTTATTTGCGTCCCAACACCGATGTTCGAGTCGGGAGAATGTGATCTTTCAATTGTCGAGGGTGTTGTTGATGAAATAATGAACAACTATCCTCTCACACATAGACGTAAAAATCAAGTACTGGTAATTAAATCAACTGTTGTTCCTGGCACAACTGAGAATTTAGCAGCAAAATATCCTGAAATGAATTTTGTTTTTAATCCTGAGTTTTTAACTGAGCGGAAAGCAAGGTTAGACTTTATAAACACATCTAGGATTGTATTGGGTGGTAATGATAAAGCTTCATTGCGTAAGGTCGAAGATTTGTATAGATTAAGGTTTCCATATACAAACATTATAAAAACAGATTTTGGAACTGCACAGTTAATTAAGTACATGGCAAATTGTTTCTTTGCGACTAAAGTTTCTTTTATGAATGAAATGTTTCAGATTTGTGAAGCAATAAACGGTAATTGGGATGATGCGCTTGAAGGTTTTATTACTGACGGGAGGATTGGAAATTCTCATATTGATGTTCCGGGTCATGACGGAGATTTTGGTTTTGGAGGTAAGTGTTTCCCTAAAGACTTGAATGCAATGATTAAGAAAACAGAATCACTTGGCATCAAGGCCAGCGTTATGAAGGGCGCATGGGAGAAAAATAAAGAAGTAAGGCGTGACTTAGACTGGTATGACATACCCGGCGCGGTTAGTAAAAATGATTAGCGTTGTTACGGGCGGTTGCGGATTTATCGGTAGTCACATAGTAGATAAATTAATATTATTAGGGCATGAAGTCCGTGTTATTGATGATTTATCAGCACAAGAAAATGAAAGTTTTTATTATAATATAAAAGCCCAGTATTTGTGTAAGGATATAGCTAAGGATGATTGTAGCTCCATTTTTAAAAATACTGATTATGTTTTTCATCTTGCAGCTAGAAGCAGAATTCAGCCGACTATAGGTTCGCCTAATGAGTGCTTCGAGGTCAATGTTGTAGGCACACAGAGGGTACTAGAATGGTCTAGGTTGAACTCTGTAAAAAGAGTAGTATATTCAGGTACGTCTTCCCTTTATGGTCACCAGAATCCAATACCGTTTGCACCGAATATGCCTTCAGACTGTTTAAATCCATACTCGATGTCAAAATGGATGGGCGAGCAAGTTTGTAAACTTTATAACCAACTTTACGGAGTACCAAGTATTGTACTTAGATATTTTAATGTATACGGGCCTAGAGAGCCTATTAAGGGTGAATATGCACCTGTTATTGGATTGTTTAAAAGACAAAATAAACGTGGAATCCCAATGACAATTGTTGCACCCGGAGATCAAAGAAGAGACTTTACTTATATAGATGATGTTATCGAGGCAAATATTTGTGCAATGAATTCATCAGTTATTGATATCCCATACAAGATATACAACGTAGGGACAGGTAAAAACTATTCTATGTACGAATTAGCTGAAATGATATTAAAAGGTTCAACATCTAGTGATAATATGCAGGAAGGACAAAAAATAGAAGTTATTGACCCAAGACCGGCTGAAGTTAAAGAAACATTAGCTGATATTAGAGAGACGATAAAAGATTTAGATTGGTTGCCGAAACATAGCTTGAAGGATAAAATAAATGCCTACTGATTATTTAAATCAAGATCGTAAATCAATAGTAAAAAGAATAGGTTTAGTTGCCGGAAATTTTGATGTAATTCATCCCGGGTACGTAAGATTGTTTGAGGACGCAAAAGAAAACGCATGTAATTTTCTAGTTGTTGCGCTACAAGGCGATCCCACAATAGAAAGACCTTACAAGTGCAAACCTGTCCAAAGTGTAGAAGAACGTGAGTATATTCTTCGTTCTATTAGACATGTTGACGATATTGTTCATTATAACACTGAAAAAGAATTACTCGATATTGTTATAAATTTAAATCATTCTGTGAGGATTGTTGGGAGTGATTACAAGGATCTTGACTTTACAGGAAAAAAGCATGAAAAAGAAATTTACTACCATAATAGAAATCATAAATATTCATTAACTGATTTAAAAAAGAGAATAACTGAGCAGATGTTAGCGCAAGATAAAGATTGATATATACGTGTTATTAATGTAAAAATGACCAAATTTATGTTAAAATAAGTATAAATTAACATAACATGAAGGTGCAAAATGAGTAACGAAACTGCGTTTCCCACAGGGAAACCTCACATATCTTTTTCTGAAGTTAAACAATGGAAAGAGTGTCCTTATAGACACAAACTAGTATATATCGATAAAATTGATACATTCGAACCCTCACCTTATCTTCATTTCGGAACAGCTGTTCACGAAGGCTGTGAGACACTTCTAGAGAATCGAAGCGTCGACCGTGATAAAATAATAGGGGTAATGAAAGAAGAGTGGCAGAATGCTGGATATGAAAACCCAGCGTGGTATTCTAAGCAACCCGGATGGTATAAGCACCAACCTGTCGAAGTTTGGGAATCCTGGGCAAATAATATGTGGGATGAGGTTTTAGACTTTTTAGATAAAGAACTTCCAGACTGGGAATGCTTTGAGGCTGAGGAAAAACTTTATGAAGTAATTGATGATATAAAAAATCCACTCAGTTTCAAAGGGTTTATTGACGGTGTACTTAAAGTTCCAAAGAGAAGAGGTAAAGGATATGAGTACTGGATTATTGACTGGAAAACAGCTGGCGCTTGGGGTTGGAGAAGAGACAAGAAGCAAGACTTAGGAATGACTGCACAATTAATTTTATACAAACACTTTTGGGCAAAAAAGCACAATATCGATCTAAAAGATGTACGCTGTGGTTTTGTTTTACTGAAAAGAGGTGGAAAAAAAGGAAAAGTGTGCGAGTTAGTAAAAGTGTCAGTAGGACCGAAAACTTATGAAAAAGGTGTTAAGCTAATGAGGAGCATGATAAGTTCAGTTGAAAAAGGAATGTGTATAAAAAATAGAAATAGTTGCAAGTTTTGTCAATTTTATCAGACAAAACACTGTACATAATTTTGTTTACACAATTACTTTAATGTATAAAATAGTGTTCAAAAGAACTATTCTTTGTTTAAGACAATATATTACAGGGTGAGTAAATGACTGAAGATGGAAAATTTAAAGTACTAGTACTTTCTGATCATGCATTATCAACGAGTGGAGTGGGTACACAGACAAGGCACTTGATAGAAGGTTTGTTGGAAAAAAAATGCTGGTCTTTTAGGCAGTTTGGTGCTGCATTAAAACATCAAGACTATAGGACAGTCGTAGTTAACGACGATTTTGTAATTAAGCCTATAGACGGTTTTGGTTCCCCAGACTTAATAAGAGTTACTTTAGCTACAGAGAAACCAGACTTGCTTTTTATCTTTACTGATCCTAGATTTTTTACATGGCTTTTTGATATCGAAGACGAGGTTCATCAAGTTTGTCCAATTGTCTGGTGGCATGTTTGGGATAATTACCCGTACCCTAACTTTAATGATTCTTACTATGAAGCAACTGATATGATTAATTGTCATAGTCATATGACTTATTCTATGCTTAAAGAAGCTTATCCAGAAAAAACTAATTTTATTCCACATGCACTACCCAGTAATTTGTTTTTTCAAATGACTCCTGAGAAAATAAAAGAACATAAAATTAGTTTGCTTGGTAAAGATAGTGTAGATAATTTTGTTGGTATATGGGTAAATAGAAATGCTAAGAGAAAAAGACCGTCAGATTTACTGGATGCTTGGGCAAAATTTGTACAAAACTTAGAAAAGACGCATGGTCATAGAAAGGCAACATTAATAATGCATACTGAGCCATTAGATGGTGAAGGTCCTAACTTGTTTAAAGTAGCAGAAATGCTAGGAATTGAAAACAATGTTTGTTTTTCACGTGACAGGATAGAATTTGAAAAAATGAATGTATTATACAATGTATCTGACTTCTGTATTAATACTTCTTATGCAGAAGGTTTCGGCCTATCAACTTTAGAATCAATGACAACAGGTACACCTATTATTGCACCAAAAACTGGAGGCTTAACACGACAAGTTGTTGATCATAGAGACGGTTCACATAATGGTGTTGCACTAGATGTAGACTTTAAAACACTTGTTGGAAGTCAATCAGTTCCATATATTTACGAAGATTATGTGCATAATCATAATTTTGCAGGTGCAATGATGAAAATATTTGAAATGAGCAATACAGAGCGCAAGACTTTGTCAAGAAAAGTAAAGGCATACGCGAATGAAGAATTTAGTATGCAAAAAACCATTGATCTGTGGCACGAGTCAATGATCAAAACTATTGAAAACTTTACTAAAAATAGAAAAAATTGGAACATTGAGGAAATATGATAAATAGAAAAAAAGTTTTATTGCGAGCACCGCTATTGACTAATAGTGGGTATGGTGTACATTCAAGACAGTTATTTACATGGTTACACGGAAGACCCGACGTAGAATTAGTTGTAGAATGTTTACAATGGGGTAGAACAGCTTGGATGATTGACCAAGAATTAGAAAATGGTCTTGTAGGAAAGATAATGGGTTGTTCTAAAGAATTTGATAAATCAAATATCGATATATCATTCCAGGTTCAGCTTCCTGATGAGTGGGACACAACTTTAGGTAAAATAAATATTGGTGTAACAGCACTAGTAGAGACAGACAGATGTTCTAGAAAGTGGGTAGAACAATGTAACAAGATGGATCATGTTGTTGTACCTTCTAAGTTTACAAAAAACGTTTTAAGGCGTTCAGGTGCTGTAATAAAACCTGTTACTGTGATTCCTGAATGGTATAATCCACACTTGATTAATAAGAGTCAAGTTTCAAAAACATTGAATGACAGTAGATATGATATCATTAAAGAACCTTTTAATATTTTAATGATTGGCACTTTAACTAGTCAAGTAAAAGAAGACGATAGAAAGAATTTAGTAAATACAATAAAATGGGTTTCAGAAGAATTTAAAAATAATGAAGATGTTGCAATCCTATTGAAAACTAATTTTGGAAAAGGTACTACGTTGGACAAGAAGCTGTGTAAAGAATACTTAAGTAAGCTCAAATCATCATTGGGCTTGAGTGCATTTCCAAAAATAAAGTTAATCCATGGTAACATGACTTCACAAGAAATCGCGGCATTATATAGTCATTCTAAAGTAAAGCTTTATGTGTCAGCTACGAGAGGTGAAGGTTATGGCTTACCTTTAATAGAAGCAGCTGTGACTGGACTTCCAATCGTCGCAACAGGGTGGTCAGGACACTTACAATTTTTAAACAGAGAAAAATTTGGTTTTGTTGACTATACTATGACAGAAATTAGTGAATCTCGAGTAGATGGTAGAATTTTTGAAAAAGGTTTTAAGTGGGCTGAACCATTAGAAGATAGCTTTAAGAAAGAAATTAGAAAAGTTTACGATGATTACAAAACAGCAAAGCTAAAAGCTCGTGATATGATGAAAGATATCAGGATCGAATTTAGCAGTGCTTCAATTAAAACTCAATATGATGAATTATTTGAAAGGTATTCTGAAAAATGAGTTTTGAAATAATACTTATTGGATTGTGTTGCTTATTCCTTTCTCTATCAATCTTTCTTGGCTGGAAACTTTATCAGTTTTCTATTATAATAATTAATATTGAAGATTCTATAGAAGAGTCTCTCGATATTTTAAACAAAAAATATGGTAAAATGAATGAAATACTTCAAAGACCTATATTTTTTGATTCTATTGAAGTTCGCCAAGTTATTGCTGATATTAGAGACTGTCATAATGCAATACTCGTAGTAGCTAATAAGCTTACAAAAAATATAGGGACGAAACGTGACGAGGCTGAAGAAAAAGACAGTTAAAAGATCAGAAAGTAAAACAAAGAAAAAGTTATACTTCGGAAAAGAAGCGCATAATGCAATTATTGCATATCAATCAACAGACTGTCGTAAAGAAAAAGAAAAGATATACGAAAAACAGATAAGACAATCTTTTCATAAACTAGTTGAAAATTTAATTTTTATTCATAGCTTTGCAAGAGATCCAGCTTCATTTCAAACTTTAAAATTTGATTGTGTAACGTTTTTGTATGAAACGCTAGAAAAGTTTGATCCTGCACGAGGATCCAAAGCTTTTTCTTATTTTAACGTTTGCGCAAAGAATTTTTTAATTATCCAGTCAAACAAGAAAAATAAGAATGATCGTAGAAGTGTTAGCTTTGATGATTATGCAAACCTAAGTGCTACTGATAAAAGAAGTATAGAAATATATAGTTACATGCCTTCGCCAGAATCTATATTAATTCAAAAAGAAGACCGCGATAGAATGTTTCAAGTATTAAAGATTATCACTGGTAAAATAAATAATGAAAATGAAAAATTGTGTATACACGCAGTAACTAAGTTATTTAAGGATATTGATAGTTTAGAACTATTAAACAAGCGTGCAGTTTTTGTTTATTTAAGAGAAATCTCAGGTTTGAATCCAAAACAACTTTCAGTCGCAATGTCTAGCGTTAGAAAACACTTTAGAGAAATAGTTAAAAATAATGATGAATATAAGTCTATGTTCAGGATGGGACTATGAAAAACAAAAATGATAAGATAAAAGAGTTTTCTGATTTACTTGACGGCCTTGAAAGCACAGAAGATAAAAAAAAGTTGTTATGGAAGGAATCATATCAAAATGCAATTGAAGATCGGGAAAGTGCATCAATATTGCTTAATGACTTGCTACTGTCAATTCCAGGTAATTCAGCAAATCACTCAACACATGGTACTTTGGCAACAAAATATCTTGAAAGAATGTCTAAGAGTAATGATCAGATAATTAAGTTGGCAGAACTTATTGCAAAAGAACAAGAAAAACAGGACACAGTTTCGCCGGATGACATATTTAAAAGCATAGGAGAATAACATGTCAAGAAGAGGCAAAGACTATAGGTTTATAAAGTCTGCACTTGGCAAGTTAGCCGGCGATGGTTTGTTGCAGTCTGATGATGATAAACTAGAGCGAGGCGTAGAATATAACTTTTTGGTAGGTATCGTTAATGATGTAATTTCAAATCCGTATACTTATCTAAGGAAGAAAGTTGACGCTGACAAGTCAATAACAGTGGGTGATATTCTTTCCGGACGCAAAAAAGCTAAAGACATTAATATCGGTATTGCTAACAAAGATTTAGTAGACACAGCACCAGTTAATTCGATAATTGCTCAGATAACTGATCCTGGTCGTTCAAATAAAGATGGCGAATTACCTGTACTTTGTTATCCTTTTTTTCCTTCTCATCTATCCTTACCTTTAAAACCTGGTGAATATGTCTGGCTAATAGAATGTGACATTAAAGGATCGAGAATGTATTATTGGATGTGTCGACAAGTAGGTCCAATACAAGTTGATGATTTAAACTATACTCATATGGAAAGACTGGTAAGGACGTCAAGGATAAAAGACGATTTCATAGCTAATTCAGGTGCATTAGTACCAAACTCAGAATCTTTAGATGAAGCAGTTTCACTGGATGGCGCTGAAGAATCAACAAACGCAAGTTCATCATTTAGTAGAATATTTGCAAATTCAAATGCTTACCGTACTGAATTTACAGGTGAACCTGTACCTAGACTAGCAAAGGATTGCGCTGATTTATTACTACAAGGTTCAAACAATTCAGGTATTCACCTCACAACAGAAAAGTTCTCAAATCCTGAAGATATTAACTTTAAAAATACAAAATACACTGGGAAGACAAGTGAAGATGATGCGCCTCCAACAAGAAAACCCGATTCATCAGCAATTGATATTTTTGTTAAAAGAAAAAAGAATGATTTGGATAAAATCGTAGGTTTGCTAGATGATACAGAACAATATGATAAGATAAATACTGTTAAAAATAATTGTCAAAATGACTTTTATACTTATTTAGAAAATGACAAATTGGCCGCGTTAAGGTATCAAGACGACAGTGTATATGACAAAGAATTAATAGACGATAAAAGTGATGCTATTGATGTTGGCGCTCGTGTTTATCTTTCTCATAACTGTGATGTTGATAATACATTTTTAATAAACTTTGATAATTTAGGAAAAAATGCAAAAGTAGGTCCATCCATAGTTACATTTGCACAACATAACAGAGTCATAGGCGACGAGGATGTTAGACTAGTCTCTAGGGTGGGCCAATCTTTTATTGATTTAGATGAGAAGGGCAATATTATTGCGAAGGCTTCAAAGGATGATGGCCAACAATTTTTAAGCTTAGGTGTAGATGGAACATCTAGATTGCAAGCAAAAAATAAAATACAATTAGTAGTAGGTAGTAGTAATGACGTCCTATTATCTGAGGATTATGTTTTGGTTTCACAACTTGAGGCTTTGCTGACTCAAATTAGTATAAATTTAAAATTAATAGGCCCAGCAATTGACTTGGCAGCGACGAGTACAGCTGTCCCGGCAACTCTAGCTGCAGCAAAAGCAGGCGCTGCTTTAGGTAATATCGCAGCTCAAACTGCAGCTGCAGCAATAGACAGTTTTGTAAACGGTAGACTATTAAGATCTTCGAATATTGTAGGTTGTTAAAAGCTCAGAAGATTAAGAAGTTAACAAGTAAACTACTTTGGTAGATAATTACTGTTAAGGGTAATATTATGGGACATTCTCAATTTAATTTTAAGAGTAGCGGCGTTAGGACAACTGATCATCGTTTTACTAAAACACCACCGTCAACTGACAGACCAATTGGTATAAAAACACCACTAGAGGTAGGTGAAGACTTATTTAAGATGCATACTAGTCCTATAAGACAGCTAACTGATAACTTTAGGAACTTAATCATGACTAATCATGGCGAGCGACTTGGTATATTTAATTTTGGTGCAAATCTTAATAGTATAGTTTTTGAATACAGTAATTCTTCTAATTTTGAACAAGTTGTAGGTGACGCAATAACAAATGTGACACAAAAATACATACCTAGTATTACAATAACAAACATAAGTTCTGTCTTTATTGATGAAGCGGAAAAGAACGATGCAAACAGAATAGGTTTGGCAAAAGTTAGAATTAGGGTTGACTATGTAATACCTAAATTTAAAAGTCCAACACTTGCGCTAGAAGTTGACTTAAGTCTTGGGGGATGATAAATGGCCAGAAACATTAAAAAAGAAGTACAAAAACACAAAGATCGAAGTTACACAAATAAAGATTTTAACTCATTACGGAATGAACTTCGAAGATACGCATTAACTCATTTCAGTGATAACGTAATTGATTTCTCTGATTCTAGCATGGGAGGTTTGATTTTAGACTTAGCTTCTTACGTTGGTGATGTAATGACTTTTTATATGGATCATCAGTTTAATGAAAATTCTATAGAAAATGCTGTTGAAAGAAGTAATGTTGAGAGGCTGATTAGGGAAGCCGGACTAGAATTGCCTGGTGCATCACCTTCGTATTCTGATGTAAATTTATCGATAGTAGTACCTTCCCAACTAGTAAACGGTGAGTATGTACCTCAGGCAGCAGCATTACCAATTGTAAAAAGAAATTCTGTTTTTAGCACGGCTACTGGTGTTGAGTTTGTACTTTTAGAAGACGTTAACTTTGGTCATCTCGATGATGAAGCAAGTTTGACTGCAAATGTTAGAATTGGTGCACTAAGCAGCGGCAATCCTGTAAACTTTGTTTTGACAAAAAATGGTATAGCTTCTAGTTCAAAAATTACAACAGAAGCTATTACAATAGAAGATAAACTTATACCTTTTAGAATGGTAACATTGGCGCAAGAAAATGTTACAGAAATTATCTCTGTAACGGATACTTTTGGCGATAGTTACTATGAGGTTGATACACTGTCTCAAGACACTGTATTTAAAACTTTTGAAAATAATTCTTATGATGCTACAGATGTTCCATTTAGAATGGAGCTTTTGCATGCACCAAAACGTTTTGTAAAGATTAGAAGCGCAAACACAGGAAAGACATCACTTAGATTTGGTTCTGGAAATGAATCAGCTTTTGATGAAGATGTTATTCCTGACCCTAGTGAACATGCAATTAGACTGTTTGGCGATCGATCTTCACTTTCAACAGTAGCAATAGATCCTAATAGCTTTTTAACAACACAAACTTTAGGGATATCTCCGCAAAATACAACCTTATCCATAACATATAGATATGGTGGCGGATTAAGTCATAATGTTTCTGCAGGTTCAATAGCATCAGTAAAAGTTCTATTAACTAGTTTTAATTCATCATTAGCAGCTTCAACTGAAGCTTCTGTTAGGGCTTCTACAGCAGTCATAAATCTGCGCAGAGCTTCAGGTGGTGAAGATGAACCAACTTTGGAAGAGTTAAGAAATGTTGCCATATTTAATAGGAATTCACAGAATAGAATTGTTACACGTGAAGATTTAATAGCGCGAGTATACTCAATGCCTTCAAATTTTGGTAGGGTGTTTAGAGTTGCAGTAGCTGACAATCCCAGAAATCCTCGAGGGGCTCAATTACATATAATATCGCGAACAAACAATGGTAACTTAGTTACCTCAACAGACACATTGAAACAAAACTTGGCAAAATATTTAAATAAGTTTAGATTAGTATCTGATGCTATTGACATTCTCGATGCAATTGTAGTAAATATCGGAATAAATTATTCAGTAACTGTTGAAAAAGGGTATAGAAGTCCAGTGGTATTAGGCGCTATTAGCTCAAAATTAGCAAGCTATTTTAATATTAGAAGCTTTCAAATAAACAAACCTATTATAGTTGGCGAAATAGAAAATTTAATATTAAATATCCCGGGAGTTGTTTCATTAATCAGTATTAACATTGTTAATAAAACAAACGTGCAAGATAATAAAATATATGGTACATACAATTTCGACATCAAACAAAACTTAGATAGAGGTATGCTATTTCCACCTATAGGTGGGATATTTGAAGTAAAATATCCAAATGAAGATATTACCGGTAGAGGTGTATAATGTATAGAATATTAACAGCTTCAAAAGACACGTATATAACAAATAAAATTATTAATAATAGCTTTAGAGCGACAGACGCTAATTTAGGTTCAGCAGGAACACTTGATTTATTTAAACTGTATGATGAAAACACAATAGGCTCAGAAACAAAACCTATAGAACTAAGTCGTTTATTAATAAAATTCCCAATATCAGAGATTGCAAAAATGGATACAGACGGTGTCTTAGACATTACTGATAGTTCTTTTAAATGTACTGTAAAATTACATGATGTTTATGGGGGACAAACAACGCCAAGTAACTTTAAAGCGATATTGTTTCCTTTAGCTATTGATTTTGATGAAGGTCCAGGAATGGACGTTGTTAATTATTCAGACGTAAGTTCTTCTAATTTTATAACAGCATCAATTACAAATGGGAGCGCAGTTAAATGGTCAAAACCAGGTGCAATGTCTTCTGGGTCGCTAGGCGCATCAAATATTGATGTATATACAAGTGGATCATTATCACTCACAACAGGCCCGACAAACGTTTCTCTTTCTCCAGTACAAACATTTGAAACTGGCAGAGAAGACTTGATTATTGATGTCACAAGAATTGTATCAGGTACAGTCTCAGGACAAATTCCTGACAAGGGTTTTTTGATAGCACTTTCTGGTAGTTATGAAAAGAATGAGTTTTCTTATTTTGTAAAGCGCTTTGCATCAAGAGATGTACAAGTTGCAGCACTAAGACCAAAATTAACAATTTCTTTTGATGACAGTATGACAGATAGACATTCTGATTTTATCTTTAACGTGTCATCGTCACTATACCTCAGAAACTTTCAATACGGTACTTTGGCAAATATCGTAAGTAATACAGCAGGCGCTACTCTATCAGGTAAAGATTGTATGGTTGTTAAGCTGGAGAGTGGAAGTTTTAAAGAGACATACAAAGTTTCTCAAGTCTTGAATGGTAGACATAGACAAACAGGGGTTTATAGTGCATCTTTTGCAGTTTCTAGCTTTGACTCAATTTTATCTGAACAGGCAAATCTAACTGGCTCTATAACATTTAATGAGGTTTGGACAAATACTGCAGAGACAATTACATTTTTATCATCATCACTTACAATTAAAAGAGCTAATCGTTCTATTACAAATACTCAAAATCAAAATAATCTTTTAGTCACAGTGCTTAATGTTAACGACGAGTATAGAGCTGGAGAAATTGTAAATGTTAGAGTTTTTGCTGAAGACAGAGATCGTCCAGTTAGTTTTGTCCGAACGCCCTATGAAAAGAAAAGCCAGATATTTGCTGAGATGTATTATAGAGTTCGAGATGTAGTTGATGGTAAGATAATTATTGCTTTTGATAAGTCCAACAATTCTACAAAATTATCAACAGATAGTGACGGAATGTTTTTTGACTTTTATACAGATTCTTTACCTAGAGGGCGAATGTATGCTTTTGACTTTCTAATAAGAAGGAATGGAAAAGATACAGTAATAAAAGATGCAGCATCAAACTTTAAGGTTATATAATGTCTAATAAGAAACTATTTGATCGATCACAAGGTAAGCTGTTCAAGCCTAGATTTTCTAGAAATAATAACGCAGCTTCAGGAATCATTACGTCACAAACTGATCAAAACATGAAGAATTTAATTTTTAAAAATACAAATCTAAGTAGTACTTCTTCTTATAGATACGGTGACAAACCACTTTTAGTATCAACACAGCAACTCCGTATTGACTGGAATCGATTTGAAAATCATACTTTCTTCCATTCAGCTGTAGCTAATGTTAACGAAGCATTTGATAGACTTGTTAATTTTTATCCTTTTGAAAAAAGCGAAAAAGCACTAGAAATATTTGAAGACGGTTTAACGGGATATGAAAAATACATCTTAGACTCTTTTCCAAAAAATGTCGGCTATTTAAATTTTTCCGGAACAGTAGTCGGTGAAGGACTAAGTAATGGCACGCAGATAAGTGTGAAAGATAGGCGCGGCGCATCAATAAATAGTATTTCTGACAGAGTAGATGGTGCACCCGTCTTAGATCCAAAATTTCTACCATTTTCTATTGAAATGTTTTTAAGAGTTCCCGCTCAAGTAAATGACAATCAAGTGATTGTTCAAAAATACAGTTCGCTGTCAAATAACTTTACTTTAGCTTTGTCACATTCAAACAGTACAAATACATGTAATGTTCTTTTTGGAATAACATCCGGATCGAATTATTTAGCTGTAAGTGGTTCAATTGAAAAAGGAAGTTTTAATCACATAACTGCATTTTATGATAGGTTAGGTGATCAAAAAGCAAAGCTTTTAATTAACGATACTATACATTCTTCAAGCTTGTCAAAGAAGTTTAATAATTTAAAGTATAATGCAAGTAATCTAACAATAGGCGTAGGTAGTAATGCAAGAATAGACGGAAGTGTTTATACAGTAAAACACACTTTATCTGGTGCTATTGATGATTTTAGATACTTTCACTCTGTAGATCCCGTCAAAACAATTAAAAAAAGAAAATATCGAAGCTTTTATCCTAGTTCAGAAGATCCTACGTTAAAACTCTATTATCGCTTTAACGAGCCGTATGGTGTTTATGAAGGAAATGATATAGCTCTAGATTCTTCAGGTAATTCTTTACATGAAAAAATTGTTAACTTTACTGTTGAAAATAGACTGACAGGCTCTGATTCCCCTGTTTTATCTGAAGATGCTTACAGGAACCCTGTACTGTTTCCAACATTTGCCGCTGTCCAAAGTCTAAACACAACACTGTTAACTTCCGCTTCACTTTACGATGAGTACAATCCGAATCTTATAACAAAATTAGTGCCAAAGCATTATTTCCAAGACGGTACAGACTTTAGAGAATTCAATGAAGAATTAGATAGACTCGGTAAAGGTTTTCATACCTTCACTAGTAACAATCCTGGTTCTGGTCGTAGTGAATTACTAGGACCTCAATTATTAATAAAACTTCTTCTAACATACGCAAAATTCTTTGATGAATTAAAATTAATGATAGATGGTATTACTAGTTTTAGACATACTATTTATGATGATTATGACACAACACCTGATGTATTTTTAAGAGAACGCGCAAAAATAACAAATACTACACTACCCGATCTTTTCTCTGCAGGAGATATAAGTCAATACATACTTGGTATTGATTTAGGATTAGGTAAAGCAAAAGCAGTTAGATCTTTAAATGAAATACAAAATTTAATATGGCGAAGAATACTTTCTGAAGCGCCTAAGATGAATTTGCACAAAGGGACAGTTCATTCAGTTAAGAGCGTATTTCGACAGTCAGGAATTGAACCAGATAATATTTTCACTTTTAGAGAGTACGGTGGTTCAAAAGAAAAATCACTTGACGCTTCACGAGCAATCAAAAGAGACGTTTTTAGATTTTTAAGCTTTACCGGTTCACTAAATAAAACAACAACAGCAGTTGATGCACAAGGGTACCCTACTGATGCTGAAATACCTAAAATAAAGTCCGGATTCTTATCTGGTTCTAGAATTCAAATTGGTAATCCAAAGATTCGTGGTACTTTCGTTAGCTCAAGCAACATACAATATCAACCACACGGAATAAGTAATAATAAGAGTGACGGACTTTTTACTTCTGGTAGTTTTACATACGAAGGATTGTATGATTGGGAACAGGGTTATAGCGGTGCAAAAGAAAGTTTAATAAGACTTCATGTGACAGGAACTTCTACACCTAGTGATTCTGAAGCTTGTGTAGCAAACTTAGTTGCATCTAATGACAAACTAACACTTTATTTAAAAGAAAGTCCAAGTAAATCTGTTACAAGTCAGTTGTTTCTAACGGGTATTAATATTTTTGATAAAGATGTTTGGTATGTTTCTTTTGGAAGAAAAGCAGGACATGATTTAAATACATTTGGAACAAGTTCTTATTTTTTAAGAGCTGCTAAACAAATGAACGGTGATATTATAGATCAATATGCAACAGCATCAATTCAGATGGATTATACTGACAGTGTTTTTTCAAATATTAGTAGTTATAACATATCTGGAAGTTTTTTATTGATAGGCAGCCAATCCTTATTAGGTGGTACAAAATTCTTAAACAATAGTTCAGTTTCTGATGCAAAAATTACTAATTTTCACGGTCTTGTAACAAATAAAAGATTCTTTTCAAAAAATACAAATAGAAAGGAGTACTTGAATAGAGCAAGAAACTATGATAGTTACGGTGTTGATAATCCTGCAGTAAATTACAGTTTTACTAATGCAGCAACTGGCTCATTTGAAAGATTGATTCTTTACACAGATACAAAACAGAGTACACAAATAACAGACGCATCAGGTAATATAAGATTATTTGACTTCTCTCAAAACAATCTCCATTTTCAAGGCAGCAACTTCAAACAATCAAAAAATGTAATGAAAAACTTAAGGGTTGAATTTGAAACATTGTCTGAAAATTTTGATTTAAACTATACACGTGACAAAATAAGGGTGAGATCATTTCAAGACGCAGACAATCTTGAACAAGGTTACTTTGCAACAACACCACCTGTTCATGAGGTTTTACCTTCTGAGGAAAGTCTTGATGATAATCGCTTATCATTAGACATGTCAGTTATGAGAGGTTTAAATGAAAACATGTTAAGAATGTTTAATAATTTTGATCCATTAGATGACGTTTTAGGGAAACCCAACTTAATCTTTGGTGAATCTTACGGTGACTTAAGACACTTAAGAGAAGTATATTTCAATAATGTAATTGAAGTTTTGGACTTGCAAAAATATAGAGATTTGTTTAAGTGGCTAGACGGTTCTTTTACAGATGTTGTTTATTCTGTGATCCCAAGAACAACAAACTTCTTAGGTGTAAATTTTATTTATGAATCAAATATTTTAGAAAGAAATAGATTTAAATACATGTATGATGAAATCTATATGAAATCTGGTGAGCGTGATGGAGGAAGAGGAAACATATTCTTATCACAGTTTGTCGGAAAAGTTAAAAAGTATTAAGGAGTTTAACTTATGGCTGTTTATACCAACGCATTTTTTGTAGATGGCCTTGCGTCAGCAATCCCACCAATGTTAGTTTACGTAACGGGTTCGGGAGGCTCAGACTCAGGCGAATATGCGCCATTTTCCTTCGCCCGCTCTGTATCAACTTCTGCAACGCAAAGGATTGGATCTGCTGTTTTAAAAGAAAATCAAAAGATTAAGATTTTTGAAACAACAGACTTGGGTGTCGGCGTTAGAGTAGGAAATGTAACAATTTTTGAAAATGGAGACGGTGCAGACGTTTCTGGGTCGATAAAGACTTTTGATGGTTTTAGAACCGGTCGAAATATTAAAACTTTTGGACAGTTTGGTGGTTCATATAACGTACGACCAATGATTAGGATATCCCCAGAAGGTTTCTTTGAAAAGAATAGTGGGGAAAAAATTAATCATTTTGCTTCTTTTAATAGTTTTGGTATGGGGTTACATTATAAGATTGTTGGCGAAGATCATAAGCTTATTCCGTTTAACGATTTTTCAAAGTTAATTGCAAAAGATCTAATGGGTAGAAAATCAGTATTTGCTTATCCTTTTGTTCATAACGACAAAGAGACTTTAAAACAATTTGTTGATCCTTCACATCCCGGAAATGATGGTGCAATTGATGTTTTTGAAGTAAGATACTCACTTGCAAACTTATCACCTGCAGATATTAGCTTGTATGGCTGTAAAGGAAGTCTACAATCCGGAGGTATTGAATCAAGTAAGAAAGGCAGTACAATAATTGACAGTAAATATGAAATAAAGTCTAGACTAAACGCTACTTTTTTAGATTCGCAAGAATTAGAGTTTGGTACGTTTTCTTTCCCACAAATAGGCGTGACTGGTAGTTCTGGTTTTAAATTCCCACTTCCAGGTTTTATTGATGATAGTATGTACATATCTTCACCATTTGATGACGCTGTTGATTATTTAAAAGGTAGTTATAAGTTTGCAACACTCCCAGCATCTATGGGCAATTTCCTATCAAGCTCTAGAAACAGTATTAGTGAGATAGGTACACGTTTTAAGTCGACAACTTGCGGGTTAGTATATGGAGAAAGTAATTCTTTTGGAACAGATTCAATTGCTTTCGGAGGTTTAAAGAAGTAATGCCAAAGATAACTAAAAACAGTATTTATAACTTAAATTCACAATTTCGATCAACAATTACTGATGACAGATATACCCAAAACGATGCTGACAATTTACTAGTCTGGATTAAAGGCGATAGTACATCTGCATTAATCGATCGATCTGTTAACGGACGCACAGTAACTGAAGCTAATTTAGTATCAGTTACTAATAATGAAATAAAAGATAGAAGCTATAATCAATCTTTTCAATCTGTTAACTTGAACGGCACAAATGCTACATTTAGTCTCCCAGATAGTAATGATTTATCTTTCGGCGACGGAACTCATAATTCTTCATTTTCATTTTCCTCATGGGTTAGATTAACTGATTTAAGTGCAATACATGGTATCTTTGGAAAAGCATCTTCTACTTCGACCAGAGAATACGGACTACAGATAGCAACATCCGGGAATATAGCCTTCACAATATACGATGAATCTTCTAACACTACTAGCAACTTTCTCGGAGAAACCGGAGTTATTGCAGCAGGAAATTGGTATCATATAGTTGTAACCTTTAGCGGCATACGATTCTCCGGGTCTAGCACACATGAATGTATAAAAGTTTATTTAGATGGCGTATTACAAACTGGAACTACATCTACATCAGGTGGCTTTACAGCTATGGAGAACTTAAGTAGTAGATTGTACTTTGGTTTTGCCAATCTTCCGTTTGGCGATCAATATCTAAAAGGTGATATCGCTGAAGTTGCAGTTTGGCGTAAAGAGTTAACAGCAAGTTCTGTGAAAGCTTTGTATCATAGAATGGGTTACGATGCTTACGAGTCAGGATTTTTAAATAATCCCGTTAGAACAATTATAAGGGACAATGATAACAGTTCAGGGGCATACCCTACAGTACACAGATTGAACCCGAGAGGCAGTTCTGGTATATTATCTAATACTGTGTTTGATGATACAAAGGTAGTTAAATTTGGAAATGTAATAATTGACGATTTCACAATTGAAGAACCTGGTTTTTTTGAAAAACCAGTTGATTCAAATAAGTGGGTAGTCAGTACTTCTGCAGTAGTTGTGAGAAAAGAGTTTTCTCCCAGGTCAGATTTGGAAATGACCACTGGTGCAGTTGTCCTAGCAGGCGCAGGTTCTGGCGCTTCAGGAAGATGGCTACAAACTAAAAATAAAGTTTTAAATGCAACACTAACATTCTCACTATTGCGAGGCCCATATAATAATAAGGGTGCTTTGGCTAGATTTAAATTAAACTTAGCGCAAGGTATACACGGACTTGTTTCAGATGAATTTAAGTTACAAATAAGTACAGATGGTACTAACTACACAGACGTCAATCTTAAAAATATTCATTTAGGAAGTAAAAATAACAACATAGTTGATGAAACAAGAAGGTCTGTACTACCAAACTTAACTTTATCATCATTTAGGAAGTCAATCTTCGGTTTGTCTAGTCCGCCAACAGGAGAACAATTTAGGCCCGTACTAAACTTTAAGCTTGACCCTATAGACTTTGCATCTGTGACTAATGGTTTTGGGTCTTCTTTTTATATTCGATTTGTTCAGCCAAGAATAACTGATGCCACAACTGCTGTATGGGCAATTGGTAATGTTAAGATTGTTTCTCGAGATCAACTAGTGACATACCCACACTTAGGAATGCAGGATTCTGCAACTTTGTATCATCTTTCACAGTCAATAGCTTTACCTAACTTTATTAGCCCAAATCGTGATTCTGCGATTGACAACTTTAGTAGTAGACTAACAACAACAGGTTCGTCAATTAAAGGGATAACAGATTCTGGCAAACTACCTTTTGAAAGTCAGAAAATAAAGCCATTTAATGAAGAAAGTACAATAGAATATGAAAACACAGCTTTTTATGGCGCTGGAACAAACGTAAATGTATTACCCGGGTTTAGTTCTCCTTTACTAAATAAAACAAAGTTTGAAATAAACTTAAATCAAGGTAGTCTAGAAACGAATGTTGGTCTCACAACAGTATTTCCAGGTATTGGAGATGCTTCTGGCGATGGCCCACAATTGATGGTATATTGGAATAAAGCTAGAGGAACTTGGGAAAAGATAGGAAAACCTATTGGTCTGGGTCTGAATAATAAACCCACAGACGATCACTTTTCCATTAGCACGTTAGGTAATTTACAAACTTATCTCACATCTTCTGCAGTTGGTTTCGGTCCCTCTTTAGTAGCAATTTTTACATCCAGTGATGGTGGAAACAGTGCCTCTAATGGTATAAAATTAATAGAACCATCCAATCAAGTTTTATCAGTAATCGGCAAACCTATTGATACTTTTTCTTTTCCATACGGGGCACAATATCATGCAACTTCAAGTCAACACATACAAGCAAAAGACCTTGGAATTACAAAACCGTTTGTTTTAGAAAAAACATCACTTGAATTTGATATTAGGCTTGAAATGGCTTCAAATACTGGTGTTGGTTTTGGTAATATGCAACAAACATACAATGAAAAATTTATGCATACTAATAATGCATTAACGCCTTCTGCGCGCGGCGCTGTCACAGGCCTTAGAACTATATTACCAACATTTTTTATTCTTAGACAGAAAAAAGATAATTTTACAAAAAATGTTAAAGTTAATTTGGCACGTGGTACAGAAATTGCTGCAATTGACAATATCACAACTAATTTTGAAATTACTACACCTGTTCGTCATTCATTAGTATCAGGTTCTGGTGGCGGTTCTGGTATTGGGACGATTGTAGACACATCAAGAGACTTAATCACTTATAAACAACCTTGTTTTATGTTCGAAACAGACAATTGGAACGATACCAACTATGGTTTAACTGTATCACAAGTTCGAGATGCAGGTTACCCGGGTGATGAACATATAATCATAGATGCCGGCACTAGTGACGTCAGCGGTTTCTTTGGATACACAGGGAGTATAAAATTAAATTCACCAGTAAAAGTATGTTCTAATTATCCGCCAGTGACATCCTTAGTTGTGTCAGGTGTCAATGGAGACAAACAACTTAATCAATATATTCTGAAACTTTCAAAAGAAAGCAATGATCGATCTCGTGGACTTAGTACTAGTCGAGGACTTGTTAATAACTTTTCTGGTTTTAAGTTGGGAAAAAAATTCATACAACCTTCTTCTAATGCCGGAGTGGTGCCTATATTGATTAAAGGTCCTAGTTTAGAAGATATGGTAAAGTCATCGCCTTATGTGATCTTCCCTGAAGACGAATTAATTTTTGGGTGGCAGTATCCAATACCAAGAGATCTCATTAAT